>Ga0209407_1000628_pt1 | contig 43681 bp, 35 predicted proteins | sample AD_JPNHG3_MetaG_FD_184410 | JGI IMG/M metagenome (GOLD analysis project Ga0209407, IMG submission 184410) | Active sludge microbial communities of municipal wastewater-treating anaerobic digesters from Japan - AD_JPNHG3_MetaG (SPAdes) (version 2) | ecosystem: Engineered > Bioreactor > Anaerobic...
TGTCATTGCTGTTGCCTCTATTATTTCTACTCCTTTTTGTTCGCACAGCTTTCTGAGTATCTGCCCTATATCTGCCTTCAACTGTCCATATATAGCTTTTCTTCTGTATTTCGGCGCAAACACTATATGATACTGACATCTGTATGTGGAGTGGGTTGTATGCTTTATTTCATTTTTCATTGTTAATAACCTCCTTGTATCTCAGATAGTAATGCGGTCGCCAAACCTTTACTATTCTACCATACTTGGAGGTTATTTTTAAGCTTTTGCTAAAGCATTTTTATTCCCCCAGTAGAACTGGGGGTTTAGTTACGCTAAAGCGCCAATTAAAAAAAGGACGGCATCAATATGACACCGTCCTTAAAACTATTAAAGGCAAGGTTATGCCTTCCGTACACGGTTACGGAGAACATTGCCCTTTTCTAATGCTGTGATTATATCAGTCCTGAATTTCCTGCATCATAGTTGCACCGTCCTTGAAGCCGACTTTGTATGCTGCTCTCATTTCAGCAGCGGCAGTTTCGCTCACGCAGTCAAGTATCTGGTTGAATATATCAATCTGCTCCTCGCTCAACGAATCTTCAAACGGTATGCAGAGCTTGCCCCACTCGTCAGAGAACTCAGCGGAGTGGATTTCACCTTGTCTGTAATTGTACATCGCATCAATCATTTGTATTCGTCCTTTCGGTTATATTGCTGTAAAACCAACCGTCCAAACTTTACAAAACATTCGTTGCTAAGGTGTTGCCTACGGCACTCCGAATGCCTCAATATAAGCCATACAGCGCTTGTCATTTTCATTGCGTTCTATACCTTTGATGTCGTTATCAAGCTTCAATGCAAATATACGCATAATATCACTCCGTTGGAAGGTCAATGAATGTGGGTTCATGCTTAGCCGCACGGACATATCTGAGCATATCCTCTCGTAGCAGGCGGACTGTCGAAGTATTGATACCCGGATGTCCGCAAATGTATTCATCGCTCATAAGGTCGTTATCTATGACGAGCTGTATATTGTTATCCGTATCGAATATAAGCTCCAGTGCTGATACTGAGCCGGGGATAGTATGCAGATACTCCTGCATCTTATCAGCCTCCGCAAAGGATAGACGGGCACAGTTCAGCTGCGATGTCAGGAACTTGGTCTTGAATGGCTTATCACCTGGCATAAGGAGCATATAGAAGCTGGTCTTCTGGCGGTTGCAGAGAAACAGGTTCTTGCATATCTTAGCACCAAGTACCTTTTCGATAGCAAGACAATCCTCCATAGTATCTGCGTGGTCGTGATCAGCTCGCTTGTACTCAATACCAAGAGAGTCAAGTTTATCGTATATAGCCATTTCAACTTCGGAACGAGTATCTGTTGGACGTCCGCTGTAAAGTGTATTATCAATATTCATATTAATGCTCCTTTACCAGTTATCGCGCATAAGAAAGTCTGCGATATGGACTATCTCGATACCGTTATCGTTCCCTAAAGCGAGTGTATCGCGGCAGACCACGTATTTATGGTAGTGATCCTTTATATCCATAAGATTTGCAGTCTCACGGTCGGATCCGTCGGGAAGCTGGACGCAGACCTGAACATATATCCTTTTATCTCTGCGAACGGCAACAAAGTCGATCTCTTTGGTATTGTTCTTGCCAATGTAGACATCATAACCCCTGCGCTTCATTTCGAGGTACACTATATTCTCGAATACAGCTGAAAGAATTTTTGTATCGAAGCCCATCTGACTGTACTTGATAGAAATGTCGGAGAGATAATACTTCTCCTGAGTTTTGAGCACCGCCTTGCCTTGCAGGTCATAGCGCTGACAAGGATAAATGATGAACGCTTCACCCAGCCACTTCAGATAGTTGTAGATAGTCTCAACAGAAAGACTGCGGTTCTCACTTTTCAGGAACTTCACTATCGTATTCGCCGAGAAGGTCATACCAACATTTTCAATCACATAACGGACAACTCTGTCGAACAGCTCTTTATTGCGTATCTTATGACGCTTGGAGATATCTCTTGTGATGACGGATGCGTATATACCGTCAACGATCTGATACGCAGCCTTTGTATCGAAGCTGCTGATACCAACAATAGGAAAACCGCCGTACTGAACATATTCATCAAATACGTCTCTTGCCTGAGACACATCTTTATTCTTGAAAGTCAGGTACTCACGAAGCGAAAGAGTATATACAGGGATCGTCACATATCTTCCGGTGAGGTATGTGGATATCTCACTCGACATCAGCTTGCTGTTTGAACCGGTGACATATATATCAACATCGCTGTTTTCAAGAAGGTCGTTAATGACCTTCTCCCAACCTTTAATTTCCTGTAATTCATCAAGAAGCAGATAGCATCGTCCTTTACCGGATATATCATTTTTCAGGTCAGAATACATATCCTTTGCTGAAAAATCTTCATACATGATCTCGTTGTATCTGCGTTCAATGATGTTTTCTTTTGAAGATCCGTGCTTTATGAGCTCATCAGCTACCATTTCAAGTATAGTGGATTTACCGCAGCGACGAACTCCGGCGAGTATCTTAACAATTGGAGAGTCTATAAACGGCTCTATTGCGTTAATATAATCAGGTCTGAGTATCATAGTATCACTTCCTTTTTATCAATATACCATAAATAGTTGCAAGTGTCAAGACGTTTTTTCGGTATAGAAGAAAAAAGTCTTAAAAACAATCTGAACTTTCGACATTATAGAAGCTTTAGGAGAATGTCAAGGGATCAGACAGATTATTCCTAAATACTATTATCTGTTAAGAGATAAGTTTATGCGTTTAAAAAAGAGAAGCCTCCACAGGGAGGCTATGATAATCAATAAAATGATAATATAATGATATCGGGCTCTTAAAACAGGGAAATACTGTTGAAAAATATGTACAAGTTCGGGTCAAATCAAGTGTGGAAAATCCGTGGAAAAATCGTTTTATTCATCGCCTGAAACGGCGATATATCGACGTGGCATCGCTGATTGGGCTGTTGACATTATGGACATTGATCTGATCTGTACAGGACACTGCACGAAAGAACGAGCATACAGGATATTGAAAAAATGTCCTATGATTTTCGACTGTAAAACAGTCACACGCAACTGCAAAAATGCATTTGGAACTGTTTTCTACAGGCTTTAATGATATGTCCTGACTCTACTAAAAAGATGACATAATTGCAATTTATGTAGCTGTACACTTTTCTTTTCAATACATATAACAGCGTATTCTCAGGAGAGCTTCTGTTTATTTACTTTTCAACGATCTTCTCATCATGCAAAGATCAAAAGCATCGATCTTTCCGTCTTTGCACAGATCCGCAGCCTGCCAGTCTTTCAGTTCCACATCAGGAACAGCAAGGAGCCATTTCTGCAAAGTTACGATATCAGCAATATTAAATTTACCGTCTGCATTGCAGTCACCTATTACAGTATTATTTACGCAGAACCAGTTGAGATTGAAAAGATATCCCTCTCCGCCCTTGAATACAAGGTAAACATCATTCACACCGGAGGTCTTATCAATGCTGCACTTTTGAGTTTCCCATGTCTGCCAGCCGCCTGTATCGCTTACATTCAAAGTTCCTATGAGTTTTCCGTCAGGTGAACCAAGGCGCACTTCAATTGAATTATCTCCGCCACTTGAACCCACACGGAAATCAATATTTTCCGCACCGTCTCCGAAATCAACGTTTTTGAATCCGATATGATCATCATTTTCTATGTAAGCAACATCTTTTCCGCCTTCGCTGCAGTCTTCTGTTTCTATACCTGATTTGGTCGTATAATTTTCTGCTTCGATTCTTTCACCAAAAGGAATAGGTTCAGCAGATACGATCGAACCTGTAACACTGACTTTACATTTTGCTGTATACTGCCTGTCACTTGGTTCCAGTGTTCTTGCTAAGATATCGACTGTACCGTCTGATAATGCAGTTACTACACCGTTTTTATCAACAGATGCCACAAGCGGATTTGAGGAAGTCCAGATGACCACCTTGTCTGTTGTATTTTCCGGTAAAACATCAGCTTTTATCTGAGAAGTTTCGCCTGCATTCAGTGATATATTTTCCTGACTCAAGCGAATCCCTGCTACATTTACACGAGAACCGTTCAGCTTCCATTTTGCCTGGATCCTCTGATTGTATTCCGGCATGATGAATGTGGAAATAGTGCCGTCTGCACTGACCGGAGTTACATCCATTGCATCGATACCGACCTGCCATCCGTCAAATGTATAACCTGGTCTTGATTTTGCGTCTATTGTTACACGTTCACCCGGCTTATGATATTCTGTAACCACAGAACCCATGGAATCACCAACATTGCTGAGGACCAATACACGCTTTTCAGCTCTGTTGATCCTGACAAGGTGCATATCCCTTGCGCCCACAGATTCAAGTTTGGTTGTGCCAACAGGTTCAAGGCGGAATACAAGAAGCTGGTCAAGATCATATCCGCCAAGAATTTTTACACGGACTGTTTTTTCAGTATCGCCTTTATTGAATGTTACAGCCGGATCGTCAACAAAGCTGTAATCCTTATCAGGCTGTGCATCACCTGCTACAGCATCGACCTTGAATTCCATTGTGCTTACAGCAGGCTTGCTGAGGCTAAGCTTAAGGTCAATGACATCTCCTGGTTTAGCAGAAGTATTGAGATTTGCAAAGCTTACATTCACATCTTCTGTCAGACCGAGATCCTCGTTATAACCTACATCAGTCTTCGGATATACTGCATATGCGCCCTTGTTTACTCCGTTATGACCTGAACCGATCGCCGGACTTCCTTCCTTCAGACTGAAATCACCTGCGGCATGATCTGCAAACATCGGATTTTCATGACTGTTTGTCTTTGTTCCAAGCTGTGCATTCAAAGCATCTACCGTAATATTAGACTGTGACGGATCCATATAGCGAACATACTCAGGTTTTCTTTCTGAATACCACTGATTGTTCTGAACAGTAAGTGAGCCGCCGCCTTTAAGGTCGATTCCGTGCCATGAATGGAAACCGTTTACAGATGTTTCCTTGACAAGGAGTCCGACAGTATCATTGCTGTTATACATACTGTCATTGTCTTCATAGGAAATATTATTTATAACATCATTATTATATGATCTGTCGAGAGAAATACCATTTTTAAGATTATATGTTACATTATTGACCCATCTTGCATCCCATGTCGAGCCGGTATCCCAGAATGCGGAGAAAAGTCCGGATTCAATTTTCTGTGCGGGGAAATTCATAAAATATGGACCGATCGGCATTCTCTTGTTTTCGTCAAGAGGTTTATTAAAAACAATATTCTCATAAGCCCAGTTGCGTGTACATTCAGACTCATTGAACATGAAATATGCTGTATTGTGTGCTACATTTCTGACAGCAGTGAAATCTCTTACACTGATATCAAGCCAGATCGTTCCGCCGTTTACTGAACCGCCTGAATAATTGAAGGCAAATGCATTATTTCTGTTTCCGTCAGCTCTGCCGCCTAATGTGGAGGATTCCGCACCGCCTGCACCGGCATTTTTTCCTATTGCGCCAATAAAAGTGTTCTCAGAAATAATACAGTTCTGGGAATGATTGTCATAGCAAAGTGTTTCGCCATATACACTCTGGAAGTAGTTGTTTCGGATAACATTATCCTGTCCTGCAACAGGAATAGTTACATCAGGACGATAAACTCCCTGATTGGACCAGGTCCACGGAGCGTTGTAAACACAGCCGATATTTTTGAACTGGTTATTCAGTACCACATTGCCCCTGCCCATAATGTTGATCGTACTTCTTGCGTATTTATAGTCCTCGAATACAAAGCCTTCGATTTTTACATAGTCACGTCCGAACAGATTAAATACGTCAGTCAGCTCATTCTTTCTTGCAGCAATGGAGTATTCTATACCTGCATCATCGTAATGCCTGACCTCATCTTCTTTCCATCCCGTATCGGCAAGCCACTGTGCCTTTACCTGCGGAGTAATTGTTGAGCCGTTGAAAACATCCTTATGTTTTATGATCACCTTACCAATATCAGATGTATTTTCAGGTCTGAATACGATCATAGCATCTGCCTTGCCCGATTCCTTTGGCTTGATATCCTCCTCAATATATGTACCCGGGCGAATAAGTACAGTTGTTCCTGCTGTTGCTTCATCAGCAGCTTTTTTGATTGAACGATACGGACTGCCTGATGAACCGTTTCCCGTTTGATCGCTGCCGTTTTCTGCAACATAGATAATTCTTCCGCTGATGTCGGCTGCTTTTACTTGTGGTAAAGGCAGAATACTAAGGCTCTGACACAAAAAAACTGCCGCATTTATACTTATCATCAGCTTCTTTAATCCCAATCCTTTGATCATTATTATGCACTTCCTTTTGATTAATAATAAGGTTAACAAACGGACTATAATATACTTGTTTCAGGACTCGTTCATTATCAAGACTCAACAGCAAGTTAAATATTGTAATATCAAATAACATTTCATAATTAATTATACCATTGTATTTGTCTCATGTCAACATAAAATATGAAGAAAAGGTGGACAAAATAACGCATTTTCTACTTATCCCGACTATGATCTCAATGTTTTATCTGATCCCGAATTTCATTAACGATAGTAAAAGCCATATCCGTATCTGCACTCAACCGGAAATCCGCTGCGGCGACAGGATCCACAATAACATTTTTATCCGGACAATCGAATAATATGCAAATGAGACCGACTGTTTTCACAATCGGTCTCATCATATACTCTTTTATTTCACTTTTTGGCGTTTACTCCGAATTTGGGAGCGACTATTAACTGACAAATATTCATCTGTGTTATTATTAATTACCAGTTGAAGAAGTATTTGGATATTCATATTCAACATCCTTCTGCTCGATTCTCCAGTCCTGAGCCTCTTCATCGAATACTATCTTAAATGTTACTTCGCCGGGAGTTGCTTCGTATACTGCATTTGGAGTGGTATTCAGTTTCCTTTTAAGTGTGAAAGATTTTTCAGTTACGTCAGTTATTTCCATCGGATCATCTGTCCAGTAATTATCGCTTATATAATCACTAGAGATAACTTTCTGATATAATTCACCCTCATACTCAATATATGTATATGCAAGGTCTATTTTTCCGTCAGCAGGAAGAGTATCTGCTGTAAATGAAGGTCCGAATAACTCATAGTTATGTGTATATTCAGCATTGACAGAATAGAATGGATCATAATTTTTACTGTAATATGTATTATAGAGCTTTTTCAAGCCATCCATACTTTTCTCAGTGAGTCTTTCATCAGAAGTTTTATAATATAATAGTTCAGCATCACTTGTCCATCCGTCATACCGGATAGTGTAATTTAACCTTATGCACTCTGAATCTCCATCATATCCTCTTGTACGGGCAAAAATATCGAAGAAGCACTCATAATCCCAATAATCATCAGTGAGCTTATGTGCTGCCTCTTCAGGAGTTAAGCTCTTTGTATCAGCTGCTTCTGTAGTTGTCTCAACAACAGCAGATGTAGTTATTGTATCAGCTGTTGTAGTAATGCTTGTTATCACAGGAGATCCTGTAGTAGCTTCTGTCGCAGATGATGAACTATCAGTAGAAGGCTCTGCTTCTGATGATGAGCTTTCTGCCGGAGCTGAATTCTTCATATTGCGGAGCAGATAGTTTCCTCCGCCGATTCCGCCTGCGATAATAGCAACTGCTGCTGCCATACCTGCAAACTTTATCCACCTTGGACGATTGTATTTTTCTACACCGTGTACACTGTTATTGTTATCCTCATCAGCATGGTTTGTTATATTCATTTTCTTCTTAGTCATATTAAACATCCTTTCTCTGGCTGAATCTGACAGGGACGGATACTCTTTTGCAATTCTATCAGCAGTTTCAAGGTCAATGTCGAATTCCCCGAACATTTCATCTTTCTTATTCATACATATCCCTCCTTAATAATTTATGCCGACTTCACAAAGCATGTTTTTCAGCTTTTGTCTTGCCCGGACGCTTCGTTTCTGTACTGCGGCTGCGGTCATTGAGATCGCTTTTCCTATTTCAGCTACTGTCATATTATAGTAGTACTGTTTTATTATTATCGACGTGTCAGGTTCGCCTAATTCTTTTATTTTATTAAGTAAGATGGAATTGCGCTCTGACATCTCAGCAGATTCAATTATGTTTTCTCCGGACGATATTTCCATGATCCCTTCATCTTCAGCAGATACCGTTCTATATGCTTTTACACTTAGTTTTCTGTACATATCTATTGCTTTGCGTTTGGCTATCACTCCGATAAATCCTTTCAGGTCGCCTTCCCGGTCACCAAGATAATTCATCTTTTTGAATACCTCTGTAAAAACGTCACTCACACATTCCTCTATATCTTCCGCAGTACCACAGCTTTTAAGTTTAGTTGCTGCTATGATATATACATAATTGCAGTATTCATTGAAAATTGCTTCCATGCACTCTTCCGGAGATCTTTTCATGTGTTCCTTGAACTCCTGATCTGTCATATGCATTCCTCCTTATATTCAGTTCAGCGATCGCTTTCATTCTATCAACTCGTACTTAAAGTACCAAATAGGACAAATTTATAATAATTTTATCACATTTTTTTATGCGTTCAATACCTCCGTCATACAAACGGATTCACTCCACTAAAATGACTCACTTCTCCGCAAAAAAAGCGGCCGAGGCCACATGCATTGAAACTATCCTTTATATAATCCATCTTTGATTATGCAGTAAAGATGCAAATGCTTTCGGATAATCCTTGCAAAAATGTTGTTATGCCGTCCAGTAGAACAAAGGAATGTAAGGTGTATCCCCTTGATGAGATACAGCAATGTCCGATGTCTCCGGACATTGCTGTGCTTCGGGACATCGTCAGCATGATATCGCTTGCCAGATGCGACTTCTGTGCTCTGATGATATAGTATTCAAGAGCCTTACAATCAGCATAGAACCATATACAAACGTCAAACAACTCCATCTGTAGTTGCTTTAATTAATGTCTGCTCAACAACTAAAAAATGGCTTATTATAGCTTCAAAAGCCATTTTTTAGTTGTCAAAGTGCAAGAAAATAATGATATTAAAGGTTTTTCTTGCACTTTGTTTTGCCCTTTCGGGCAAAATGAGCTTGACATAAAGAAATGTGACGCGCAAATTCTTTATATTTCAGGGAATTTGCGCTCCCCGAACAAAGTTCGGGGCAGTAACCGCCCAAAGGCGGTTACTGAGTACACATTAATTATAGCACTGCATAATCGCACAGCAGTTGTTTTATGTCACAGTAGCGGTCGGTCATTGTTTTATCTCCTTTTCGCAAGCCACTCTGTCAGAAACCTCATCTGCTCCTCGGTGTGAAACCAATGCTCACCGCCGGACATTACCGTAAGTTCCGCACCTGTTCTTTCAGCAAATGCAGTTATCGTTTCAAGGCTCGTCAAGCTGTCATTTTCGCCGTAAAGTATCTCTGTGGGAATGTGCCATTTTATTGGGTGTTCTCTGACATAGCAAAGATATTCCCACGAAAGAGTTTCCCCGAAATCGGTCTTTATCTCACCACGCTGTACAAGCTCCTTTTCGCCGACTCCTGCCCATTTCATCATATCAAGTATAAGCCGCTCCATATCAACAATTGGCGAAATGAAGAACGCTTTTGATATCCGTTTTTCCGCCAGCGAGTGCATAGCAAAATAAGCTCCTATGCTGTTGGCTACGAGTATGACCTCGTTGCTGTCTGCACACATCTTGTCAAAAAGCTTCGGAAACTCTGCCTTTGCCTGCCACGGTGTTTCGGCTTTATAGTCAAGACCAATGACCTCATATTCCGAAAATACGGGCTTGTATATCTCAGCTTCATCGGCGATGCCGTTCTTGCCGTGGATATATATTACCTTTTTCATAGTTGTTCACCGCCGTTACGAATACCGAAGGTCAATACAAAATGCTCGCTGAACGCCTTTATCTGCGATATTGCTGCAACTGTTTTTTCCGGCTCACGGTCACAAAGATGTATCAGCGCCGAAATCGGTGCAGTATAGGCAAAGGCAAGCATTTCCGCATCATCATTCCGCATCAGTCCCTTGTCGATCATGCCTTTGAAAATGTGTGTGAACATCACGGTCAGGCCAGTCAGAAAATGCTTTGTCGCAAGCTGACTTGCACGTTCATCACGGTACTGTTCAATTGTAAGGAGCTTTCTCGTCATTACAACACGCTCGTCATGTACAGTGAAATCGACCATATGCATCGTCATTGCAACAAGTCCCTCAAGCGAATCGGGTACAGGCGGCAGGTTTTCTGCCGAACCGAAATGCTCCGCATAATATGCGATCATCTTGTCGAGCAAAGAGTTCCAGATCTCCTCCTTGCTCTTATAATGCTTGTACATTGATGACTTCACCAGTCCCAGCGAGGCGGTCAGCTCACGGATATTCGTACCGTCATAGCCTTTTTGCGAGAATTGCCTTAGCGCTTCATCGAGTATTCTTTCCTTTGTGTCCTTTGCCATATTTACCTCCGATAATAAAGAGTGACCTATCGTTCACTGTATATTATAGCGAACGATAGGTCACTTGTCAATAGCTGTTTTCACATTTGTATATACTGAACAGCAAATTCAAGCCGGAACTCCAAGCAGTCATCGTGGAAACAATATATTTATTACTTAATGTCTTCGGACCAATGCCTTCTACCGCAGGCTCAGAGAATATTAGCGAGGAATATAGTGTCTATAATACAGGCACATTATATATTGACAAGAGTTTGGACTTCTGATATTATAAGAATAAAGACACATTTCCAAATAAACTGCCCGTTGAGTGCGACATTCTGCTGTCAAGGCAGGAATCTTAAAACAGCTATTTATTGCGGATAATTGGCGTTATACAGCTCAGGAATCAGTCTATTTAAACACTCGATTTTTAGTACTTAAAACTGCTTTTTTTAACTTTTAAGTGTGCAGAAATACTGACACTTGTTAAACAGCCTGAAAATAGAGAAAAACAGTGCTAATCAAAAAATGCGATCGAGGATAGAGTTAAGTGCTTAAAAAAGTTGTAATAATCCAAACAGTTTGAAATGTGCTTTCCGAATCCGAGGAAGAAATGGAGAAAATGACATTATGGAAGAATATGGATCGAGTAACAACCGCTCAGACAATAAAGAAATGAAGCAGCATTATCATCGTTTTGCAAAACAGCTTTCCGACTGGTACAGCAAAGGAAACACCCCTGAGCTTGCAAGTCAGGACACTCGCTTCACGCTGGAGCTGCAAAAACAGAAACTACAGTCCCTTGGGCTTGACATGCAGATACAGATCAGGAAACCGGATGTGAGCAATGGAGGTGTCGGATCGCTTTCCTACGGTGACAGCGTCTTTGTGAATTCCATCATTGGCGGAAACAAACACATCACCACGAACATCCGCAATTCACAGAATGAGATCTACAACAGTGACACTGAGGGCGGGCTGACCATTGTAATACAGAATCCTAAAAACGGAAGTGTTCCGTCTCCGGACACTGCAATGAGCTGTCCAAACTGCGGTGCACCGTCTACACTTGGTAAGCTCGAATCCGGATGCGAATTCTGTAACACTAAATTCCTCATGGATGAACTGTATCCGAAGGTAATGCATTTCTTCATCCAAGAAGACGGCAAAAAGCTCTTCGACACAAGGGAAATCAAAAAATATATCGTGGGCTGTACCGCTTTCTTTCTTGCAATTTTCATTCTTTCAACGCTGTTCAAAGCCTTCACCGGGACATTGAATGATCCCCGCCTTTGGAGCGAAAGCGTATCCGGTATATTGGGAAGTATTATTCCCGGCGCTATGTTTGGTGTCGTTGCGTGGTTCATTGTAAATAGTATCGGCTCAGTAAAACTGATGGGTAAGAATGCTCGTGGCGGCAGTAAAATGATGAGGTCACTGATATTTTGTAATAAGATGCATACGCTTGATCCCACTTTTTCAACAGAATACTTCCGTGACAAGTCCATGTCGCTTCTGAAGCTCATGCTCTACAGCCGAAATCCGCAGGAATTGACCATCTGCCATTGCGACAAACCGATCCCGGAAAAACTTCGTGAGATCGTGGATATTACCTACCATAATTCAGGCGTTAACAAATACAGCATCAAAGACGGTGTTTGCGATGTTTCGCTCACGTTTTATACCGACAGCCTGCACTACCGCAGCGGTAAAGTCTTCCGCGAGTCTGACAAAATACGCATGAGTCTGCGGAAAGTTATCAAAAAGCCTACCGATCTTGGTTTTTCTGTCACGGCTGTAACTTGTCCATCATGCAGCGCAAGCTTCGATGCGGCAAAGAACAAAGACTGCCCGTTCTGCGGCAATGCCTATCCGCTGGAGGAAAATGAATGGGTCGTGACAGATATTAGTATTTGAACAGTAAGATTACATGAGAAAAAGGCTGCTGATACCGTGTGAACAACATCACACGACGCCAGCAGCCTCTATTATATGTTCACTTTTCAATACTGATCGTCACACTTGACTTGAAGCGGAATTCTAAAAAACTCGCAGATCTTCACATTGGCAGTCCTTTAATAAGAGGGCTTCTTTTCATGTGAAATACTTATTATTTCAGCCCACAGATTATCTCAGCAGCCAGCTTTTCGGCAGAGATACCGTGAGCATCAAGCAGTTCATCTGCCTTGAATTCTGTGTGGAAAGCCTTTGAAATGCCGTGGCAGTGTACACGCATATCGGAATCTCCGTAGAATGCTGCGATATTCTGTCCGTATCCGCCCATGACCTCACCGTCCTCAATGGTGATAACAAGGCTGTGGTCTGCTTTTAACGTGTTCAGCAGTTCCTCGTCCACACCGCTGACAAATCTCGGGTTGATGACCGTAATATCAACACCTGTCTGCTCCTTCACCTTGTCGGCAGCTTCAAGCGCCATGGGAACAAGTCCGCCAACTGCAAAGAGAGCGACCTTGCTGCCCTTGCGTTCTGTCTTGTTCTTAAGAACGGAGTAGTCGGTATCGTCAGCGATTCCTGTTGATTTAAGATTATCCACCATTCTGATAGCAACAGGGTGCTGCTTCTGAGTTGTAGCGTATCTGAACATCTGCACGAATTCCTCATTGCTTGCAGGCGCAAGGTAAATGAGATTTGGGATATGTGCAAACATCTGTATATCGCAAAGCGCAATATGTGTGTTGGAATTCATGCCGTATGCGCCGGGACTGAGTATCAGGAAAGTTGCAGGACTGTCATTCAGACAAACATCGTGAGACATCTGGTCGTATGTACGCTGATAGAACGGCGCAAATGTACCGAATACCGCTGTACCGCCGTTTCGTGCAATGCCGCCTGCCATAGCGACTGCATTTTCCTCTGCGATGCCGACGTCGATGAACTGTCCGCGGTCGACGTATTCCTCACGGACGCCTTTCACAAAGCCGAGTCCCATAGGAGTTGCGGCATTAAGGACGATAGCCTTTTCATTGGTGTCCAGCAGTTCCTTAAGGCAGCTGAATACAACGCTTTCGCCGCCCTCATTGGGATACAGCGGTGAACCGTCCTCAACGTGGAAGGGACCGCCTGCATGCCAGCTTTCACGGTCCTTTTCGGCGTAGGGCAGGCCTTTTCCCTTGATAGTGTGGATATGAAGAACAACAGGGTGGTCGATGCCCTTCACGCTCTCAAACAGCTCCACCAGCTTTGCAGTATCGTGGCCGTCATCGAGATAGCGGTAATCCAGTCCCATTGCACGGAACAGGTTGTCCTCGGCAGTACCGTTGGACTCACGCAGCTTTTTCAGTGTCTTATACAGTCCGCCGTGATTTTCAGCGATACTCTGGTCGTTGTCATTGACGATGATAATGAGGTTCTTGTCGTACTCGCCTGCATAGTCAAGAGCTTCGAGAGCCTCACCGCCGGACAGTGAGCCGTCACCGATGAGTGCTATGATATTCTCGCTGCGCTTATTCAGGTCACGTCCCTTTGCAAGTCCGAGGGCAAGGGAAACAGAAGTGGATGTGTGACCGACAATGAACATATCGTGTTCGCTCTCATTGGGATTGGTATAGCCTGTCACATCACCGAAATGTGCCTCATCAAGGAAGGCTTCCTTACGTCCTGTCAGTATCTTGTGAGGGTAGCACTGGTGTGATACGTCAAATACTATCTTGTCCTTCGGTGAGTCGAAAACGTAGTGAAAAGCAACTGTAAGCTCCACAACACCGAGGTTAGGTCCCTGATGTCCGCCGGCTTTGCTTATCTTGTTGATGAGTGCGGCTCTTGTCTCGTCCGCAAGTGACTGAAGCTGGGAAACCTCCAGCTTTTTGATGTCGGCAGGGCTGTTGATATTTTCTAAGTACATAGCTTTATCCTCCTCAGATCTTGAAACCGTTTATCATCTTTACGAATGCAGGATCGCTGTGGTCAACTATCTCGCTGTGTCCAAGATCAAGTTCAGCTATCTTATGCATATCTTCATCCGAAAGTGTGAAATCCCATATATCAAAATTCTGCTCCATACGCTCCACATGAACGGATTTCGGCAGGATCGAAACACCTCTCTGAGCATTCCATTTCAATGCGATCTGTGCAGCGGTCTTACCGTATTTTGCTCCGATCTCTGTCAGTATGGGGTGGGTGAAGATACCGTGTCTGCCTTCTGCGAGAGGTCCCCATGCCTGCGGCGCTATACCATATTCCTTCATGAGCGCTATCGCACTGTCCTGCGCAAAAAACGGGTGCAGTTCAACCTGATTGACAGCAGGAATTACATCAACATTCGCACAGAAATTCGCAAGGATAGCAGGATAGAAATTTGATACGCCTATCGCCTTTACCCAGCCCTCTTTGTAAGCTTTTTCAAGTGCACGGTAGCCTGCAAAGTAATCGCCCATAGGCTGATGGATAAGGATAAGGTCGATATACTCCATATCAAGTTTTTCAAGGGACTCTTTCAAAGAAGCATAGGCGCCGTCCTCTGTTTTCATGTTGGATACCCACAGCTTCGTGGTGATGAATAGTTCCTCACGGCTTACAAGTCCGTCAGCTATCGCACGGCGGACAGCTTTTCCGACAGCTGCTTCGTTCATATAAGCCTGTGCAGTGTCGATAAGGCGGTATCCTGTCCTGATCGCATCATATACAGCCTGTTCGCAGACAGCCGCATCGGGCACCTGAAATACTCCGAAGCCCTCCAGTGGCATTTTAGCTCCTGTGTTCAGTGTTACGAATTCCATAATAAGATCCTCCTTGTATTATATTGATAGATTTGAACCCTCTGGCTATACTTAATTAGTTGAAGTATTATCTATTGGATAAGATCGTAAAATAACAACAAAAAACGGGACATTTTACTACTAAGGATTCAGCGCTTGGATATTGCCCATCTCGGCCCTTCTTCGCCGATGATCCCATTCAGCGCAAATCCGCATTTCTCAAGCACTCTGATCGAAGCAGCGTTTTCAGATTCCGTTTCCGCTTCTATGGAAATGACCTCCGGATGCGAAAATGCCCATTCCAAAACTGCTCTGACTGCTTCGGCTGCATATCCATTGTTCCGGTATTCTTCGGAGATACCGTATCCGATCTCTGCTATGCCATCCGCAGAAAGTCCCTTGAAACAGATTTCTCCGATATGTGTGCCGTCTTTCAATTCGATCATCCAAATCGCATACCAATCCCACTGATCCGGATACTCCAGACAGCCGTTCAGCATTTCTGTGTAGGCAGCTTTCAGGACATCTACAGTCTGCGCTTCGATGAAAGCTTCCATCATCCCCTGAGAAGCCGCATATATTTTCAATCTATTTGTTTCAATCATTTTTCTTCACCTTTTTGACGCAGTTCTCGTACCATACTATTATACCATAATCCTACCGATTCATCAAGCCAAAAAGGGCAAAAAATAACGGCTCACCGAAGTGAGCCGCAGTGATCGTGTCCGAGAACAACGATAAGACCTGTACCAAGATGCTCTGCGGCATACTCAATGCTTCCGAGCTGGTGGGAATCGATAACATTTCCTGCAACTCTGATAACAAAGAGGTCGCCTATACCTGCCGAAAATATGACCTCAGGCACAACTCTCGAATCCGAGCATGTTATGATAATAGCGTATGGACGCTGTCCATACTCGTTGAAGAACCTGCGTCGTTCGTAGGATGTATCGAAAGAATGCTTGTCTGTACTGATATATAAGGAATTTCCTTCTTCAAGACGAGTTCTCGCCTAATCGGCTTTGATTCTGTATGACTGTATTTCTGTAACCTCGCTTTATGATGATTGATGTGTGCTCAATAGCCGCCTGAATACGGTTATTGCCCCGAACTATGTTCGGAGAGCGCAAATTCTTTATATCATGCTTTTCTGCTTCATATATCATACAAGAAAAGTCCTTCTGAACCTGCAAGCTCAGAGATCAGTTCTTTAAGATGTCCCTCTGCATTGTAGACCGTCATATACAGGTCCTCTCTGTTAACAGAGAGCATCGCATCCCATTTGGAAAACAGGAGTATAACATATCCCGTTTCGCCTTCAAAGAAACTTTCAAGCGTACCGATAAGCTGTTCTGCCTGCGGGGACTCCTTTTCGCCCTCCTGCGTTACTAAAATGATATCGAAGTAGCAGAAGAGTTTAAGCATGATATCCATGAATTTCCGATCCACACTTTCCCTGTTATTCTGAAAGTATTCCTCTATCTTAAAATAGCGGTCATCGGACTTCTGCGGCACGGTCTCGGGGAAAATATCGATAATGCAAGCCTGTTTTTCCAAAAGAGCGTCTATCTTTTCTTCTGTATCCATTATTTCTGCCTTTCTGCAAATTCTTTTCTGAGTACGCACAGGTCGAACACATTCAGCCTCTCGTCACAGCAAATATCGGCATTTCTCCAGTTATAAAGCTCCTTGTCCGCAGCTCCGAGAAGCCATTCGCTGAACAGTACCAGATCAGCTATACCGAATTCGCCGTCATTATTCAGGTCACGCTCGTCACGGCAGGAAAAGAAGTCTGCACCAAGTTCATTTTTATCGGTATTCAGCTCCGAAAGAGGGAAAACATTCTCTCCGTCTGAGAAGTAAAGGTCATAACCGCCGTTCATTGTGCTGCTGAAAATGATACTGTCCGTTCCTGTGGGACAAGCATCCGAGCAGTCATACTCCGAAGAATCAACGGACAGACGGGTTACACCGTTTTCCTCCATACGGACTATCTGATCGCATCTGTTGTCTGCGGAATACCACTTAGTGAAGTAGAGTTTCTCACCGCTCACAACAGGATAGTATGCAGTTACTCCGTCCTCGCTGTACACTGTTTCAGTGCTGCACGAACCTGTATCATAGCGGCATATCGAACCAATACCGTCTGTATAGCTTGCGTAGTATATATAATTGCCGTCGGAAGAAAAACAGGGCATAGCCTCCTCAGCAAGGTCGTTTGTAAGCATGGTAACTTCCTTTGTTGCAACGTCCATAAGTGCAAGGTCATAAACGAAACCGTCCACACTTCTGTCCCAGTGACCGCGCTTGAACACAATGCTTCTGCCGTCGGGCGAGAACTTCGGATCCTCGTTGCGCAGACCGCTGTTCTGCGTAAGGTTCACGATGTTTCCGCTTTCACGAAGAAAGATGTCCCACTCGTCCGCAGTCTGATCGATAGCCATAAAGGTCATCTGTTCGGGAGAAGTACCGAAACTGCCATTCATAGCGTGAATGAAATCACCGCTTATAGTCTCTGTAGAACCGTCGGGACTCCGCAGGAACAGCTCGCTGTCAAGTGCTGAATAGTCGCTGTAGCTGTGCCATAAAATCCAGCCACGGGGAAGTACAGCGGAATTGCTATCCTCTGCAAAAGCATCAGCACAAAGCGAAATGGGAGTACAAATAACTGTTGCTGTAACAAATGATAAAAAATGTTTTGATATGTTTCCGATACTCATTCACACATCTTCCTTTCTTCCGCTTTTAATAAAACTTATCAGCGATTCAATATCATCAAAGCCGTCATAGTCTCCGACTATGCCCTCACGGTGATAGACTATGCCTGCTTTCTCGTTGCGTTCAAGGCAGTCCAGCAGTGCGTCAACTCCGTACCTTTTAGCAAAAACGGCAAATCCACGCGCCTTGACCAGCCTTTCGTACAGACCTTTGGTGCAGTTTTCGGGTTCGCACTCATAGCATCCTCTGAGTCCCCTTTCTATAACGCATTTCCTGTTTTCGCACCATTCAGCATCCTTACACCATGAAAGCTCCAGAAATCCGTCACGTTTGCATCCTTTACATTCCACATTTTCGGAACACAAACAGCAGGCAAGTCCGCATCTGGCAATACCTAAATCACGTTTCATCACTGCACCTCCGTTTATACAGTTATCTCAATAAGATTTCCTTCTACAGCTACTATGCAGCTTTCGTAATATCCGTCACCTGTTGTACGGGGACCGCTTCTGACTTCATAGCCGTCAGCCCTGAGCTTTTCCGTCAGCTCATCGACCGCTTCCCTGCTTCCGACACTGAAAGCAGCGTGAGCGTAACCTGTATACTCTGCGGTCCTGTCCCCTTCGATGACCTGCGGCTTGTTCATCAGTTCGAGCCTTGCGCCTTCATCAAAGCTGATAAAGAAAGACCTGAAACCCGTTCTGACGTTGTGGTATCCATCGTTTGAGCGTCCGCCGAGATATTTTATAAAAAAGCCCCTTGCTTTTTCAAGGTCGTTGACATACAATGCGATATGTTCGATAAACATACTGTCCTCCTCACGTTCTCTATACACCATATTATAAAACGATACGGCGGAACTGTCAACCTTCCGCCGTTTTCATTATTCACTGAAGCCGTCCCCTTACCACCTGTCTGAACTCTCCGTCATCGGTGCATGATATCACGGTAATTATCGGTTCACTGCTTTCACTTAGTACGCTTGTGTCATCAGGTGATACTATGCTGTAATCTGTCACTACATAGGTGTACTTTGTACGGCCGCTGTCGATATCATAAACGTACATTACGTCCCCGACACCGATATTGTCCAGTTCGTTGAAGACCTCCGCATAAATGGTACTGTTATGACCTGCAATGCAGTAGTTTCCCTTTCCGGGAGAACCCTTGCCTTCAAAGTGACCTGCCGCAACCTGCAAAGATTTGCTGTCCGTACCTTCAAGTACGGGCACTTTTATATCAAGTTCAGGCACTTCAAAAATAATATTCTCTCTCAGAAGCCGCCCTAGATAAATTTCTCTGCTTATTTTTCTGTATGTGAAAAATCCGAGGACGAAAAGTCCGCAGAACATCATCACATATCCTGTAATTCTGAATATCTTCTTTTTCATAGCGTTAATATTAAGAGAGCACCACCCGTGAAAGTGGTGCTCTCAGTTCATTTATTCGTCTTCTTTTCTGTTTCTGATAACCATTACTGCACCTGCTGCTGTAATAAGAGCTGCAAGTCCTGCAACAGTCTTGTATGGAAGAGGATAACCTGTCTGCGGTAATGTTCCGTCATTGTTCTTACCGCTTTCAGCGGCTGTAGTTGCCGGCTGAGTTGCTGCATCTGTAGTTGCTGCAACAGGTGAAGTTGTGGATGTTTCTGTTGTGGTAGTAGTTGTTGTAGAAGTTGAAGTCGAAGTTGTTTCTGTAGTAGTTGTTGTTGTGGTGGTGGTTGTAACAGAGTCATCAGCTGTTGTAACAGGAGCAGCAGGAACTATAGGACCGTTTCCGCTGAGATCGTAGTTATATCCGCTGAAGTCTCTTACTGTTCCCTTTGCAACGAACTTGCAGCCTTCGCTTACATTGATCTTTGTATCGGGAGCGATAAGTACATCGATATAATCAGGGATAGTAACATCTGCTGTAACATCGATATTTCCGAAGAGTGATATCTCTGTCTTTTCGCCTGCATTTACCGCCTCCTCAACTGCAACTCTGATATCAGCATAAGTCTTCTTGTTGCTGAGCATTGCAATTGCCTGTGGGTTGATGTTTACAGTGTCAACGATAGCGCTGCATGTATCGCACTTTCTTACTGCAAGTCCGGGCTGTCCGTTCTTAGGAGCGTCTACCAGTATGTATGGACCTGTTGCACTGCACTCATGCTCTTCTACACTGCGAACGTTTAATTCTTCGCTTGTTCCGTCAGAGTACTCGATGCTTACAACAGCTTCCTTGTTTGCCTTCTTTGCAGTCAGCTTAAGGATAGTCTCAGCGTCAACAGTGATATAGCCGTCTGCATCAGGAACTGCGCCGTTGATGTCTGTCAGCTCGAAAGCGTTGTCGGGATCAGCTGCTGCAACAGCAAGCGCACCGCCTGTCTTAAGTGATGAAATAGATGCGTTCAGGCCGTTGAAGGATAAACCGTGATTTGAAGAAGTATTGAATGTTCCTGGAGCATAGACTCTTACTTTAGCCTTGACATTTGCTCTTGGCTTTACAACAAAGAACATATCATCAACTATGTCAATTATAGCCTCAGCTCTGCTGTATGAAAGCTGTTCGTCAACGTATGCCATAAAGTCATCAACTTCATCTCTTGTCATGCTTGTGTCGTAATTGAAGATGTAATTGTTTCTGAATGCCTCAAATGCGTTTGTCGGAGTCTTAGGACCGTAGAAGATATCACGGAGCGAGTTGTTTGCAGCATTTGTCCAAATTCTGCTTACTACACCGTTTCTCTCTGTTTCAGGCTCTGTGATTATAACCTCGTAAGGAATAGAATGATCTGAATTCTCGAAGCTTACAGTCACATTTTTGAGGATGTGCTCTGTAGGAAGCTCACTGAATGCCGACTCGTAGACAGTGCGGAACCAGTAGGTGTTTATCATGCTCGGATTTCTTGAGAACATAGCCATAAGTCGCTGATAGTTCGCATCAAATCTCTCTGCATCGATGTACTGTTCCCAGATAGACTTCCAGAGGTCGTTTATCTTAAGCTCGATAACCGCTGTCTCGCCCGGAAGGAGCTCATCGACCTTTATACTTGCAACATTTTTCTTTTTGAAAAGTGTCTCTGCCTTTGTGTCAACATCGGTCGTTACGCCGTTGACAGTACGCTTAAGTGTAGCTGTTGAGCCCTGTTCTACACCTGTGATTACATTTTCAAGGTCATAGATAGGCTTGTCGGACATATTCATAAGACCTATCTGTATCGGATAAGGCTTATTGAAATAAGAATATCTCGGAAGCTTTACATACATTTTAAGTGCTGAATAGGAATATACGTGAAGTGTTTCCTTAGACTTGAATGTGTAATCGAATCTCTTTCCGTTGTTTTCACCGCTGAACAGTACTGTAAGGTCGTAATCGCCCTCAGCGTCTCCGCGGAGATACCAGTCAGCTGTCTTTACCTCATTCGGTCCGAGGTCGCCCATATCCTGTGTAACATCACAGTTAACGGGAGTAAGTCCCTCGGGGATATTGAGTGTAGCGCTGCTGTTCTTAAGTGTGTTTGTATCGTTGTTTACAACTATGAGCTGTACATCATAGAATTCCTTGAGCCACTTGCTCTTGCCGTAGATTATCATGTACATCTCTTCGTCAACTGTCTCTTCACGAAGGACATAAGCACCGAGGCTCGGTATATATGTAGGCTTGTTTGTGATAACAACAGTTTCTCCGCCGCCGAAGGTTATAACTGCATTACTGCCGTAAGTTCTGCCGGGAGTACGTGCAACAACTCTCTCGATAACTACTCCGCCAGCCTTGAAGTCAGCCTCGATAGAGTACTTGAAGCTGTTGAAGTTCTCCTCGTCGCCGAGGTCGATACCAGCTGCTATAACTTCTTCCTTTGTCATAGGAGTTATTTTGAGTTCACCGTCTATCTTAAGACGTGCAGGCTCTGTAGTAGTTGTAGTACCTGTTGTTGTCGTAGTAATTGTAGTAGTTGTTGTAGCAGGTGATGCTTTTTTGGTTGTTGTTGTGGTGGTAGTAGTTGTTGTGGTAGTAGTTGTTGTGGTAGTTGTTGTAGTGGTTGTCGTAGTAGTAGTTGTTGTGGTGGTGGTTGATGTTGTTGTAGTTGTGGTTGTGGATGTTGTAGTTGTTGCCGCTTCAGGCTCTGATACCTTTTCGTGAGCATCGTCCCACTCGCAGATAAAGCCGAAGTTCGACTTGCCGAAGAATGCTTCACTGCCGCATGTTCCATCGTCCTTAAGATCGTTCCACTTGTTTCTGCATGTATAACCTACACGCGGATTCTGTGCATTATAGATCATAAGAGCATTTTCACTTCTGCGGTCAGGCTGACCGCTTGCCCAGTTTGTATAGCTCCACTCTTCGCCTGTTACCCATTCAAATGTTCCGTTTGAATTTCTCTTAGCGCCGAGCCAGTAGCTGTTCTTGGCGTCTTCCTCGTTTGCAAGGAGTTCTTCAATAACAGCCTGCTCCTCAGCAGATGTGATAACAGCAAGGTGACCGCCTACGCTTTCGCAGTAAGTCTCTGCCTCGTCCCATGTAAGACCTGATTTGAATAACTGGTACTTTGCAGGATCCGGACGTGTTACTGTAGTAGTGGTGGTTGTTGTAGTAGTAGAAGCTGTAGTTGAGGTTGATGATGTTGTTGTAACAGCAGTATCATTAGCTACGACCTCAATGTATCCCTGCTGGATACCATGAGTAAATACCCATGCCTGCATGAGAGCACCATTTGCATCCTTCATGCTGTTTGTGAAGAGATCTTCAGCAGTAGGCATGCTTTTGTAAGTGATCTCTATCGGGAACTTATCGCCTACCTGAGCATCAGCAGGAAGACGGAACTTGAATGACCAGAGAACGCCGTCTCTGCCTGTATCGCTTGAAGCAGCCGTTGCTACATAGAAACCATTACTGCCGTCTTCAAGCTGTTCATTTGAAAGAGCATGACCTGCTTTACCGAGTTCAGCATAATAGCCCCTATCGGTCTTAATGAGCTGAAGTCTTTCATCGAACTGGATGTGGAAACCTGTAGGTGAATACTTTTCATCAGCACCTGAAACTGTAAGCTCTATTGTCTGATCTTTTTGTATCTGACTGATCGGAACAGACAGTCTGCTGAGTGAAATGATCGGCTTTACAGGTGAATCATTCGGATCAAGGCCCTTTGTATCATATTGCTTTCCTGCAGCAGGACCTGCCGATACCGGAGTTGTTGTAGTTGCAGAAACAGTGGTTTCAGCAACAGTTGTTGTTGCTGCCGGCTCATCATTTACCGTGAAATAGAGCTCGCCGTCCACAACGGACATCTTACCGTTAACGCCTGCATTGCCTACATAAGATGCAGCATAATTTGCATTCACAAATTCGGAAAGTCCGTTTGTGATAACGCCCGATTCTTCTGCATATACAGTTGTTGAAGCGTTTGATATTCCGCCTGTGATGTTTATCTTCTGTCCCTTGTTGATATAAATACCGCCCATAGGGCCGTTTATATCAATGGACTTGCTGAGATTTATCACGGGTTTGGATTTGAAATAAAGGCCATAGCTTTCATCGCTCTTTATTTTACCGCCCGAGATATTGATTTCGCAATTAGAAGACTCGCCGTGGATACCCGGGCCGATATTTGCATATATCTCAGAGCCTGTGATATTAAGTTTACCTGAGAAGCTGCCCCATGACCATATAGCACTTGTGTCACTGAAAGCACTGTTCGCTCTCTTGCTTTCTGCACAGAGTTTTCCGCCAATAAGATTTACAGTACCGCTGTTGCTGAGAGAAAGTACATTGCTGTAGCTTGCATTTACTATACCGCCGTACATATCGAAGTTACTGCTGCCATTCAGTTTTATTGTAGCAGAATCGTTTCCTTTTTCATTGCCGTTGATAGTACCGCCGTATACCTTCAGATTTCCTGATATGGATAAAAGATTGCCTGAAGCTGTACTGTTGATAGTACCGCTGTTATTCTGGCTGTCCCTTATAATGAGCGTTTCATTGCTGCCGCAGGACATTCTCGGTATATTGACAGTATGTCCGTTAAGGTCGATATCAAGGTAACCTGCAACATCCAGTGAACTTGCAGTTACATCGCAATCAAGCTTGTAGAAGCCTGATGTCGGAAGCGACTTTTCATCCTTCCAGAGATTGTATTCAGCAGGAGTCAAACCGTCCTTTTCCATTATGAAGCCAAAATTTTCAAGTCCGAAGAAAGAGTCATTTTCCCACTCGCCGCTTTCATTCAGGTCATCCCATTGACCTGTCTCTCTTTCATACTTTGGATATGCAGTGGCATAAATAAGCGCAGCATTCTGGCTTCCGTCCGAATTGTTCGGAGTTCCGACAGTCCAGTTGGCAAAGTCTGATTCTTCACCTGTAACCCAGCCGAAATCATTGCTGCTGTTTCTGCGCATACCTATCCAGTATGTGTTTTTTACAGACTCCTTCTCTTTCAGAAGAGCCTCTACCTGTGCCTGTTCTTCATTTGAGGAAATGACAACAAGATGACCGCCTTGACTTTCGCAGTAGTTCTCAGCCTCCTGCCATGACATACCTTCATCAATGATCTCATAGTTTGAATGGTCAGGGTAGTGCTGCCACTTGAAATCATCCATACTCAGCAAGAATTCATTAATTGGCAGTGCTCCGCCTGTGGATGAATACGCATAATACTTATACACCAGTTCAGCATCAGCGAGAGTTACCTTACCGTCAGCATTGACATCTGCGGCTTCAAGTTTGATCGAAGATGTTTTGCCTGTAGCATAGTTCTCGATCATAACCGCATCATGCGCATCGATCATGCCGTCTTCGTTTACATCGCCGTGGAAGACTTCCCCATCCGCAGCTATTGCTCCAAATGGCATAGCTGAAAGTACCTGACTGCTTACCATAGCCGAAGCAGCAAGCGCTGACAGAACTCGTCTTCCAAGCTTTCCAGATTGTTTTTTCACTCAAAAACCTCCTTACTCATTATACTATTTGCATAAAATAACAGAAAATTATCTGTCGGTTATAATTATATTATCACATACATTAATTGTCAACACATTTGTTGCGATTGATAATATTTTTGTTAAATAATACCTATGAAAAGGCGTTAGCAGCGGCTAAAATCCAAAGAAATACCAATAATGCTGAAAAAATCCTGTACAGTCCGCACTTTAGACTATACAGGATGTTTATTTATTTGCGAGGTTTTATCTGATCTCCCATGTTATGGTAACATTGTCCTCTATGCTTATATCGTCGGGTTCAACATCGGGAGCAAAGCCATATGCATCAGCCGAAGCTGCCTTATTTGCCATAAGTCCGCGGCTCATGGGACGAACTTCAAGCTCCAGTCCGCTCCACGAATAGTCTATGCTCTGTATATCACCCAGTGCAACTCCTGCCGCATCCGCAAGTACAGCGGCTTTTGCTGCGGAATCCTTTACAGCTTTTCCAAGAAGTTCATTCTTTACTGCTTCGGCATCCTTTACGGTATAACTCAGACTGAATTCGGGATGCAGCGAACATTCGGCTATCGCCTTAAGCATCTTTCCGAGAAGTTCTTTATCAGAAAGGAATTCCACTTTCATGCTGTGACGGTATACGTATCCGATAAAACGCTGTTTATACACACCCTCTTCCTGATAGCCTTCATACTCCGCATCGATATTGAAGCTGAGAGTTTTAAGGTCGCTCCGTCCGAATCCGAAAGGTTCGAGGACGTTTTTCAGCATCTCAGTTTCCTCGGAGGAACGTTCAAGAGTATCGCTGTAATCCGTGTATTTTCCTTCAAGGTTCAATGTTATTCTTGTAACATCGGGGCGGACTTTTATTTTCCCTTTGCCTGTAACTTTGATAGTTCTCATTTTTTCCTCCTTATTGTCCGATCATATCTTACGGAACTCTATACCGAGTGCGCCGTATTTTTCCTGTTTTTCACGGGGATAGAAGCTGTCCATATAATCATCGGGAACAGTCTCGTCAGTCCCGAATCCGCATTTTTCCTTTGGCAGTTCTGCAAACAGCTCACTGAAGCTGCTGTAGCTGTGCAGAGCTGTGACCTCAACCCGTATTTTCCTGTCGGGAGCATCGGTCTCTGAGAACTCTATAGTGTCACCTATGCTGACCATGCGGCGCTTTTCGTCGTTCAGCCGAAGCTCAATGGTCTTGCTGCCATTTTCTATCATTGTGAATGGTTCGGGGTTAAGTCTCATTTTATGAAGCATAAATATCACCTTTTATCAATAGAGATCTTTATCCGATCCCTTTTTTCTGAATATCACAAGGATCAGTACAGAAAACAGTATGCCGAAAATAACGGAATATACGATAACGCCCCTAAGATAGCTGTATTCAAGTATGAGAACCTCGCCTCTGCCATCTTCCACTTCACTGTATTGCTGTGTATACTTTGCGAATCCGTAAGATTGTTTGCTGAGCTCATAGTCGCCGTTGTCAAGGTCTATCTCCTCGGCAAGCTTCTTGGCCTTGATATCAGAGCTGCGCTCGCCCAGAGAAGCTGTCCTCAGCTTGATATAGAGACTATCCAAGTCGTTTTCGTCCTTATATCTGTTCAGTATAACTACGTTTTCACCTTTGACCGTTTCACCCGAACACGGGCAGTCAATAGCGGCGATCACATCTCCGCTGCTGTCGAGGAGCGATATCTCAGCAGGTTCGATGATATAGTTATCAATAGCGTATGAGTCGAGACGAACTGTAGCTTCACGATTTTTTTCAAGCTCTTTCATAAGCTGTTTTCCGCAGTCAAGCCCGTACAGATCTTTCACATTTATAATTCCGATGATATTCTTAATATACACATACTGTCCATTGTCTGTATAAACGGGTGCAAAAATACCTTCAGAGAGTTCATTCATTCCCTCAGGTCCGAAAAAAACTATTGACTGATCCACATGAAAGTCAGCAAATACAAGACTTGATAAGATGACATTGTTATTGTTCTGTATAACCGTGTCACTCAGTGTGGATCTTACCATTATTATTCCCTGATTTTTCTTCTCAGCTTCCTCACTGCCGTCCGACTGAAGAGGCAACACCATTTTACGCGAATAGCCATTATACGCAGGAATAAGAATTTCCGCATATTTTTTCGTCAGAAAAGTTCCGATCAGATTTGCTATAAATACTGCCATGACCATTGCTATTACCCATATTATCCATTTTTTAGCACGTTCCATTAAAGTATCCTCATTTCCATATCCGTTTCATATTTACATCAATGCCCCGACACTGTTATAAACTGCATCGGGGCTGATATTCGATATTATCAGGGTTTTAAGTGTTCATCCCCTGCATCAATAAGCCTTGCCCCAGCATACCATGTGCTTTGCAGGCTTTCCGCAGCAAACACATACGTCTGAGAGCTTCTTCTGCTCAAACGGGATACATCTTGAACCAACACCTGTCTTTTCCTTTACCTCGTCCTCACAAGCTTCCTCTCCGCACCACATTGCATTGACAAAGCCGTCGCCCTTTTCTTCAAGAGCCTTTACTATCTCGTCCATAGAAGTGCATTCGTAGGTTCTGTTCTTCTGATTTGCAAGAGCCTTTTCGTACATACCGTCGTGAGCTTCCTGAAGCTTCTTTGCAACGGTATCTTCCAGTGCGTCAAGAGCTGTATCGGACTTTTCGCCGTTCCAGCGTGAAGCGATAACGCACTTGCCCTCTTCGATATCACGGGGACCTATCTCAACTCTGAGCGGTATGCCCTTCATCTCATACTCAGCGAACTTCCATCCGGGTGAGTTCTCGCTGTCATCAAGCTTTACGCGGTAGCCTGCTGCTGCAAGACGGTCTCTCAGCTCGCCTGCCTTTTCGAGTACGCCTTCCTTGTGCTGAGCAACAGGGATTATAACTATCTGTGTAGGAGCAACCGCAGGCGGAAGAACAAGTCCGTTATCATCGCCGTGAGTCATGATGACTGCACCGATAAGACGTGTTGTAACGCCCCAGCTTGTCTGATGAGGATTAACTCTCTTGTTATCCTTATCTGTATATTCAATGCCGAAAGCCTTTGCAAAGCCGTCGCCGAAGTAGTGCGAAGTACCTGCCTGAAGAGCCTTACCGTCATGCATAAGAGCCTCTATAGCATAAGTTGAAACAGCACCTGCGAACTTGTCGCTCTCTGTCTTTCTGCCCTTTACTACAGGCATAGCAAGAGCGTCCTTGCAGAAATCTGCGTATACATTGAGCATACGCTCTGTTTCCTCAATAGCCTCCTCAGCAGTTGCGTGGATAGTGTGGCCCTCCTGCCAGAGGAATTCTCTTGAACGAAGGAACGGACGTGTTGTCTTTTCCCAGCGTACAACGCTTACCCACTGGTTATAGAGCTTAGGGAGATCACGGTATGAGTGTACTATATTAGCATAGTGCTCGCAGAAAAGTGTCTCGGATGTAGGACGTACACAAAGTCGCTCTTCGAGCTTCTCATTTCCGCCGTGAGTTACCCATGCAACTTCGGGAGCAAATCCCTCTACGTGGTCCTTTTCCTTCTGAAGAAGGCTCTCGGGGATGAACATAGGCATACATACGTTCTCGTGTCCTGTAGCCTTGAACATTCCGTCAAGTATCTTCTGGATGTTCTCCCAGATAGCATAGCCGTAGGGACGGATGACCATACATCCCTTAACGCTTGTATACTCGATAAGCTCTGCTTTCTTGCAGATATCGGTATACCACTGAGCGAAATCCTCGTCCATTGAGGTTATCGCTGTGACCATTTTTTTATCCTTTGCCATAAAACTTCCTCTTTTCAGATTAATTAAGTCCGCATAAAAGCGGGATCTATACCGACGTCCGCGAATCCTTCAAGACCTCGGGACGTTAATGTACGAACAGAATCATTATACCATTTTATGCAGATATTGTCAATACAAAGAGAGTCTGAAAGGTCTCGTACAAATTTACAGCAGACAAATTTATCATTAATTGCGATTAGGTCATTTTTTGCTAACTTGATAAAATTACAAATAATTCACAAATTATGAGTAGAACAGATACATTTTATATGGTATAATAACTATATAAATATATCCACGGAGGGATGATTACAAATGAAAACAAAAACTGTGAAAGCACTGATCGCAGGTATTCTCAGTGCGGCTACCATGTGTACTGCTGCTTCAGCAGCATATGCAGCTTCGTTACCTGCAACTCTGGATGTTTCAGGCACTAAAACAGCAGAGGGTTCCACACTTTTCGACTTCAGCTTCGACAGCGAAGACGACCTTAAGTACTTCTCAAACAGAGGCGGAGACGATACTACAGAGCTGTCTCTCGACTCAACAGAGGGCAAGGGCGCTAAGGGCTCTATGCTCGCAAGCGGACGTACCGAATCATGGAACGGTCCCGCTTTCCGTCTTGACGGTGTTCTCGAGCCTAACACAGAGTACCTCATCAGCGCTTCCGTAAAGGGCAAGTACTATACAGGTGCTACTTTCAGCTTCCAGTACACTGTTGACGGTGAGACTCACTACAACAACCTCGTTCAGAACCTCAACGGAAGCGACTGGCAGTCCGTAAAGGATGTCAAGGTAAGCTTCACTGAGGAAATGGAAGGCGTATATGTATACTTTGAAGGCGGTACAGATGACCTCTACATCGACGACTTCTCAGTAAAGGAAGCTCCAAGCGTTGACATCGAAGACGATATCAAGCCTTTCAGCTCATACTTCAGCGGCGACTTCAAGGTAGGTACTGCTCTTACTCCCGATAACCTTTCTTCAAAGCCTTTCATGGCTCTCGTTGAAAAGCACTTCGGCGACAGCGTTACAGTAGGTAACCAGATGAAGCCTGACAGTGTTCTCAACCAGTCCGCAACTCTCAAATATCTCGAAGAGACAGGCGACGACGAGAACCCACAGGTATCATTCTCTGCTGCTAAGCCTATCCTCAACTACTGCCGCAAGAACAATATCCCTGTAAGAGTTCACACTCTCGTATGGCACAGCCAGACTCCTGAGTGGTTCTTCAAGGAAAACTATGAAGCTGACGGCAAGTACGTTTCAAAGGAAAAGATGCTCAAGCGTATGGAGAACTACATAAAGAACTACTTCGAGACTCTCACTGAGCTCTATCCTGACGTTGACTTCTACGCTTGCGACGTTGTTAACGAGGCTTGGCTCGAGGACGGTACTCCACGTAAACCAGGCCACTGCGGCGCTGACAACAACTATGCAGCTTCAGACTGGGTAGCTGTATTCGGTGACAACTCATTCATCGACTACGCTTTCGAGTATGCAAGGAAGTACGCTCCTAAGGGCTGCAAGCTCTACTACAACGACTACAACGAGTATATGCAGAAGAAGACTCAGATCATCGAAATGGCTGAGAGACTTAAGGCTGCCGGCAATATCGACGGTATCGGTATGCAGTCACACCTCGACTGCCGTGACAATATGCAGTCTGCATTCCCATCAGTTTCAATGTATGAATCAGCTCTTAAGGACTATGTTGCAACAGGTCTCGATGTTCAGATCACTGAGCTTGACGTAACTGTTCCTGAGCAGAACGGAAGCAAGTATTTCGATCACCAGGCTGATTACTACAAGGGCATCTTCAATGCTATCGACAAGTATAAGGACGGCATCTCAGCAGTTATCTTCTGGGGAATCACAGACGATCAGAGCTGGAGAGCTAAGCAGCTTCCTCTTATCTTCGACAGCGAGTACAAGGCAAAGCCTGCTTACTACTCGATCATCGAGGGACGCGAGTCCAAGGACGTTGTAAAGGCTACAAAGCCTGCTGTTGAACCTACAACTGCTGCACCTACTACAGTAGAGCCAACTACAGCAGATGTTGTACAGCCAACTACAGTAGAAGTAATGCCAACACCTGCGCTTCCACAGCCGACACTTCTCGGTGACGCTACACTCGACGGTGACGTATCACTTGCAGATGCACTTCTCATTCTTCAGAACTGTGCAAACTCTACAAAGTATTACATGGACGAGCAGGCACAGTCCAACGCAGATGTTTTCAACCGCGGCGACGGTATCTCACCTATGGATGCTCTTGCTATCCAGAGACTTGATGCAAAGGTTATTTCAAGCTTACCTGTTACAGAATAATTTCTGCATCGTATAAACAGTACCCGATCAGCAATGCAAGAACGGTACTAACATAAAAATATCACCCCGAAGCAGCGATTGCTTCGGGGTGTTGTCTTATATTTCCTTGGCATACAAGCGGTCAACGCCTCCGCCGTAATTCTCGATATCTCTGACATAGCTGTAACCGTTTTTTTCATACAATCCCACAAACTCCGTCGGTATGTACGTTTTTTCAAAGCCTGATGCTCTTGCATATTCTTCCGCAGCTTCTATAAGCTTCTGACTTATGCGCTTACCTCGGTATTCCTCGCTGACAAATAAGGTCGATATCCAGGGATATATTTCGGGCAATGGGTAGTAATCCGTCTTCATGACTGTGACCATTCCTATTATCCTGCCCTCCGAAATCGCCGCAAAAGGCGTTTCCCAGTCCGACAACTCCCAGTTTTCCAGCACATGCAGAGTATGCTCCCTGACCTCATCCCACGAAAAGTTCCTTACGAAATCTATCAATTGTACCGAAAGTTCGGTATCTTTATCCACCTTACGAATGACTATATCTTTCATAATTATCTCCTTTCCGAAGCAGAGTTACATACTAAAAGAGCCTGAGATGCTTTATCTCAGGCTCTGGTTTTTATTGTAATGCCGCAAGCTTGTTATCCCATTCCGTGCGGTACTGCTCTATCTGCTCTCTGAATCTTGCTATTTCAGGCTCTATCTGCTGTGTGAACTCCGCCTGTGTTGCAAGAGTGTTATACTTGTCGATAGTTTCCTGCATCTCGGCAGCCCCTGCAAGGTCGCCAGAACGTTCAAGGCTTGCCTGTTCCTTGCTAAGTTCCGCAGCCGCATCACGGTAAGCCTGCGGATCGGCATCCACTACCTGCGGGTTATAGTTAGGATCGCTCGTATAGCCGTCGATACGCTCCTGAGCCTCGTCAATAAGACTGCTGTACGTCCTGTTCAGCTCGGCTATCTCTTCCGAATGATCGGGAACCGAAACAGTAGTTACCGTCTGAGTAACAGGAACAGTTTCGGGTTCTGTAGGCTTCACAGTCGTTACAACAGCAGGCTGTGTGACCACAGTATGATTCGGCTCGGATATGCGGAAATTGAGATACGAACCGAGATCACGCTCATCATCGTCTATTATGCAGATGTTCCTTATGTACTTAAGGCACTTTTCAAGGGATACCTTGCTTCCGTTGAGGTAAGCAGAGTTCCTGTCGCTGCTGACTGTACCATAGCTGTAAGCAGCGATATTATCCGACGGTGAACTGCTTCCGAGGTCGTAATACTCGATATTGATGCTCTGATCGCTGCTTCTTATGTTGAACCACGCAAAGCATACCGAATCGGTATTCTCGTCCTTGACCAGAACGCACTCCGAAGTCAGTTCGGGATCATCGGCAGGCGAAATGACTGTGTTCAGCAGACCGCCGTCATTATCGTAAACGCGGTAGAAGTATTTATCCTTATCGAAGCTGTAATACTTGCCGATAAGTTCGCTTTCACCGTCGTATGTCAGATCGGCACAAAGGACCTGTACAAGGTCTCCGCTTACACTTTCTCCCTGATATTTATATACCACTTCATCGGGCACGGTAAAATCGCCCTTATCCGCAGGCGCAGTAAAGGAAGGCATGACCTTTCCCACAGCTGCTGTCCGTGTCGAAGCGGCAGTAGTTGTTTTTGCAGCGGTCGTTACCGCAGTTGAAATCGAATTACTCTCTGTCTCAGTCTGAAATTCCGCCGTACCTTTTATAAATTCTGTATGGTCGGCAGGTGAGCTTGCATCCGTTACAGGAGGGGCAGGCATCTGAGGCTTGTCAGAACAGCCTGAGACCGCAGCCACAAGCGCTGCTGCAGCAAGCAGAGAAGCGATTCTTTTTTTAAGCTTCATATTTCATCCTCCTTATCGGGCCGCGTTCTCCCTATCAGAACGGGTATACCGATACACTTTATATTGTAGCAAGTTTATATGAGGATGTCAACGATTTAAGAAAAATATAAGATTCTTCCGCAAAAGCTTTACACATTGTTCATTTTTATGTCAAAATTTGACTATATTCAGTCTGTTCCTTTTTTCTCCTCTCCCGTATCGAGGTCATTTATTGCATATTGAAGGCACTGTATTACCAGCTGGTTAAGTGAAAGATTATTGTCAAATGCGAGTTTTTCGAGCTGTTCAACGAATTCTTTCGGCAGACGGAATGTCTTTGTCACGTATTCGTTGTATCCTTTTTGCAGTTTAAACATATGTCCACGCTCCTTTATATTAATTATCTCTCACATTTTAGCGGAAATATACAATAAATTCCCATTAAATTTATATTGTATTTATCTTGTAAATATCTTGTAAGAATGGTATAATCAAAAAAAGCCATAAAGAAGCAGCCGCTTCCTTATGGCTTTTCTCTTATTCCTCAGGCATCTTTATCTCGCCGACTATCGGGAGGGGATCAATACCCTGCTTTGTGTAGTAATCGGAAAGTGCCGATCTTACAGCCTATTCAGCAAGCACAGAACAGTGTATCTTTACTGCGGGGAGACCGTCCAGAGCCTCAACAACAGCCTGATTCGTGAGCTTAAGGGCATCGTCAATGGACTTTCCCTTTATAAGCTCTGTAGCCATTGAAGATGTTGCAACCGCCGCACCGCATCCGAATGTCTTGAACTTCGCATCGGTTATCACACCGTTGTCTATCTTAAGATACATTTTCATTATATCGCCGCACTTAGCGTTACCTATCTCGCCTACTCCGTCGGCATTCTCTATCTCGCCGACATTTCTTGGATTTGAAAAATGGTCCAGAACCTTCTCGCTGTACATCATGGTTATATTACTCCTTTGCAATTTTTTTGATTATATCATTTCTTCTCAACTGCTTTTTCTCTGTATCCTTAAGCCACAATTCCGCCTTGCTGCCCTCGGAAACGCTGCTGACGTCCTTGCCGCAGAATTTTATAGCCGCTATCTCGCTGAATTCCGCATGTGCGCCGTTGTGAACTATCTCAACTCTGTCACCCGTGCGGAAAGTACCCTCGGTAACAACGCCGTCCGCAGAAACACCTGTTTTCGATTCGTAAGAAGCCGCTATTATGAACTCGGCATATCCGTTTTCGTCTATGCGTGAATCTCCGTTGTATTCGTTTTCCTCATAATCACGCAGTTCCTTCTCGTCATCAGTCATATAATCGTCAGGTCTGCGATCCCCGAATAGTTTGTCCAGAAGCCCCATATCACGTCCTCCTTATTCGTACTTTTCACCCTTCATCATCTTTTCCCATACAGGGGACATCTCACGCAGACGCGCTACTACCTTAGGAACTACCTCAAGGATGTAGTCAACGTCCTCATCGGTAACGTCCTCCTCAATAGAAAGACGGAGCGAACCGTGTGCTATTTCGTGCTTAAGTCCGATAGACAGCAGTACGTGTGACGGATCAAGCGAACCCGAAGTGCAGGCTGAACCCGATGAACCGCATATGCCGTTCATATCGAGCATAAGGAGAAGCGACTCTCCCTCGATGCCCTCGAAGGATATATTCAGATTACCGGGAAGGCGCTTGTCCCTGTCGCCGTTGAGACGAGTGTAGGGCAGTTTCAGCAGACCGTCGATAAGTCTGTTCCTTCTTGGAGTTATAATGGCATTCTTCTCGGAAATATTGCGTGTTGCAGCCTCGATAGCGACACCGAGTCCCACGATAGCGGGTACATTTTCCGTACCTGCACGCTTTCCTCTTTCCTGACCGCCTCCGTGGATGAGGTTAGGAAGGCTGAGTCCCTTTCTCACGTAAAGAGCGCCGATACCCTTCTGAGCGTGTATCTTGTGTCCAGAAAGTGAAAGCATATCTATATTCTGTGCGTGAACATCTATATCAATGTGTCCCACAGCCTGAACAGCATCCGTATGGAAGAGTACCTTTTTCTCCTTGCATATCGCACCTATCTCAGCTATCGGCTGGATAGTACCTATCTCGTTGTTTGCATACATTATAGTTACAAGAGCTGTATCCTCTCGGATAGCCTTTTTAACATCCTCGGGATCGATAAGTCCCTTGTCGCTTACAGGGATGTAAGTTACCTCGAAGCCTTTTTTCTCAAGATCCTGGCAGGTGTGGAGTACAGCATGATGCTCGAAAACGGAAGTGATTATGTGCTTCTTTCCGCGCTTTGCCATAAGCTCCGCAGTGCCCTTTATAGCCCAGTTATCGGATTCCGAACCGCAGCTTGTAAAGAATATCTCTCTTGGCTCTGCACCGAGAGCAGCTGCTACCTTTTCTCTTGCGGTCTCAACGTCCTTCTGCGCATCACGTCCGAGCTTGTAGATACTCGAAGCGTTTCCGTAAGCCTCACGGAAGTGGGGCAGCATCGCATTAAGGACCTCCTCAGATACGGCAGTAGTAGCCGCATTATCCGCATAAATAAACCTCTTATCCATATCAACGCCTCCTAAAGCGAATATTTATCACGCTGTTGAACAGCAAGCCTGTCGCAGCGTTCGTTTTCGGGATGACCTGCGTGACCTTTTACCCAGACAAATGTAACATCGTGTTTTTCAAGAAGCGGAAGGAGCTTCTCCCAAAGATCGACATTCAGTGCAGGTTTTTTGTCACTTTTTATCCAGCCTTTTTTCTTCCAGCCGTATACCCACCCCTTTGTGACACTGTCACAGACGTATTTACTATCAGTAGTAAGTATTACCTTACAAGGCTCTTTCAGAGCGGAAAGTCCTGCAATAACGCCCGAAAGTTCCATACGGTTATTGGTAGTTTCCTTTTCACCGCCTGAAAGCTCTTTTTCAACGCCTCCATAGCGAAGGACTACTCCGTAACCTCCGGGACCGGGATTGCCGCTGCAGGCACCGTCACTGTAAATCTCTACTGTTTTAATAGGAATTCACCTCTCACCAACGACCTGTAGCCAGGCCAGCATATCACAGATAATATTATATCCTATATTACATCGGTAAAGTAGGTTTGTTAACCGCTGTAAACATATAGTTGTTAGCAATAACTACCTTGTTAAAAATGCAACAATAAAGCCACCTTGAAGATTAATTATATGTATCTTTTATCCAATCAAAATAGGTTCATATGACAATGTACCGTGCGGAAATCTATGTGTAAATTATACAAAACGGTATATAAATAGTTGATTTTTAACAGCGGATATTATAATTTTATTTTGTAATCTTTGTAACCTGATTGACATTTTTTGGAAGATATGATACTATAAAAACTGCATGGTAAAGCCGAATTTTTGGGTTAAAACATTAAGGAGTGTGTCTCATGAAAAAAACTTTCAAAAATACATTGGCAGCCGTTCTTGCAGGTGCAGTTATATGCACAGCCCCTGCAAGCTTGTTAAACTCTTTTGCTGCAGTCAACGCCGTATGGCCTACTCAGCCTGAATTTACAATAATCACTACACCATTCGATCCAATGAGAAACGTGAACAACGTCTCGGGATATCATAACGCTATAGACATCCAGGCAGATTACGGCACAAACATATACGCAACCTGTCCCGGAACAGTCAATTACGCAGGCTGGCTCGACGGATACGGCTATATAGTGATACTCTACCACGCAGACCTCGGAGTCTATACATTTTATGCTCATGCATCATCACTTCTCGTTTCAAGAGGCGAGTCGGTAAGTCAGGGACAAGTTATCGCCAAGATCGGAAGCACAGGCATTTCCTCGGGAAACCACCTTCATTTCGGCGTAAGCAGCAGTCTTGACGGTACAGGTTATCCTTCCGTAACATTCTACGATCCGCTGACTTATTTCAGCTACACCGAAAACGTACCTGCCGCAAATGCACCTGTAACAAGCAATACAGGTTCGGATACATACACCGAGGGAGCACCTTCCTGCGGATGTTCCGAAGATTACGCAGGTGAATACACAACAAAGGGCGTGACTACCTATCTGAATATCAGATCGGGACACGGTTCATCATACGCAGCAGTGGGAAAAGTACCTGCAAACGCTCAGGTCAAAGTCACAAAGGCTGACGGAAGCTGGGCACACGTTGAGTACAACGGAGTTTCAGGCTTCTGCTCTATGGATTATCTCCAGAAGATCAGCGACGTGGATTCCGATATGACTATCAGCGACGTTGCTGCTCCCGACGGACTTCTTGCAGTTAACACTTCCTTCGGTATCAGAGGAAATATCACCTCTGCACTTCCTATCACCAAGGTTTGGGGAGGAGTCTACACCTCCGACGGACAGCCTACAGCGCAGTATGCCGAAGCAGAGCCAAATACCCGTACATACGACCTTAAGTCCTACTTTGACGGAAAGATAATTTTCAACCGACTTGCAGAGGGAAGCTACATTTTCCGCATTGAGGCAGAGGATACAAGCGGTCAGACCTACGAGCTCATAAGCAACGAGTTCTTCGTAGGAAATGCATCCGCCGCTCCCGAAGCAGAAAAGGCTGATACTCCCGTACAGAAGGTCATCACAGGCGACCTTAACGGCGACAGCGAAGTAAATATCGCTGACGGAGTCACGCTCCAGAACTATCTGCTCCACAAAGCCGAGTTCACAGCAGACCAGTACATGGCTGCGGATATGAACGAAAACGGCTCTGTTGATGTTTTCGACATGATCGTAATGAAACAGGTAGTTACAGAATAAAAACGATACACACCAAAGCCATAAGGACGAGGATCGTCTTTATGGCTTTTTTCTGTTAAAAAGATTGGTATTCAGATTGTCCACCAAATCTTCACTTTGCGGGTTGATGACCATACTTAAATTATGATATAATATTTGTTTTTAATAGCAAGAAACGCCCAGTTTCGGCTAATGCCGCAATTTTTGCACATTTGCGCACCATATCTCACAAACAATGACTTGCATAATTCATAATTCAGAAATATAATATATTTAAAGAAATATAAAAGGGGAAACGGGCATCTATTCTATTCAATTAATCCAAAAGGAGGAATTCAAATGAACAGGAAGTTAAGATGTCTGTTAACAGGTTCACTGGCGGCTGCGGTTTGTGCGCTTAGTGTTCCTGCAATTCCTGCATCGGCTGGTGTCGAGCAGGATAAGGGCAAAACTTCTGACGGTTATGACTGGGAAATGTGGAACCAGGGCGGTCAGGGAAATACCACCATGGATCTCGGCACAGGCGGTGCCTTTTCATGCTCATGGAACGGTATTCAGAACTGCTTATTCCGTACAGGAAAAAAGCTCACAGACAAGCAAAATTACAAGACTTACGGCAAGATCACCATTGATTACGATGTTGATTACACCCCGAACGGCAACTCCTACATGTGTGTTTACGGCTGGACAGAGAATCCTACTGTAGAATACTATATTGTAGAAGCATGGGGCGACTGGAGACCACCCGGAGAGCAGGGCGGCGGACTGGCTACTCTCAGCCTTGACGGAAAGACTTATAACGTCTATAAGTCCACAAGAGTCAATCAGCCTTCTATCCACGGTACAGAGACCTTCGATCAGTATTGGAGCGTCAACACAACAAACCCTGCAAGGGCTTACTCTCAGACAAATCTCAAGGGCACTGTAACCGTTTCAGATCATTTTGCAGCCTGGGAAAAAGCAAATCTTGATATGAGCGGTACTCTCTGGGAAGTTTCTCTTAACATCGAGGGATACATGTCCAACGGCGAAGCTAAGGTAAAGAAGAACGCTCTTACTATGGGCGGAAGTCCTTCACCAAGCACTACAACTCCCGAAACCGGCAACAACAATGAAACTCCGGGCAACAACAATGAAACTCCCGGAAACAGCAATACCAACAATCCGGGCTGGCAGATGCCGGGCAACTGGACTTTCCCGGGCAACGGCGAAAACGGCTGGACCTTCCCCGGCAACTGGACTTTCCCGGGAAACGATCCTGCACCTCAGCCTGCTACCGAGGCACCTACACAGGCTCCTCAGCCGGCTCAGCCGCAGTCAAACGTTATCATAGGCGATATCAACGGCGACGGCAAGGTAAACACCTTTGACGTTCTCGCCGCAAGAAGTCTCCTCTTAAAGACAATGGCAGGAGCACAGTCAACAGAAGAGGCTGATACAAACGGCAACGGAAGCTATGAAATAGCTGATATCGTAACTCTTCAGGAATTCATATTCGGAAAGATAAATAAATTCCCTGAGCGTACACAGCAGCAACAGCAGCCTCCAACTAACAACAATAACGATACGCCAAGCACACCAAGCACACCTTCCACAGGAAGCATAAGCTCTGCTAAGGAGTATATGGAATTAGTAAAATCCAACTTCACAAAGGATGTTCCCGGAAATATCGGAAGCGCTTCCGATAAGGGCAAAACATCAAAGATCAAGTATTTCTCAAAGAAGGCTAACCGTGAAAAGCCTGCAAATATATGGCTGCCTCCGAACTATTCAGAAAGCCAGAAATATCCTGTGCTTTACATGAATCATGGTGTAGGCGGCGGCGAGGACGATATGCTCGCTTCAGGCTGGGATATTCGTCAGATGGCTACAGCTCTTATCGAATCAGGAGAGGTAAAGCCATTCATCATCGTATTCCCACAGATGTACACAGATCCTGCATCCGAAAGAGGTTCTATAACTCAGGCCGGCATGGATCATTATGACGATTTCGTATACGATCTTACAGAGAGCCTTATGCCTTATATGTCCGAGCACTATTCAGTAGCCGAGGGACGTGAGAATACTGCTATCGCAGGCTTCTCAATGGGCGGAAGAGAATCACTCTACTGCGGACTTATGGTTCCCGATAAGATCGGTTATATCTGTGCTTCATCACCTGCCCCCGGTATCTTCCCGTGTCAGGATTCATTCCTCAACCACCGTGGAAGCTATGATCTCAGCGGCAAGGTAATGGGCGATTCAGACTTCAGATTCCCGTCAGGCAAGGAGCCGTACATCCTTATGATCGGCGGCGGAACAAATGACTTTGTTGTAGGAACTTTCCCTGAGCAGTATCACCAGAAGTTCGAGAAGAACGGTGTAGACCACTATTGGTTCTCTGTTCCGGGCGCAGGTCACGACGCAAGTGTCGGAAAGCCTCTGTTCTACAACTACATGAAGAATCTGTTCAAAGCGTGATATCCACTTTTAAGCAGTCCTTATCTGCACACTTTTTGGAGGACTGCATTGAATACATTTCCGTATGATCGGATAACTTTATAACTTGTAAGGGACAAATCAGATAAGCCGCACTCTTTCGGGTGCGGCTTTTTCATCGCTATAAATGACAAATTGTAACAATTCACCGCAATAATTGAGCGTTTTGACTTTCCTTTAAGCAAGAATTGTCTTGATTATTTAAGCAGCGTCCCATATAATAATAGTATAAACGCAGTCTGACGGGACGTTAAGGTCATTCTGCATAATCGTCTTACGACAGAAGGAGGATGAATATGAAAAAACAATTGCTAAGCTTTATCACTGCATCATTATGTGTTTTCGGCGGCGCACTGCCATACATTCCCGCATCAGAAACAATAACAGCTCAGGCAGCCGCATCACTTACCGATAACTTTGAATATGACGGCTATAATTACAGACTTTTCAGCGACAATGATCTGAAAGGTCTGAAGTACGAAAAAGGCAGTCAGGGAACTCTGAAAGGTTCGTGGGATAATATAACCGATGCTTTCATGGCAGTCGGAAAAGAGTTCGTAGAACAGGGTAAGACATACAGTGATATCGGCAGGATAAACATTGATTACGCAGTCGATATAGACGCCGATTCAGCTGTCTATTCCACGAAGAACGTCACTAATTCCTTTATCTACGGAGCTTATGGATTGTTTGAAAAACAGGATTCTGTATCTTCTCAGACTGAATGGTTCATTATAGACGGCAGAAGCAACTGGACACTGCCTTCAAAGGATGCAAAGCCTATAGGTTCACTCGACTCCAACGGCAACACTTACGATATTTATAAAACCCAGATATATTCTTCTCCCGGCGCTCCGCCTATCGTTCAGTACTGGAGCATAAGAAGAGTCAACCCCATATCCGATGGTCAGGTTTCCGCAAGCGGAAATATCTGTATCAACGATCATATGAAGGCGTGGAAGAAATGCGGTCTGGACGTTGATATACCGCTTTATTCCGTCAACACCTGCATCGAGTCTTTTAACGCAGAAAGCGGAAAATTCAGTATCACAAAGAATGACATCATCATAGATGACGGCAAGGACATAATAAAAGGCGATATAAACGGCGACAAGAAGGTAAATGTTTTCGACGTTGTACTGTTCCGCAAAGAGATCGCAAAGATACTCGGCGACGAGAAAGCTGTTTCAGAAGCCGATATCGACGGCGACGGAAAGGTAAGGATAAACGACCTTCTCCGACTTGCAAAATTCGTTACAGGCAAGACAGACCGTCTTGTGGATACATATGTAGAGCCAATAGGTACCGAAGTTCCGAGAACTACCGCTTCCGATCCTGCTGAGACCACAACCGTGACTACTGCTGCTTTAGTGCCGAATCTCGAGTTCAGCAGTCAAGAGGTCGAAAACGGATACGCTTACCGTATATGGAATCAGGATCAGGAAGACACCGCTGATATCTACCCATGTTCTTTTGAACGTGACGGTGCATATATGTGCGGCTGGGGAGTAATAGATAACGCTCTGTTCATGTCGGGAATGGCAGAAAGACCAAGTAAATTCGACCTCAGCACAGGCGATATTCTCGTGGACTATGATGCTGAGTTTGAAGCTCGCGGCAGCGCTTCGGTCTCTGTATACGGCTGGTGCAAGGATCCTTACATCGAATGGTACATAGTCGAAGGACTTAACGATGACAGCATGTATTCCACAGAGAAATACAAGAATCTCGGATCTTTCACTTCAAACGGCAAGACCTATGATGTATACCACACAATTGCCACTTCCTCACCTACTGTCCACAGGTATGTATGCGTAAACCGCGACGGACTGATGGATCAGGAAAATCGCAGCTATATTTCAGGTACAGTAAATGTTACTGATTGCCTTACTCTTATGTCTGAGCTTGCAAAATGCGATATCGGTCAGCTTATCGATGTTAGTCTCTGCGTTGAAGCTTTAAACTGCGAAGGCGGAGATGCATACATCAAAAAGAATGATATAATCATAAACGGCATCCCTTTCAACAAGCTGGATAAGCCTGAAGAACCCGAACAGCTCACCAACGTTGAAGAAATGGTAGATATCAAAACGATACAAAAGCGCGAATCCTACGATTATACAGCATCAATATACTGTCCTCTCAATTCGGATGAGACTGACAAAGTCAGCGGAGGTTTCGGATATGACGGTCAACAGATCAAGGGCGAATGGGATACAAAGCATCAGGCTTTCTTCGATTCATGCAAACATATAGAAAGCCAAACCTATCCCGTAATAAACGACTTCACCGTTGAATATGATTGCTATATCAAGAGCCGCGGCGGTTTCGCATTAGGTGCTACAGCTGTATTCTTTGAACCCGATGCAGAATTCGATATTATCGAACACTATGGCGGTAACATCGACTTCGGCAAATACATAGGCGATATCTTTGTGGACAACGCTCTCTATAAGTTATACGTAAAACAGGGCGACGGTTCACACATCATCTACAGCTGTGTATCAAGCTCTGCTCACACTTCAGTTGAAAATTACAACACCCTTTACTCAGACAAGATCAATATCAACGATTTCCTGAAAGCCGCTTCAAAATTTGAAGAAGTAGAACTCGGAAAGTTAAACACAGTTACCGCTACAGCTTATGCCGATAACGGTTCAGGAACACTCGAGCTCACAAAAAACTTTATAACCGAGAAAAAGAGCGTTGAAACGATCAATTCCGAATTCGAGATGCAGGATGTAGACGGCACATTAAAGGGCGAGGCTGATGGTTTTATCTTTGAAGCTTTCGCAGACAAAGGCTACAGAACCGATGCTGATGTCAAGGTCGGATTCGGCGAACACGGCGGTCTCATGAGAGGCGTATGGAACTCTGACAGCGATGTTGTATTTACATCAGGCCAAAATATCGAAGAATTAGGGCTAAATCACAGTGCTTTGGTCGATTACGAATACACTGCTGCGGTCGATGCCCCTTCTTCAAGCACATGGAATCTGGGTGTTCAGCTTCTTTTCCAAAACAAGCAGGCTGAAGTTGATATAATAGATTACTACAGCGGCTGGAATCCTACGGAAAATTCCGATAAGATAGGTACAATCAAAGTTAAGACCGAAACTTATACAGTCTACAAGGAAAAAACAAAGAATCCCATTACAGCGGCGAACAGATTAACAAGATATATCCTGCTTCCTTCGCACAATAGGTATTATCCGGATTCAGAAACAGTCAGCAGAAAGGTCGATATCAAAAGCGCTGTTGCAGGACTGCTTGATTGCGGTATCAATCTTACTTTAGACGATGCAACATACATGGGCATCAAGTTCAACGCCTTAGATTGCAGCGGAAGCTACTCACTGATAAATCAGCAGACTTCAATATGGTGATACACGAAACATCATAAAACAAGCTTTTCACACAACTCTTCATAAAATGGAAAAGGCCGTACACTTATGTGTACGGTTCAGTCTGTCGAAAAAGTCCAGTAAAAGCTGGGCTTTTTCTCATTTATGTGGTATAATATAGAGGAAGGGAGCTGAGCAAAATGCTGAGAGAAAACAAAGTGGAACGGGATCAAATGGAGTTTTTCTG
>Ga0209407_1000633_pt1 | contig 43468 bp, 25 predicted proteins | sample AD_JPNHG3_MetaG_FD_184410 | JGI IMG/M metagenome (GOLD analysis project Ga0209407, IMG submission 184410) | Active sludge microbial communities of municipal wastewater-treating anaerobic digesters from Japan - AD_JPNHG3_MetaG (SPAdes) (version 2) | ecosystem: Engineered > Bioreactor > Anaerobic...
GGGTAATGTCAAACTTGTCCGAGAAGAACGGACGCACTCCTCGCACCTGTAAGATACATTTACCGCCGTCCATGACCGCCAGTTCGTCTTGACTTTTCAGCTCTTTTCCGAGCTTCTGATAGTTCATACCGTAGCTCTCGCTCTGACCTCTGTTCGTAGAGGTATTAAAGGAGTCGATTGTCTCTTTGCCGAGACTTTCACTGATCTCCTTTAATGTTGACTTCTCCTTACCGCCCAAAAACAGCATCGTATCACAGTTGCCTTCGATCGTATCTGCATTATCTTTATAAATAGCCTTTAGCTGGCTCTTAGCTTGCAAGATGATACTTGCCGATATTTCACGGCTTCGAATAGTCGCAATGAGCTTCTCAAACTGCGGTATTTCGCCAAATAGTGATAAGTAATCCTTTGATATAATCACCAGATTTCCCCCACTCCACACCGTGCGTGACAGTTTCCCGTCACACGGCGTTCCATCATTTTCAGAATATTTTTAGTGCATATGTAGCCCTGTTACTGTAATTTGATTTTGTAGCTTAAATTTCTGCCATACGCAACAGGAATAATAGGTCTGTCATGAATCCAACGCATTTGCTTGGATTTTCCGTAGTTGTCTGCGATGAACCTTGACCGTATTTCACCTGATTTTTCTACCGAACATTGCCTGCTGTTGTGATTTGCACCACTTAGCATTTTTTGAATCGGATAGCCGATTTCGGCAAAATCCGCACTGACGTGTGTCGCCATTTTATAGTAGTTGTGCAGTCCGCATATTAAAGAATTATGCAGACTGATATTTTTATCAAGCGATTTCTGGTCGTTATGGTTCAGTATACGTTTTGTGCTTTCAGCGACTTTCTTTTTGGCTCTGTTTTTTGCCTTATTGGTCATATGTGATTTTACTGCAAATTTCTTACCTTTTGGCACTGCTCGGATTTTTAATCCCAGAAATTCCATATAGTTCTTTTTCAGATTGGTAATTCCTGATTTTTCCTCGCTGATGTCCAATGAAAGCCGCTCTTTCAGCCATTTCACAACGGCTGTGTAGGTTTTCTTTGCTGTGTGATAATCTCTGCAAAAGATTTTGAAATCATCGGCATATCTTACGATATAGATCTCTTTCAGCTCACTTTTCTCCCGAAGCATCGTCCATTTTTGTGACCTGTCTATGACAACATTTCCCTTTTTATCGGTCTTGCTGTACTCCCTGTCCACTCTTGTCGGCATCATTTCCCATTGGCTGGCAACCCACCAGTCAAGTTCATTCAGCACGATATTGGACAGCAGCGGCGATAAAATACCGCCCTGCGGTGTTCCTGTTTCGGGGCTTGTTACAATGTCATTGAACAATATATCCGCCTTTAACATTGCTTTGATGATTGCAAGGACTTTCAAATCCTGAATGCCCATTGCCCAGATTTGCCGTATCAGCTTTGCGTGGTTGATGTTGTCGAAAAATCCCTTGATGTCAACATCTACAACATAATGCAGATTCTGTAATTGAATCATTTTATAGCATTGTGCGATTGCATTCTGTGCAGACCTGTACGGTCGAAACCCATTGCTCCGCTCATGAAATTTTGCTTCACAGATAGGCTCTAAAACCTGTAACACGCATTGCTGTATCAGCCTGTCCCATATGCTCGGAATACCAAGCGGACGCTGTTTGCCGTTCCCTTTATCAATATAGACTCGGCGTACTTGTTTCGGCTGATAAAATTGCAGTTTATTTCTGACCTTTTCTACGACTTTCTGAATCGGATATTTCTGTATATCTGTGATGATTTTTTCGTCAACTCCGGCAGTAAAACTGCCTTTGTTCTTGCAGATGTTCCGGTACGCAAGCACCACATTTTCTTCTGAAACAATCAGCTTCATCAGATGTCTGAACTGCTTTCCCTGCCTGCTTTGCTCATATAAATTGCAGAGCTTCTCTTGCAAGCCGTACCGATACATATTCTTTTCTGATTTGTTTACAGTTTCCTTCGTCATAGTAACCACCGCCTTTCAGCGTGTTTTTTCTTTCTCATACCCGAAGCTATGAAATCACCTTGTGATTACTACATATACATATTGAATATTCTGAAAATGACTTGTGCCTATCCCTCCACGGCTTATTATCACCGTTTCATTGGTACTGTGGCACTACTCTCACAGTCCTGAATCAGCTTATACGGATTGCTCCGCTTTCGTCTGAACATCAGTATAGAAATGTGAATTTCACCGACTGGACTGCTTTCCACGTTCCATTATTCTTAGCATTGGTACAACTTAGGTCAATCCTTTAGTCCTGCAAGCATTATCCTCGATATTCTCAGGATACGTGCCGCCTGTAACAGCACAGGGAGTTTCATACTAACAACTTTTACTCCACCCCGCCTGCGTGCATTTTGCACCCCGACATTTCTATCGGTCATTCGTTTAGAACCGTACACTCGGATTTTTGTCGGACTGTATTTCAAGTCATTCTAACCATATTGCACCGCCGTCCGCACTATAGGCAGTACACCGCACCTCTGCGGCGCTTTCCTCATCTGAAATTGCTTTCTCCGTTAGGACTGCTCTCGCACGACTTCCACGGGCTTACGACCTCTGCATTTCACACTGCATAGCCGTCCGTAGTTTTAACGTGAACCTTTCCGGGCGTTACTCCCTCATTCGATTCATCAGAATAATAGTTCTACGTAACTATTTTATTGTTACGTGCCGCACCTTTTCAGTACGGAACGTGTCACACTATTGGCGAACTCGTCTAACAAACAGCGTACATGATAGTCCAGCTTTCCGCCCGGTGAATTATCTGCTTTTGTGCAGAGTAGGTTGAAAAGCTGGGAATACATTATCGCCACAAGGAAGTTGAATGTAGCGTCTGTATCGGAGATGATTATGAAAAGCGCACTCAGCTCGTCACCGAGCTTGTCGAGGTGCAGCTCATCGTAGGAGGTGATCTCCAAGACCTCATCTATTGCAAAAGGCGCGAGTCTTGTGGAACAGGAAATCAGGATAGATTTTGCCGTCTTGCCTGCTGCCAACTTGTAAGCCTTGAATTGTTTGAGTGCAAATGCACCCAAGCGCCGTTGTTCGGCATCGGGTTTCGTTTCAAAGATGTCACCGTAATCAGCCATGACTTCGGGATCTTCGTGCTTTGTGCCGTTCAGCCAGCACTCCACGATCTCAAATTCAAGGTCGATACAGTTCTTAAACTCCTCATCGTCCTCACGGCACTCCGAATTGTTGATCATGTCGATCAGCGTTTCAAAATTCCATTGATCTTCGGGATACATAGCGAAAATCAGAGCGATATATGCCGTGTATAGGAGCTTTTCAGCTTTTACCCAAAAGTCATCGCCGGACGGCTGCTGAGAAGAAGTAGTATTCTTGATAAGGACTTCCACGAATTTGAGAATGTCCTTCTCACGGTTTTTCTTGCTGATGTATGCAAACGGATTGTAGTGCATCGACTTCGCAAAATCAATGGTATTGAACACCTTGATCTTGTAAGGCTCATAAACAGGGATATATCTGCCTTTTTTGTCTTTGAGATAGTTTCCCTTATCATCCCTGCGGTACACAACTTTCCCGTCAACTCGTTTCGGGCGGCCCCTTTGGAGCATTCTTCCGCATTCCACAAGCACCGTACCCTTCGGGTCGGTCACTACATAAGAGGAGTGCATCTGCATCAGGTTCGGCTTCACGAAAAATCGTGTCTTACCTGAACCTGAACCACCGATCACAAGAATGTTCTTGTTTCGGGCGAATTTTGGTGCAGAGGGCTTGCCCATTGTAAGAGATTCCGTCCGTGTGAGAATGACATTGTTTTCGGGGCAGGATAAGTCCATATATGGCTCAATATCCTTTTCACCGCCCCATACGGCAGAGCCATATTCCTCACCCTGGCGGAACTTCTTTTTGTTTTTCGATTTGATATAGAGAACAAGTCTCATGACACCCGCCAGTACCAACCCGAATAAAATATCCGACGGGTGTAAACTGGGAAAGATTCGTGCAAATGCCACACCGAGATTGCTCATGAAAGGCAGGATTTTTTCCTGAAATCCCTCGCCCTCAGCGGTACGGTATGCAAAGCCGATCAGGTTGCCCACATAAGAGAAAACTGCATAGGGAACAGCCTTGATGATCAGCTTTTTGAGCTTCCTGGTGTTAAGCTGCAATCAGCAGTCTTATCCTTTCTCACAGTATCGGCATCAAAAATCGCCGTAAAAGTATCATCGCCCCTTGCCCGTGGAACGGGTGCAGGCTGGAAGTGGTTATAGATCACCGTCTGTTCTCCCTTGTTTTCTCTCTCTGTTTCTGTTTGCGGGGCTTGCTCCTGAGCTTCTGCGCCTGCTGCTGCATCTGCTCACGGGTGAACTCACCACGCTTCTGTGTCTTGCCCTGTCCCTTGCCGACATACTCTGAAAATGCTCTCTTGAAATCCTCTGTTTTGGCAGCGGAAAAGAAAACATGATAGGTAGGCGGCGAGGTGCTTTTATCTCTTTTCAGGGCAAAATCTACATCGTATTTTCGTGCGGTTTTCAGAAAATCCCCGATATTCCGGTCTGAAACCTCAATGCTGTCGAGCTTTGACGGAGACTTTGCCTGCAACTGCTTGTAGGTCATTCGTCCCTTTTTCTCTGCCTTACCCGACATAAACTCCTGCAATGCCGATTTCAGCACATCGGCGGTCATTTTCTCCGCCTTGATCGAAATGTCGATGGTTTTCTTCGCACCGCTTTCGTAGTCGGACGGCATTACGCATCACCGCCTTCGTTTCCTTCGGGCATCTCAAACGTGCTGAACGCTTCGTTCTGGAGCCAGCGGATAAAGTCGCTCATTGCCGCACAGACCTCATCTTCGTTCGGGGAATGGAAAAGAATTGTTTGTCCGCCGTTAACGTCCATAGCGACAATACAGGGTTCGTCAACAACACGATCCTCCGCATAGTCAATGGGGCAGATTTCCACGCTGACTGCGATCAGGTTATCGTAGTTGATAATATCGTTACTCTGTGTCAGGATATTCTTAGCCATGATTTTTCACCTCCCGTAAAAGCTCATAGAGCTTGTTGTGATATTCCTCCTGAAGCTCGTCAAAAGAAGAAAACACGGTGTCAAGCGTTTTTCTGTCTATCCTGTCACCGAGCATATCCATGACAATCGCTTCAAATTCGCTGTGAAAGCTGTAAAACAGGTCGTTTACAGACTTTCAGGCGGCTTCGGGATCTGCGTCCTGCTTATAATAACCGAGCTTTTCCCATACTTGCTTGTCGGGACAGTAATAGCGATACATCTTGCCCTCACCGCAGGGGATAGCATAACCGAAGTCGAGCGCACCCTCACGGAGTCCCTGCTTGAGCGCAGCGACACTGATACCGCTTGTCTGTGCAATCTCGGTAAGAGCGACGTTTCTGCCCGTAAAAGCAGGATTGTCCGCCTTCTTCTTTGCAGCCATAAAAACACCTCCTTTCTCGGTCAGACAGCCACGCCATAGCCGAAATCACGCCTGATCTGTTCGTCAATGTTACGGCTCTCACAACCTTCGTTAAAATGATAAGTCAGTACCTCGTTGTAGAGGGAACTAATGAAATATCTGCGGAAGTCCTTAATATCGTCAATCAAAGCCATTTTTTCAATGACACTTTCGACCATGTAGATATTGGCTTTAAGCATCTTTGACTGAATAACGGTTCTGGGGAATGCTGTACCTCTGAGCGTGGTATAGGGCAGAGGTGAACATATCTCATCAACGATAAAGCCAACGATTTCATCTGCTTCTGCATAACCGTCCCGACCGTCCTGACAGAGCCAGTCACCAAGATGCCAGTAGTCGAGATTCTCCCTGATAACTTCCGTGTAATACTCAACTTCTTCTGCGTTATATCCGTCGGTCACTCTCTCAGCAGATTTTTCAACACCCGAAATGTTGAAAGTTGGCTTTGCCGCCGCAGGAATGATAGAGGATTTATCACTCAGTAATTGATTTTTTTGTATTGAATTGTAAGTATTATATTGTCCCTGATTTTCAGACAGCGGAGTTTCAGCAGGTGGATTGTCCAGATACGGGTTTTCCACCCCCTGTTTTTCGTCCGCAGAAGAAACAGCAGCTTTTGCCTTGCCGCCCTCACGAATCGTGATAGCCTTGCGTCTGGTCTCGGCTTCAAGCTCGTCAGCTTCTTCCTTGCTGACAGGAACATCAAAAAAGCTGTACACATATTCAAAGCAATTATGAACGCTCTCGTTAGACAGGAGCTTTGTACGAACCAGATAGCCCAAGTCAATCAGTTTGTTCACAGCGTTATGCACGGCAGTCTTGCCCTCTTTGCAGATAGCTTTCAGTCCTGACATAGAGAAATTCCAGCTATTCGGCAGAGAAAGAACCTTCATCATAAAGCCGATCAGTTTGTTTCTGATCTTATTGCTCCTGATGAGCTTTGCACTGATAATGGTGAAATTACTGTCCTTCTTTACACGGTTCAGGGTAGCGTTATCTGCTGTGAAAGTCTCCATTTCTATGTCATACTTCGGGATAGAGTCGTCCAGTTCAGAGTATTCATAGAAATCATAGAGATAGCTGATCCTGCCCGTAGGGGACTCATTTGGCATCAGCAAGGTCTTTTTGACATATCCCCATTGCTCCAGTTCAGCAAGCTGAGACTTGATCGCTGTTTCCCCGTCCTCACAGATAGCCACAAGTCCGGCTATCGTGAAATTCCATGAAGGCGGCAAGTCATTGATCTTACCGAGCAGTCCTATCGAATCACAGCCGATATTGGTTGAACGCACAAAGCAGTTGCTTAGAACGGCATAGCCGCCTGACCTATGTACCCGGCAGATCGTATCTGGTATTGTCTTTTTTGCTTTTTTCATCTTGTCCATTTCTCTCACCTCGGCTTACGCTCCGTACACAAATTCCATATTGGATATTCGCAGCTTGTTGACCGCATAGACATGACCATACGGCTTCTGCACCACAAGGAGGAAACCTCTCTTGCACAGCTCATACACAGCGGTACGAAGCTCATCGAAAGTGAACTGCGAAAGCTCACTGTAATGGCGAAGCTCATCGACCGTAACGTAGTCAAAGTCTGAATGGTTAAGCATAGCCGTCAGCAGTTCGTCACAGGCTTTGGCTTCAAAATGGTAATTGAGCAGATTGATCTCAGTAGGGTTCGGCATAGAAAGACCTCCTTGACAAGTTTCATCTGAAATAAAAAAGCTCCTCATCATCCTGTTTGTGTACAGGCTCAGTGAGAAGCGATGTGCAATATTCAATTTTTAGGCATAAAAATAGCGGACAGCACTTCTGTTATGAAACACCGTCCGCTATTGTCCATTATTCAATTTGCTTTGTCAACAGGCTTTCTACCGTTTGTTTTAGGGTTTCTACCAACTTTCTACCAACCTTGACGGCGGTAGGTATCTACCAAGTTTCTACCCAAAATCTTAAATCAGGTAGATTTTTGAGTTTGACGAAATAGCGCGGTTTCTGAGATTTCTACCTCAAAAAGTGACGTAAAATAGAGTTCTAAATGTCTCTTAATGACCACTAAGGGATACTAATGCCGAATAGCGTCAATAATACCATATATACATGTTCAACAACAAAGGACCGCCAAAGGCGGCCCCTACAGGCTGCATGCTTACAGGCAATTGTACGTTTATCCCGATTTCAGATCTGTCCCCGACAGGGGACACCGCAATTATCATTTATCCGTTATTCAATATTCATTGATCCTATACATGCGGACGACCAATGGTCGTCCCTACAGGGTTTAAGGGTTGCGGATAATTGTACGTGTATCAACGGGCGCTCGGAAAGCACCCCTACACATTGTTTAACCATATATGTTCGGTTATCTGCGGACGACCAATGGTCGTCCCTACAGGGTTTAAGGGTTACAGGCAATTGTACGTGTACCAACGGGCGCACTCTGTGCGCACCTACTGCTTTCTGTTCTCTGATTACTGAAAGGAACGCCGAGGCGGCGTTCCCTGCATGAAATCGTTCAAGTGACTATATGCAAAATGATTCATTTTTTACACCTTTTCTTCAATTTTTTGGTTGTGGAGCTCTTTTTTTTCTGATATCATTTAAGTAGGGGAAAATTATAAATTTTCAAAGGAGGTAATCAATGAAAAAGCTAACAGGATTTGCGGCGGCATTTATCGCAGCCGTTTCGGCAGCTGTCAGTGCGGTTCCTGCGGTATCAATTGCAGACAACCCGATAGTCCAGACAAGCTATACTTCCGATCCTGCACCTCTTGTGCATGACGGAGTGTTCTACATGTACACAGGTCACGATGCGGACGGCGCAAAGGACTATGTTATGCCCGACTGGAAATGCTTCTCGTCCACCGATATGCAGAACTGGACAGACCACGGAACGATTCTTTCCGAGTCCACATTCAAGTGGGCAGGTGAGAACTCCGCATGGGCAGCGCAGTGCATAGAGCGCAACGGCAAGTTCTATATGTACGTAACAGTAGTTCCTGCAAACGGCGGAGGAAGAGCCATAGGCGTTGCAGTTGCGGACTCTCCCACAGGTCCCTTTAAGGACGCAATAGGCAAACCGCTCTGCGGTCCCGACTGGGCGTTCATAGATCCGACTGTGTTCATCGACGATGACGGTCAGGCGTATCTTTACTTCGGCAACCCGAATCCCTATTACGTTAAGCTGAACGAGGACATGATATCGTATTCGGGCAGTATCACAAAGGTGGATATGACGGCTGAGGGCTTCGGCACCAAAGCCGACGGCGGAAGGATGTATGTTGAGGGACCGTGGTTCTATAAGCGGGGGGATATGTACTATCTTCTCTATGCGGCTAACGGCATCCCCGAGAATATAGCCTATTCCACTGCACCTTCGCCAACAGGACCGTGGACTTACCGCGGTGTCATAATGCCCTCTGAGGGAAGAAGCTTCACAAACCACTGTGGTATCGTCGACTATGAGGGACATTCCTACTTCGCATATCACAGCGGCGCACTTCCCGGAGGAAGCGGCTTTCAGCGCTCGGTGTGCATCGAGGAGTTCAGCTATAATGCGGACGGTACTATCCCGACCATAAAGATGAGCAGTTCAGGTCCCAAACAGTTACATTCACTTGATCCCTTTGTGCGTAATGAAGCGGAGTGCTTCTGCTGGGAGGAAGGCATAGAGACGGAGAAGTGTTCGGAAGGCGGACTTGATATTGCCAACATCGAAAAGAGCGACTATGTAAAGATAAAGGGAGTTGACTTCGCAGAGGGTGCGGAAACTTTCACCGCAAGTATAGCATCGGCGGAAAACGGCGGAAGTATCGAACTGCATATTGACTCTCCCGACGGTGATATCATCGGCGTATGTGAAGTGCCCTCAACAGGCGGCTGGCAGGAGTGGCAGGAAGTCACCTGTCCCGTTGAGATAAGCGGCGAACATGACCTGTATATGAAGTTCACAGGCGGAAGCGGTTTCCTTTTCAATGTGGACTGGTGGAAGTTCGGCGGTTCGGGTGAAACTGCGGAGGACGGTTCTCTGTACCACAGCACCTTTGAGCGTTCAGCGGACGGCTGGAGCGGCAGGGCAGGCGCAGAAATATCGGTAACGGATGAGGCTTCGTTCTCGGGAGAGAAGTCCGCAAAGGTCACGGACCGTACAAGCTCGTGGCAGGGTATAGTGAAAAAGCTCGGAAACGCCTTCGTAAGCGGAAACTGCTACAGCTTCAGCGCAAGGGCAATGTGTCCCGATGAGGACACGGTATTCCACCTGACTTTCCAGTACACGGATGGCGAGGAAGTTAAATACACAAAGATAGACACAGTTGACGCCGAAAAGGGAAAATGGGTGCAGCTGTGCGGAAATGATTTCGGCATACCGGAAGAAGCTTCGGATATGTACGTCTATGTCGAGACCAACAGCGGAATTGCTGATTTCTACGTTGACGAGATGACGGCAGCAGGTGAGGGTACAGACCTTTCCTCGCCCGATTTCATGAAGGTTATAAGGGGCGACGTGGACAACAACGGCAGCGTTACCATTTTCGACATGGTACACGCAAGACGGGGACTGACTGAAGGCTTCACGGATGCTTATTCGGAAAAAGCGGCTGATATAGACCGCAGCGGCAGCGTACAGGTAAACGACCTTGTGCTGCTTCAGAAATATCTGCTTGGTGCAGTGAACGGTTTCACTGCTGAATAAAAAAAGCACAGAAGGGGTTAATCAAATGAAAAAGACAATTTTAAACAGGCTTGTATCGGCGTGTTCCGCAGCAGCTGTTATGTGCAGCGTCGGCGGATATATGTCACCTGACCATGCATCAGCTTATGAAACTGATATCACGGATTTTTCCATTTCGGACGTTGCTGTTACGGACGATTACTGCACAAACGCTCTCAACAAGGAATTGGAGTATCTCCTGTCCTTTGATACAGAAAAACTGCTTGCAGGCTTCCGTGACAATGCAGGACTCAGCACCAACGGTGCAACACGCTACGGCGGCTGGGAGAACACCAATATCGCAGGTCACTGCGTGGGACATTATCTCACCGCACTTGCACAGGCTTATCAGAGACCTGATATCAGCTCCGAACAAAGGGACGCTCTCTATAAGCGCATGAAGACACTGATAGACGGTATGAAGACCTGCCAGCAGCACTCCCGCGGAAAGACAGGCTTCCTGTGGGCGGCACCTGTTCCCTCGGACGGCAACGTTGAGCGTCAGTTCGACCGTGTTGAGATAGGCAAGGCAAATATATTCGATGATGCGTGGGTGCCGTGGTACACCATGCATAAGCTCATTGCAGGTATAGTGGACGTTTATAACGCAACAGGCTATGCGCCTGCAAAGGAAGTAGGTTCCTCACTTGGCGACTGGGTATACAACAGAGTCAGCCGCTGGAGCCAGCAGACTCGCAATACCGTTCTCTCCATAGAGTACGGCGGAATGAATGACTGTATGTACGACCTGTACGCAATAACAGGCAAGGACAGCCACGCTTCGGCAGCCCATTCCTTCGATGAGGACGCTCTCTTCCAGAAGGTCTCAAACGGCGGAAGGGACGTTCTCAACGGCCGACATGCCAATACAACTATCCCTAAATTCATAGGCGCCCTGAAACGTTATACCGTTCTGGACGGCAAGACCGTCAACGGTCAGAAGGTGGATGCTTCCGCATACCTTAAATACGCCGAGAATTTCTGGGACATGGTAACGACTCACCATACCTACATCACAGGCGGAAACAGTGAATGGGAGCACTTCGGCAAGGATGATATCCTCGATGCAGAGCGCACCAACTGCAACTGCGAGACCTGCAACTCCTACAATATGCTTAAGCTTTCACGTGAGCTTTTCAAGATAACCCATGACAGCAAGTACATGGATTTCTACGAGAACACCTACTACAATTCCATACTCTCCTCACAGAACCCCGAAACAGGTATGACTACCTATTTCCAGCCTATGGCTACGGGATTTTTCAAGGTCTACAGCACTCGCTGGGACAAATTCTGGTGCTGTACGGGAAGCGGTATGGAGAGCTTCACAAAGCTTGGCGATACCATTTACATGCACGATGACGATACTCTTTACGTCAATTTCTATCAGAGCTCAATACTTGAATGGGCTGAAAAAGGCGTGACTATCACTCAGGAAAGCAGTATCCCCGAGGGTGCTTCCGTTAAGTTCACCGTAAAGGGCGATTCGGCAATGGACCTTCGCTTCCGTATCCCCGACTGGATAGACGGTAACATGAATGTTTCGGTAAACGGTTCAAAGTACAATTATAAGACTGTCAGCGGCTATGCGGATGTTTCGGGTAATTTCAGAAACGGCGATGTTATCGAGCTGACGGTGCCCTCTAAGGTAAGAGCTTATCCTCTCCCTGATTCACCCGATGTATACGGCTTCAAGTACGGCCCACTGGTACTCAGCGCAGAGCTTGGCAAGGAGGACATGAAGACCGACAGTACAGGTATGTGGGTAACTATCCCGAAGGAGAAAAAGGTCGCAAGTGAGACCATAAAGCTTGCAAAAACAGGACAGTCCGTGGCTTCGTTCATGGCTGAGATAGACGAACACCTCCTCCGCAGTTCGGACGGTCTGACATTCACCCTCAATGATACCAATACAAAGCTGACTTTCACTCCGCACTACAAACAGTATCAGCAGCGCTACGGCATATACTGGAAATTCGTGCCTAACGGTACAGTCATTGAGGAAAAGCTTCCCCGTGCAAAGACTTCCGTAACAGATACTGTACAGCCTGGTTACGGTCAGTACGAGAGCGATAATCTCCACGGCATGGTGGAAGTCGGTTCTCTTGGCGTTACAAACGACAGCACCTACCGCTATGTGAAAAACGGAGGCTGGTTCACCTACAGAATGGCTGTGGACGATTCAGCACCTATGCTCAGACTGCATATAAAGCTCCGCAAGTCCGATAACGGAAAGACTCTCCGTGTAAGAGTGGGAGATGCAGTACTTATGGCGGAAAAGCTCAGCTACAGCGGTAACTCGGACATATACGACAGGACATTTGTTATACCGCAGGAAGTACGTGACCGCTGTATCTACAGCCTTACAGCAGATGGTACCGAACACAGCGTTATCGATGTTACATTCTCGGCTGATGCAGATGGTGAGGAGTCCGCAAAGGTTTGCGACTTCATCTATATGGAGGCAGTACGTCCCGTTTACGAGTCCGACAGCAGTATCGCATATTTTGTGGACTGCGGCGACCATAATTCCGATACAGTTACAGGCAGGGACAAGCTCGGTATGTACAACAGCGTGACAGAGCAGAGCTTAGGCATCGATGAAGTTACAGGCAGAAAATGGGGACTTATCGACGATACTACCGACCAGTACAACGGTTCATCAAAGAGCGGCGGTCTTTATACCGCAAATACATGGTGCGACGAGGCTAATACTGCGGACGGTGCAGACAAGTCCTCAAGCTTCCGCTACACCAAGAACCAGTACGAGAATAATATCGCAAGACATATCGACTACAGCTTTGAACTGCCGAACGGTACTTATTCAGTGGAGATGAGCTTCTGTGATCCCTGGGGATGCTCCAAGAATCCGACGGTTTACGGCAACTACGGTAAAACAGGTGAGACGGTCCTCGTGAAGAATGCACCTGTGGACAGAACTCCCGTAAGCGGTACGGTAAATGTCACAGACGGCGAACTGACACTGAATCTCCGCTCCGACGACAAGGCGATAAACATATGCTACATCATCATTCGTCCCGTTGAAACGGTCCCTGCTTCAACAAGCGGCAGAAAGGGCGATGTGAACCTCGACGGAAGTGTTGATACAGCCGATGCAGTACTGATGCAGAGCTATCTCCTCGGAAAGGAAAGCCTCAGCAGTGAACAGGCTTATGCGGCGGATATAATTCCGGATGCAGTACCGAATGTATTCGATATGGTCATGCTCAGAAAAATGATCGCAGAATAAAGAAACAGCCATAGAGCGGTAAGCACCGTTCTATGGCTGAAATTTTTATATTATGTCGCTTTTATTTATTTCCTTGTCTTGCCTTGAAGAAGTCTTCGGACTTTGTTGTTCCGCCTGTTGATGCGTGTGAATAGTATTCAAGTACGAGTGTTGCATCGCTGGCATCAAGGAGACCGTCCTTATTTACGTCGCCGAGAGTTATGGACTCCTGTGTTACGTCCTTGCTTCCAGTTGAAAGTTTAGCATAGAGACCGAGTATCATTGTTGCGTCGTTTGCATCGATAAGCTTGTCACCTGTGAGGTCGCCAAGCAGTATGTCTGTAACTTCCATTGTTTCGATCTGTGTTTCAAAGCTTCCGTTATCGTCAGCGTCAACTGAAATGCCGATCTCGTCCTCGGTTATCTCGTGGATGAGTACCTTGTCGTAGTCTGTTGAGAAGCTGCATGCAGGCTCGTAGGTATTGCCGTTTGCAGAGACCTTTACATCTGTGAGGTCATCGCCTGAAAGGATGTAGCCGTCATCTGTGCGGCGGAATTCGACCTGTGAGGCTTCGCCTGATACCTCAACTTTGCTCCAGTCTGTTGGAGAGGAATCATTCTTTGAGATTATAGAAATATTATAATCCGAGGCGTTTCCGGTGGCTCTTATCATGCCGTTTGGATCGAGGATAACTTCATCGGCATTATCAAAACTTATAACATACTTCTCGTTGTTAGTACTTAGTTTGATATTTGATTTCCCAGTTTCGCCACATGTTAAGAGGTAGGCTTTTGTATTATCCTTTATCAGATAATTAATAGTATCCTTTGATTTTGTACTTGCAGATGAAGATGATAAAACGAATAATTCATAGCAGTCATCTGAAGCTGGACAGATTGAGTATGATCCATCTTCGTTGAGTTCTATGGCCTGAAGAGTTGAATCTGCTGAAAGATAGTTTGTTCTGATGATTGTAGGCTGATCGATTGGCGGCGTGTAATTATTTTCTCCAAGAAGTCCCATATTGTGATAGTTGATATTCAAGGGATCCGAGGCGGAAAAGCCAATAGTTCCTCCAAGTCTTGAGGCTGCTCCTTCATATTCCTGATTTATCCATGAATAGTCATCTGTATTAACTAATACACAGGCTCTGTCATAGTAGTCAACATAATTACTGTCGTATGTCAGCAGTTTCTTATTATAAACAGAATTGTCATCAGCAATAAATACACCGTCTTCTATGCCGTAAAATACAATTACATGGCCTCCCCACTTTTTTTCTCCTTCTTCATTAGTATAAGTGTAGCCCATTCCTGAACGAACTATTTTTCCTTCTTCAAGGTCACGAATAATTCTCTGTAGTCTTTCAGGTTGAGTTTCATCGATTATTCCGTCATTCTCGTCAATATATATGTCATCTCGACACTGAATGAGATCATAGTAGGTAAACAGAGATTTTAACTCGTCAGATTCAGGAAGCTTTATTTCATATAGATTTACAGCACCTTCCTGATATTTTGCGGGATCGACATATCCATAGCAGGAGAGAATTGACAGTATACCAAAGCTTCGACACTGTCCACACCATTCTTCATTTTCAAGTATATCTTCAATGTATGCCTTTGTTTCTTCGTCCACACCTGCTAAAAGCTTTTCCCTGTGTTCAGGAATTATATAGTAATATTGAGGGAAGCATTCTCCGTAATTTCCAAAGCCAAAGTTGTTGATGCCGTCTCGGAATACTCCATCGGGGATAAGAACAGGTGCTGTGGTCGTAGTGGTAGTTGTAGTAGTTGTAGTTGTAGTAGTTGTGGTAGTAGTCGTAGTTGTTGTTGTTGTTGTTGTTGTGGTGGTTGTGGATGTAGTAGTCTCCTGACCTCTGCGGATAGCGATATATCCGTCACAGTAGGAACTAACTCCCATAATATCGGATGGGTGTGGTTCAAATGTATTATTGTATTCTCTGTTGTGAATACCCTTCGTGAAGAGATAAGCCTGCATCATTCTGCTGGCGAGAGTATCAGGTCTGTCGTTCTCAAAATAGCATAATGGAGTGTATTCGATATCAAGCGGGAATGCATCAGGATAAGAAGCGTATGAAGGTATCCTTACCTTGATCGTTACTGCTGTACCGGTATGGCTCTTCTTTTTGTCTCCTGAATAGTGGACGTAGATGCCTGTCCAGTAATCGGACTGTTCATCGGTAACTATCTCATATCCGAAATCGTCTGCATCAGCAATAGCCTCGCCCTTTTCGATGAGGTATTTTCCTGTTGTTTCGTCCTTAAGGATCTCAAGGCTTTTATCGAGTTTCAGATAGAGATTGAATTTATCGTACTCATTTTCACAGTCTGCCAGTGACAGTTCAATGGTGTATTCGCTTCCTGCGCGTGATTCATAGAGCAGATCGCTTGACAGAGATGCTCTTGGTTTTATCGATGCTTTGTCCAGCTCGCTCATACTGAAACCGCCGTCAGCTGTTGGCTCGGCAGTTGTTGCAGGTGCGGTGGAGGTAGTAGTTACGATAGTGCTTGCAACAGTACTTGTAGTAGTAGGTTTATTTGTTGTGGTGGTTGTGCTTGTGGATGTAGTTGTGGGTTTGTTCGTTGTGGTGGTTGTGCTTGTGGATGTGGTTGTAGGTTTATTTGTTGTGGTGGTTGTGCTTGTGGATGTAGTAGTAGGCTTGTTTGTTGTGGTAGTTGTGCTTGTGGATGTGGTTGTAGGCTTGTTTGTTGTGGTAGTTGTGCTAGTGGATGTAGTAGTGGGTTTGTTTGTTGTAGTAGCAGGCTTACTTGCGGTGGAAGTAACAGGCTGTGTTGCTGCTTTTGTAGTGGTCGAAGGCTTAGCCGTGGTTTTAACTGCTGTAGTTACAGGCTTTGTTGCTGCTGTGGTAACAGCAGGTGTCTCGGCGGTATCCTCGATAGCAATATATCCGTCGCAGTATAAAGGAAGTTCTGCAAGCTTGCTTGCGCTTTGGATATCATCAGCAGATGCTTTGAACTGAGAATTGTAGTCCTCGTTATAAATGCCATTGGTGAAGAAATATGCCTGCATCAGTGCGGCGCGATCCTCGGGACTTACAATGCTGGTGAATCTGTCGCCGGGACGGTAGTTGATGTCGATCGGGTAAACATCGCCGGGCTTTGCGTTTTCAGGAATCTTTACGGTGATCTCGGCAATAACGCCGTCGGTGCCTGTGTTATCGCTTTCAACGTTCATAAGGTAATACTCGTTCCAGCCTTCATCGGGTTTAGCGTATTTACCTGTGTTGAGTGCGGGACAGTTCTCCAGTGCAGAACCCTTCTTGATGCTGAGTTTTCCGCTGTTCTCGTCAACGGGTATCTCAAGACGGCTGTCCATTCTGAAATGTGTTGCGAATGTACTGTATTCACCTTCGCAGCCTGAGAGTGAGTAGTAGACAGTGACTGTATCTCCTGCGCTGTCAGCAGGGAGTACAAGCTTTGAAAGGCTTGCTACAGGCTTTACAGGAGAAGCTGCTATCTCGTCAGCGGAGAATCCGCCGTCAGCCTTTGGTACGGTAGTTGATACGGGTACTGAAACAGTTGTTGAAACTCCGCTGTTTACAGTTGTTACAACTGATGTTGAAGCGGCAGGCTTAGCAGTGCTTACGGGTGCAGTTGTTGAAGCGCTGTTCTTTGTTGTGGAAGGAACTGCTGTAGTAGCAACTGTTACGGTAGTAGTAACAGGCTTTGAAGTTGTTACAGGAGAGGTTATAGTCATAGGAGGCTGTTCCTGATACGGCTTTGAAAGATCGAAACTGTAAACGCTTCCGTCGATCGGGATAGTGAACCAGCGTGATTCGGAAGGTTCATAGCCGTCAGCCTTGCAGACTACCTTCCAGTCGCCGTAAGGGATCGACCATACATATTCGCCGTGTTCATCTGAATATGTATGTGCCTTCTGACCGTACTTAGTCATATCGCAGGTATACTCTTTGCCGTCCTTGTCGATACCTACGAGGGTAAGCTCTGCACCTGTTATCGGGTGCGCGGTATCTTTGTCGTATACCAGTCCGTTAGAGCCGTAAGAGAAAATGATGCCGCTCGGATGAGAATAGTATGTATTGTTGTAGTTGATTTCTACTCCGTTTTCAACGTCCTCCTTGGGTACGATAAGAACGTTGAAATCATGAAGTTCGTCAGCTATCCATGTTGAGTAGTTGCCCTCAGCGATCCAGAGTCCGCTTTCCTCATCATAGTGTCCGTTGATAGTCGCACGGACATTACCGTACAGTCCGACCATGATGACCTTGCCTATCTTGTCGGAATTGGTTATATCGAGAGTGAAGCGCATATCCTCGTTTCTGCGTGTGCGTATTACAGGAGTATCGAGCCCTGTAAATGCACTTGTTACGTCCACATCGCCCTCGGAAGGTGATACGCAGAGCTTGATGCTCTTTATGACAGGTTCAGACTTTGAATAGGTAAGTGTATGTTCTTCGGTCTTAACGTCATCGAACTGTGCATAGAATGTAAAATTGGTACCTTCCTTGGTATCCTTTGGAAGATCTATCTTTGCGGAGTACTGACCGGTTACTGCATCGCTCACAGGTGAAGCAGCGAGCTTGCCGTTCATATAGATGTCAACAGGTACACCCTTTGGTCCCTTACCGCTTATCTCGGGACTTAGATCATCACTTGTCTTTGGAACATTTATCTCAACAGGCTTAACGGAGAATCCCTGAATGCCGATTGGAGCCTTTCTGGAATCATTTCCGCCGCGTGTCATAAGCAGATCGGCAGATATGTTGAAATCGCTGTTCTCGTTTACGGTAGCTGTAAAACTGATGCTTCCGCTGTCCGATGAGAATGGAACGTGGAAATATGTCACCCAGCCGCCGCCGAAATCAGGATCTCCCGAAGCTGTTCCTGATAATACCTTGACGGATTCCTCATCTACGTCAAGCCAGTAAGGAGTATTAACGGATATTATCCTGTCTGTACCTTCGTCCGCATATCCTTCAACAGCATCAAAGGATATGGTGCAGGTTATCTTGCTTCCGCTTGTAAGGCTTGTTCTGTCTACAGTTATCTTTGAACCGGGATAGTTGAGGTTTGTGAATCTCGGATCCTTAAGGGAGTAGCATCCGTGGGCTACGTTATACATATTTCCCTCTGCTATAGCTTCGTCTGAATAAATGACTTCATTGAGCTTTGTGCAGTTGTTGAATGTAGTGTTAAGAGCAAGGCCGTGATCGGGAAGTATCACTTTTTCAAGGTTAGAGTCGCCTGTGAAGCAGTTCTGACCTATAACGGTCACGCCTTTACCGACAACAGCATTTTTGAGGCGTGTACAATTCTGGAATGCAAAATTCTTTATCTCGGTAACGCTGTCGGGTATCACTATGCTTCTCAGACCGCTCTTTTCAAAGGCTCTTCCGTTGATGAGTTCAAGACCTTCGGGCAGTGTAATGGTCTTAAGAGAGGAAGCCTCCATAAATGATTCGCTTCCGATGGTCTTTACTGTAGAAGGCAGTATGACATCTGTGAGATAACTTGCGCTTGAAAATATATTATGAGGTATATTCACGGTACCCTCTGCGAATGTTACCTTTTTTACACGAGAATCCGCAAATGTATGGTTTGTGTTTGTAAGTGAAGCAGGGATAGTTACTTCTTCAAGACCTGCATCACGGAAAACCGATGAACCTGCGATCTTAAGAGTTTCAGGCAGCTTTAAGCTTTTAAGGCTTGAACAGTATTTGAATGACTCTCCGCCTAATTCCTCAAGACCTTCGGGCAGGTTTATGGTCTTAAGAGCTTTACAGCTTTGAAATGCATAAGAGTCTATCTTTTTAACGGAATCGGGAAGTACAGCTTCTTCCAGCATGTATGCATCGTCCATACAGTTATATGGGATGGTTACCATTCCGTCTGCAAATGTGACTTTTTTAAGCGTACACTCATAGAAAGCACGGCATGATGTCAATGTAGAGGGGAGAGTTACCTCCTGAAGTCCTGAATGAGAAAAAGCTGCATTGCCAAGTGTGGTTATTCCTTCGGGAAGGTCGATGGCTGTAAGGCTTTTGCAGTAATTGAATGCGTCCTCACCGATATTTGTTACGGTATCGGGGGAGGATAACAGCTGCAAGTTCATCGGCACCGTACATTGTGTCATTCGGTATCTTTTCTATGCCTTTTGCAAATGTTACCTTTTTGACAGCACTGCCGTCAAAAGCCTTATCACATGACTTAAGTGTTGAAGGCAGGGTTATCTCTTCAAGTCCGGTCAGATAAAAAGCATAGTAATTTATAGTTGTAATGCCTTCATGGAACGGGAATTCTTTGAGGCTTCCGCAGCTATAGAAAGCTTCGGAACCTATAGAAACCACTGAATCGGGAACTACAACTGTCTCCAGACCTGTGGCGTTCTTAAGACAGCCTTCAGGGATAGCAGTCATACCGTCGGGGAAAGTTACCTTTTTCAGTGCTTTACAGTTGTAGAACTGGTTTTCGCATGAAGTCAGGGTTGAAGGGATAGTGATCTCTGTTACAGCAACACTGTTGAATGCTTCTGAACCTATCGAAGTGATTCCTTCATGCAGCTTGATGTCCGAGAGGTTTGAACACAGCTTGAATGCGTTTTTGCCGATCGATGTGATCGTTTCGGGCATTTTCAGCGACTTAACTGCGTCGTTGCCGTAGAAAGCGTCGCTTCCTATGGCAGTTACAGGCTTTCCGCCAAGAGTTGCAGGAATAGTGACGGCTTCATCGCTTCCTGTGTATTTTGTGAGTGTAACGCCGCTGTCGTTCTCAACGTAGGTGAAGTCACCTTCAGTGAGGTCTTCGGCGTTTGCAGTGAATACCTTCGGAAGGATATCCGCACTGCCTTCAGGCAAGTATGCGAGACTGCCTGTGCTCATTGCAGCAGCCAGAAAGGCGGCAATGAACCGAGAGACGTTTTTCTTCATTTCATGTTCCTCCAATAATATATTTGCGATTTTGATACCGCAATATATATATATTATATATCAATCGGAAGAGAAATTAAATGCTTTTTTGAAAAATCGTGTATGTGCTTAAATGAACGGGTAAACTGTCAGTATTGATTTGTGGAATGTGCTTTAAAAATAATGCGGATATAGTGGACGATTTGTTCATAACAGCCTGTTATTAACAAAAAAGCCACTCCTGTGGCGTACACAGGAGTGGCATTAATACCAACGACAGATCGGAAACATTGAAAACAGACTGATATCCCAATAAATGATCGGTCAACGGTTTATCGGATGGAATGTTGCTTTAAGATATGATATGTATGTTTTGAACTTAACAGCTATATTACCAGTTTAACTGATAGATCAGTCTGTAGATAGTCTTTGAATTTAATAATGATAAAAGCATCCTTAAAAGAATACAGGGAGATGAATAAACTGCATTATTCGGTTCGGGAGCCTTTGGCTGCTGTATTGTGAAATCGATGCTCTTTGTACCTGTATAGTCGTTTATTCCGTTTATGACCGCAGTAGCAGTTCCTGCTGCGTTGTTGTTCAGATAGCTGATAGTATAGTCCTTATCGGGCACGAGGAGAGTATCGCCGTTCTTGACTGTAACAGTGGGTTCAGCAGCACTGCCTGAATAGGTAACAGCAGGGATATCGCTGAATGTGCAGTCGTTGATATCATAAACTGTTTTTTCGGGAGCGTTCCAGTGTTCAAGTGAGAAGTACTTCCACCAGTTATTATATATGCCTGTTTCTTCGTTTTTGCCCTCAGCGTGGGGGAGATGTCTGAACCACCATTTATGATGCTCCGCAATATCACCGTTACCCCATTCGGAGCAGTTAACTGTCTTAGCCTCGCCTGACAGGTCAGGGTATGAGAGCCAGTTATCGCAGTAGGACTGTACATCTGTAGGATTGCCCCAGTCATAGTCCGACTTGCTGTTAGGGGAGAAGTGTACATTTCCTACACCTGAATTACCTTCGGATACAAGATCGTAAGCTGTGAATTTCTCCCAGTCGTTATACTCGGAATAGTCCTTGCTGTAATTTGGCTTGCCGTATACCTGATCCATTATTCTTTCTGCACGATGACCTGCATCCTCCAGCATCTCGCCGAGTCCGCGCTCGTAGTTGAATCCGTAAGTGATGAAGTTGCGGCAGTCCTCTTTTACCAGTGCATTGCCGTTTACCCAGAACGCATCCTTACCTGTCATCATGGACTCGAAAAGTGTTGTTCCCGAAACAGGACCTGCAAAGAACCATACTTCATCGATCGCTCCGCTGTTTACTTTCTCGTAAACGTCATATTCCTCGAAATACTTCTCATAGTCGAAATAGAAACCGGAGTCTCTCCAGCCCGGGTAGGACCAGTACCTTCCGCCTGTTGCATTGCATGCCTCGATGAGTGTATCGTAGTATTCTTCTGTTGTGTATGAATTTCCGTCCTTGTCAGTAGGTAACTCGTTCAGCTCGATAGTTTCGGCAATTGTGTAATTTACATTGCCGTAGCTTATCTCGGACATTGCATCCGCAAACTGATCTGCAAGTTCATAGGGATCGTTCCATTTCTTAAAGAATTTTTCCTTTACATCTATAGCTTCCATAAGATCATGCTGTTTTACCTTCTTGCCATTTACGTCAAAAACAGGATCAAAATTGATGAGCAGAACTTTATACGTATTATCATCAGCCATTGCCGCACCTGAAACGGATATCAGCATTGATGTTGCAGCAACTGATGCTGTTATTATCAGAGCTGATACCTTCTTTAATAACTTCATAATTATTACTCCTTTTCATTATACACCGATCGATCTGTCCCGAACTTTGATGAGCGTTCGGACTTTGAGGATAACATCTGTTTTACAATATTATTTTCTTAATCTATCGAAAATATTTTTCAAGGTGCTCAGATCGTATAGAAGAAATGGTTTGAAAACGTGTTGAACATTAAAAAACAGAAAGAATGTTTAATATGTACCGAGAAATAACAATCTTTTTTAATTATATCAGGTGACAGCATAAAAGTCAATACATGATATTATATATGATAAATGATATTATATATTATAGATAAAACTTTGCAGTTTTATACGTTATTTTTAACAAAAATTGATTTGACTATTGAATTGTATAAAATAATATGATATGATTAAATTTATCAAAATATATCACAAAGGAGTGTTAAAAATGAAAAAGGCCTTTTCAAACTTTATGGCATCTGTTTTAGCTGTATCAATGTTCTCAAATGCATCAAGTGTTTGTGCAGCGGATGATAACGCAGCCGTATCAGATTATCGTGATTCCTACACGTTATTCGGTGATCTGAATTCTGACAGCAGTATTAATGAATATGACGTCGTTCTCATGAGAAAAGCTGTTGCCGGAAAAGAATACTCAAAAATAGCTGATATCAACTGTGATCAGAAGGTCGATGAAAACGATCTGAATCTTTTGAGCGATTATGTTCTTGGAAAAAGCTTTTTGCTGGAAGCATATGTTCGTGATGATACCGATAAAGACGGTATCTGTGATATCGCTGAAGCTATAAGTCTTAAATCAGATCCCGATTCGGAAGATACTGATAAGGACGGACTTTCAGATCATTTTGAGTTTATCTCTTCATTTACTGATCCTCTTGTAGCGGATTCGGCAGAGAAGGGAGTATCGGATTCGGAAATAGACTTTGACGAAGACGGTCTGACTAATGCGGAAGAACAGAAGTATTCCACCGATCCTCATAATAGTGATACCGATAATGATAAGCTTGATGATTGCTATGAGGTGAAAACACTTAAAACCGATCCGCTGAAAAAGGACTCTGACGGCGATGGACTGACAGATTTTGAAGATGAAAAACTCGGACTTGATCCGCTTAATGAAGCAACTGACGGTACACCCGATAACAAGCGTATCATAAAGCAGGTGATCGAAGCAGATGATCCGCTTCTTAAAAAAATAAATACAGAAGACAATGCTTATGAGTTGTCCATAGAGATAAATGCATCAGGCTATGCGCCAAAGTGCCTTAAAGCATTTGAGAGCGGCTATTCATATGCATTGAAGGATGGTTCGGCAATAGGTTCAACTCCTGAATTCACATATAATGCTGATTTTAACGTTGAGAGCATTATCCTTAACTTTAAGATCAAAGAAGAATTCAGGGATAACGTCAGCCATTATTTTGATGACGTTCAGGGCGACTATTATGACTACAGCTATGAATTGGATCCTGAACTGGAAGGCATTAAGCGTCTGAATGTTTTCAAGTATTTTGAAACAGTAAATGTCGTTATGCCTATAGAAACATATTTCGATTCGGATAACTATATTGTTTCCGCAAAGATCGATAAATTTGAAACTGATGATGAAGGCAATTCATTAGGTATTGGTTCGTATTCTCTGGTAGATCTTGAAGTCTGGGCTGAGGCACTGAAAGAGACAGAAGATACTGAAGAAGATACAGAAGAGATGGATTCAGAGGAAATAACTATAGATGAGAAGGATGCAGTATCACTGAATTCACGTATCGATATTCTTGCCAATGAATCGCATGCGGTATATAATAAACTTATAAAACTTAGTGATGCCGCTCAGGAACTCATAACCAAGAATTATCAGTCACATGGTTCAAGGAATGGAAATGCCGTTGGTTCGGGAACAAAGATAATGTCGTTTTTTGGACATAAGTATGCTTACTATGATGCAAAAGGCATTGCATGGGCTGAGGCAAAGAATAATTGCAGGGCAAAAGGCGGTCATCTTATGACGATAAATTCGCCTTTTGAGTTCAGCTTCCTCAATAATAAGCTTTCTCAGGGAAGAAGAGGCGGTTTATACTGGTTAGGCGCTGAAGGCGGTTCAGGCAAATGGAAATGGCTCACCGGTGAATCTACAAGCTATGCACGTACTATATCCGTATCCGGTTATACTATGGACAGATGCGAGAATTATTTCAGTGCCATAGGCAATCATCTTGCGTATTGTCCGGAACTGGCATACCTGTCGGAAGGCTTCCCTTCCTACTCAAAGATCAACGGATATATATGCGAATGGGAACCGGGTGCTAAAATAAAAGATACTGAGTCCAATATGGTATCTGCAAATGTTGGAAGCGGTTCACAGGTAGTTCTGAATGATACACTCAGTCCTGACAATAAGGTCGATTCAGACGGAGATGGTATCCCGGACTGGGACGAAGTAGATCATAATGCGATTGGAAGAGTAACGGGTGATGAAAAAAAGCCTTCTATGCCTTTGAGCGATATACTCGAATACCTCCAGGATCAAGGATACACAGGTAATAACAGAGGAATTATAACAGAACTTATAAACAAATTCCCTAAGAATGTTACTCCGACAGTAAGTAATATTACAAGCGATGACAGTGACGAAGATGGAATTAAAGATTTGAAGGATTCTGTTCCTAACAGAAAAGGTCTTGCTAATCCGGGAAATACAGGCGATCCTATAATAGGAGAACTGACTATTATTTCTTCATGGCCAGATGATGGTGAAATATATGATGGTCATTCATGGTTATTATATAAAAGCTATATTGATGACGAGATCGATGTAAGTAATTTTAAAATAGGTTACAGAATGATTGACGGTGAATGGGATGATACAAAGGTTGATGAATATCCCATTGAAGCAGGAAAGTATGTTACATTTGGTGATTTTGCTGATAGCCATGCAGAAGCAGTTAGAACATTAGTTGGCTCATGTGGCGGAATGCGCTATAATTGCGAGATATACACCATAGAGTGCTGGCCTGACGTTGCTGCATATTCAAGAGAAATAACAAGACAACAGTTTGATGAGGTAATTGAATATTGCAATACTCATTGCGGTTATAATCTTTATTATAATAATTGCTCTTCTGTTGCAAGTAAAGCATGGGCAGAAGCTTTTGGAACAAGCGATGGTTTTGATGCAACTGTTCTCCCTCCGGAATTGCCGGCAAATATTCTTTCAGCCAGATACTTATTGGATGCTATAGAAATAGACACGCCCATGGTATTGAAATGGAATATTCTTAAGAATGAAGATTCTGTAATAGCACCAGGATTTTATGAGTTGTTTTTAGATATGATAAATTAGATTTTTATTAAACTGTGTTTTACAATTAAAGCTCCCGAACTGATCGGGAGCTTATTTTCTTAAAGAATAATGGAATTGTAAATTCATTGCCGAACAACTCGGTTTAAGTTGACTCGCCATGTCCTGCGTCCAGGATAATAACGGGAGGAGCGGTGTCAATATCGGTCAGTGAAACGGGAAGAGCTGCATCAGGTGTCTTGGCTATCAATCGGGATGAACCGTAAAGCATAAGTAGACTTATACCTCCGAGAATAGCACCGCTTACAATTTTTCTGTGGATCCTGTTCATATAAAAAACTCCTTTCGATATGTTATAAAATAATATCAATGAATGATATTCAAAAGGGGAGAGATATATGAAAAAAAGCAGAATAAACGCTCATCGGAAAGAATTTTAAAAAAGATCCGATGAGCGTTGTTTATGTCGGTTTAAGTGTCAATACTCATTTAACGTTTTTTGTCGCATCCCATTTCTGTAATTCAAGAGCGTCCATAGGAGTAACGCCGTCGCCTGTATTGTATACATCGGCATTGAATTCACCTGTTTTGCTTAAGGGATATTTCTGAGAGTTGGCATTGTTCTGAAGGATAATGAGGGCATCTGCAAGACCTGTTTCATTATCGCAGTTTGCATCGCCTGAGCGCTCGATATCGAGCTTTGAGAGTATCTGCATATTCTGCTCATAATTATCGCCTTCAAGGAGCTGATCCATGTCATCGTTAGAGAGCACCGGATCAGTTACAGCGTAGATGTAGAATACACCTATAAGTGCATCGTAGATATCACCGCTTATGCCGTTCTTGTTAAGATCAAAGTCGGTTTTGAGTCTTTCCCATTGCTCGGGAGTTGAAAAAGCGTTTTCCTTGCCGGGGTATTCATCTGACTCTGTGCTGGTTAGGTCCCAGAGTATACAGATATCGTTTGAATCCAGTATACCGTTACCGTCTGCATCAGGGAGCTGAGCGGTTCCGTTTTCGACATCCTTATAATACTGTTCTGTATACTCTTCGAACATAGCATCGCTGTACATTACTTTACCGAACGGTACTTCTGTAATAACAGGTTTGTAGTGTGCATCGTTGTATTCTTTTACATGGCTTACTGTTTCGATGGGAGAGAATTCGTTAGCTATTATATTTTTGTAGTACGACTCTTCAAAGTATTCAGGAGGAATGGGAGAATCTTTTAATACATAATCGAGCAAATTATTCAGACTTGCTATTGATCCGCTATGCGTAGCATGTTTTATTATATCATTGGCAAAAATATAATCTATGTTATCATATTGGAGATAGAACTTTTTGCAAAGCTCAAATTCTTCTTCTGATACAGCTTCATTGCCCAATGACTTAATATTCTCGTATTTAAGTGATTCGTTGAAAGCTTCTTCGGGATCAAAATCATCCTCATGAGAATGCGTGTAATCACCTAAGAATATAGCTATGTTCCAGAGAGAGGTGTCATAAATATAGTAATCATCAATATTGATCAGACCGTCGCTGTTAAAATCAATAGTGATATCTGTATTACTCATTATATCTTCGATAACACTGTATGAGTTCGGCGACTCGATTTCTTTGGTTACAACAGTATAAGCCGTTTTGTTATTGACGTCTGTGATAGTTTCCGCATCATTTTCAGCGTGTGCGGTAAGTATGCTGTCATAGTTGTTTTCGTAATATGAAACAAAACCGTAGTCAGCTTTCATACCGTGAGTAAAGAGGAAATGATCGATAAAAAGATCGGGCAGATCAAAGCCGTCAAGATAGCCGTTTGCCTTATTGTCGAGACTTTCCTTGAATGCGGCACATGAAGCAGCAAGGCTGTCATCGATCCTGATATTATCATATTCGTTATAAACAAAGAATGCATAACAGTCTTTAAGATCATATATTCCGTCGTTGTTGATATCCTTGTTTATATCTTTAGCATCGATGTAATTCAGTGCTTTGATGTAAGGTCTGTATTCCTGATGGTTTACGTAGTATTCTGAATAACCGAATGTGTTCATATCTGTATCAGCTGCATCTGTCGGAAGAGGTGTGAGATTTGTTCCTATTGACATTGCAGCAAGAAAAGCTGTTAATTTTTTCATGATAATACTCCTTTCGTCAATGATACTTTCAGCTTCTGTAGTGGTAGTGAAGTTCACCTGTACAGAGGATGCAGGAAGACTTGTCTGAACGTTAGTTACAGCCGCAGTATTCAGGGCGGCGGCAGGACGAGTCTCATTCCTGTTATCGTTTATGCTGTTCGGATCATTAGCCGGTTTTGCGCTTGCTGCGGAAGTTTTAACTTCTTTGCGGTCAGCGCTCTTTTCTGATACCAGCGAGGAGCGTACAGAGGAAACGGCAGCGGTCCGTGTTTCATTTATCAGAGAAGCATTCTGCGTAAATGGTACGGTTGTTGCGATATCTTCTGATGCGGTAACTGTTGTTGCCATAACTGTTATGTCAATATCGGGATAATGCTGATCAATAATATCCTTTCTTGCAGATATCCCGCCCCATACACCTATGACAGCTGCAGCTGCGGCGACAAATGTTGTGCATCTTATTATGGTTTTAGAGATGCCGCTGCCGTTTCTGCGGTCTGTTTCGCTGACTATTTCAGCCATTTTCTTTTCAAATTCGGGCGAGAAGGAATAATCGGGAATGTCACTGTTCATAATGTCATTATAAGAGTCCATGAGCTGAGCTTCGAGGGCTTTTTTTAATTTCGTATCCATTATTCTCTTCACCGCCTTCCAGTTCTTTTTTCAGAGCAGACTTAGCTCTTTGTAGTCTTTTATAGACATTTTCGGCACTGATGTTGAGCATATCCGTGATCTGTGAAACTGAATAGCCATAAACAAACCGCAGCATAAGTATGTCTCTGTACTCATCCTTAAGCTGTTTGATAGAGAACACCACAGAGTCGAAAGAATAGCTGTCGAAGCTTACCGTTCCCGAAAGTTCTTCGGGAGCTTCGGCTGCGAAAATCTTTTTGTTGGCTCTGTATTTATCGATCGAGATGTTTCTGACAATTATAACGAGGAGCGAGGTCTGTTTTGGACAGTCGAGAGAAGAAAATTTTTCAAAATTTCTTGCGGCTCTAAGAAAAGCCTCTGATACGCAGTCTTCGGCGTCTGAGCGGTTATTGAGTATCTGCATTGAAATATGCATCATGATATTGCGGTTTTTAAGGTACATCTGTTCAAACATATTTTTCTGGGAATTGTTTTTCAAAAGTGAAAAGCAGGCGGCGATCAACGTATTCAGCTCCTTTCATTAAGATAGGTGTTAGAGATCATCGGAAATAGTTCTATTTACACCGTACACAATTCATAACGATAATTTTAGCATATTTTGGACAGTTGATTTGTAAACATTTTGTGAACAAAAAGAGCGGACATTTCTGTCCGCCCCTGTATTAGTCTTCAGTCGTGTCTTCGTCCTCTGTGTCTGTTACTTCATCGAAAATAACTGTATCGGCTGCATCTGAGTATACCTCTTCATCAAAGGTCTTTTCCTCTGACTTTGCCTCAACGGCAGTATCTTCTGTCTGCGGCTTAGCGCTTCCGAGGAAGCCTGCAAGGAGTGATCTGATGTCAACTCCCGTAGCCTCTGTAAGACCGTCGGTTATCTTAGTTGTCGAACCTATGATGTCGCCTACAAGTCTGCTTGAATTGCCTTCGCCGTACATAGTGATCTTGTCAACACTTGAAAGAGGAGCAGCTGCGTTCTTTACTACCTCAGGCAGTGCCTTGAAGTACATTTCGAGTACGGCAGCTTCACCGTATTTCTTCATAGCCTCAGCCTTAGCGTTGATACCTTCAGCTTCAGCAAGTCCCTTTGCACGGATAGCGTCAGCTTCTGCCTTACCTACGGCAGCGATACCTTCAGCTTCCTGCATCTTGGCGAATTTCTGAGCTTCAGCCTCAGCCTTCTGAGCCTCAGCTTCCTGTTCACGCTGGAAACGGTCTGCTTCTGCTTCTTTTTTGAGCTGATAGAGCTTTGCATCGGCTTCCTGCTGAGCCTTATAGCGGTCAGCCTCAGCCTTTTTCTTGATCTCTGCATCGAGAGCTTTTTCCTTTACCTCAGCTTCCTTAGCCTTAAGGTCGATAGCCTTTTCCGAAGCAGCGATATCAGCGTTAGCTCTTGAGATCTCAATGCTCTTACGCTGTTCCTCCTGCTGTATCTGGTAAGCCGCATCAGCAATAGCGAGCTGAGTATCGGCATCCTTTTTCAGTTCAGCCTGACGGATAGCGAGTTCGTTGTTTCTCTGAGCAACTTCTGTCTCGGCAGTTACGCGAGCATCATTTGCTTCCTTCTTTGCGAGAGCTTTAGCAATCTCGATCTCCTTTTCGGACTCTGCCCTTGCGATGGCAGCCTTTTTCTGTATCGTAGTAACGTTATCGATACCGAGGTTCTCGATAAGGTTCTGGTCGTCGGTGAAGTTCTGTACGTTGAATGATACGATCTCGAGTCCCATTCTGTTGAGGTCGGGAGCCGCATTTTCCTGTACCTTTTCGGCGAAAGCCTTACGGTCGTTTACCATAGCTACGAGAGTCATCTGTCCGACGATCTCACGCATATTACCTTCGAGCACCTCACGAGCTACCTTAGCGATGTAAGCTGTCTCTTTATTAAGGAAGTTCTCAGCGCCGAGCTTGATGAGAACGGGATCGCTGCTGACTTTAACGTTAACGTTTGCGTCAACGTTTATGTTGATGTAGTCTGCTGTAGGAACAGCGCTTGAAGTTTTTACGTCAACTGCGATGAGCTGGAGCTTTAATTTATCGACTCTTTCAAAGAAAGGTATACGGATGCTTGCTTTACCGATTATGATTTTTCTTCTGAGTCCCGAAATGATATAAGCTGTATCCGGGGGAGCTTTGATATATCCCATAATGAATATGAGTATAACAACTATAGCTGCGATCGCTATTGGTATGATTGTGCCTAAATTCAGTTCCATAAAACATTCCTCCATTTCGATCATAGGCATTGCAATGTATCAACTGCATGTCAGTATTATACTATGCAGGAAGAAAAATGTCAATATATTGGAGGATATGAATTATATAAAAATAAATATAATCGAGGATAAATTTAAGCATATTCGCTGAACTTGAAAAGAGTTCAGATGAACTTGAAATGAATAGTATTGATTTGACGAACTGCGGATAATGACTGCGGAATGAGCTTCATCATATTGATTCGGTTATGACGTTATTCCGACAAAATATGCGTCCTGAATATGGTATACTTTTCGGGAAAGCGTTTCAGAACAAAAAGAGAGGAAGATAACTATGATAAGAATCAAAGGTATGAGGCTGAGCCGTGCTTCGGAGGCTGCGGCAGGATTCATCGCTTCACTTGCGGCAGGAGCCCTTCTGTCGGGGACCGGTATCGCAGGAGTAGCATCATTTGCGGATATATCCCTTTCAGGTGCGCTTCCTATGCCCTATTCGTCAGCTGTACTCGTGGGAGAGATTGCAAGCTGTGTACTTAGCGGAACCGTCGGAAAAAATATAGTAAAACTCTCCGCAATGATAATAATAATGATAGCAAAGCTTTTTCTCGAAAAAGCGGACGAGCCACGCACTTGCGGCATAGTTACGGCGGTGGGGATAATCATTTCAGGCGGAGCGGTCTCGTTCCTGATCGGGGACATAGTGTACAAGATAGGGTTCTATGTGTTTTACGGCGGAGTTGCAGGCTATACCGCTTACTCCGCAGCTTCCGCTACTGCCTGCGTAAGACGTGAGGGAAACGTTGACCTTACGGAGCATAACGGCTGTACCTATGCGGTACTGTATACGGTGTTTATCTCCGCGCTGTGTGCAGTGAAGATTCCTGCGCTGAATGCGGGCGTTATTGCAGGTTCGGCGGTAACTCTTCTTGCAGCGTATTATTACCGTTCGGCAGGAGGTGCGCTCTGCGGCGCTCTTACGGTCTGCGGTGCCTTTCTTGCTTCGCAGGATGCAGGTATGACGGCAGTTGTACTCCCTGCGGCAGGCTTCCTTACAGGCTGCTTCTCACGCAAAAGGACGCTCTATTCCGCAGGACTCTTTGTTTTCCTTTGCTTTGCATTTGCTGTGCTTGCAGGCATGAAGGGAGATAGTGCAGCACTTATTGCAGATACTGTCATTGGCGGACTGCTTTTCCTTGCGCTTGCGCCGAAGTACTCGGACAGGTGGATAACTGCTGGCTCACCCTCGGCGGAAACGGTGGCATCTCTCATCAAAGCAAGAATGGATTTCCTCAGCGACTCTATCGGAGTTATACGCAGCGAAACTGCCAAGGTATCTCGGCTTCTGGACAGGGAAGAACCTGCGGAAGAAATATCGGATGACAGACAGAAAAGCGTGTGTGACAGCTGCTACAGGAAGTGCGACTGCTGGAACGAAAACAGAGCTGAAACAGAACGTGCATTTACCGAGCTTTCGGGGATGTCCGAGGTCACAAAGGAGAACTTTCCATGTGCCCTTGCGGACTGCCTTCGCAAGGACGAGCTTATCAGGGCGTTCGGTGCAGCTGCCCGTGAACGCATTGCAGGGAGAGTGATGATGCTTCGTCAGACGGACGGTAGAAAACTTCTTGCGGAACAGCTTCTTATGACGGAAGAAATGCTTGCGCTGGCAGGGGAGTCGGTTGACATGCGCTGTTCAGAACCTCTCAGCAAGCAGATAGCCGCAAAGCTCATGCGTCACGGACTTGCGGCGGAGAAAGTTGCGGCAGGATACGGTGATGGCGGAAGAATACGTGCGGAGATTTATTTCTCTGCGGAAAATGCTCCCGACAGTACAATAAGGGTATGCGACCTCATATCCGATGAGCTTGGAATACACCTTGAAAATGCAGGACAGGTGAGTGCCCTGAGACAGGTGAGGATATGTTTGTATGAACCCTCGGCACTTATGCTTGAAGTCTACGGAGCATCTTCCTGTGCGGACGAAAGCAGTGAGAGCGGTGATACATCGGCTGTATTCTATGACGGTGCAGGTGCAGGCTATGTGGTGCTGTCGGACGGTATGGGCAGCGGTAAGGAAGCTGCTGTGGAATCACGTATGGCAGTACGCCTTTTCCGTCGGCTGATATGCAGCGGTGCGGATGTGCCTTCCTCTGTACGCCTTATCAACTCGGTGATGCTGACGAAGTCACGAAGCGAACTGTTTGCAACTCTTGACGCTGTAAGGATAAGTCCCGACGGAAGCTGTGTCACGGTTATCAAATCGGGAGCGGCTGCAACTCTTATCAACAGCGGAGGAACTCTCAGGAAAATATCGGCTCCGACCTTCCCAATAGGCATCTATGAGCAGTCCGAAGTCTACATATCTGAATATACAGTGGCATCGGGGGACATGATAATAATGTTCTCGGACGGTGTATGCGAGAACGAGTATCCCTTTATCAGAGAACTCCTTTCGGGCGGCGGAGACCTTAAGCATATCGTGGACGAGATATGTGCAAAAGCGGAGGTCTTCAACCCCTCTGTAAGAGCAGATGATGTGACCGTTATAGGGATACTTGTTAACCGCCGCTGACTATATCACAGGGGACATTTGTTCACTTCTTGTTTCTGTTCATAGTTTGTACAGCAAAAACGGCAAATTGCACTAAATGATACAGCAATTTTTAGTGTAACGTCTAAAAATTGGGCGTGTATACCAAAAATACTTGAATAATAGTTCTGTTTCTGTTAAAATGAATATAGCAAAGGAGGCTGAATTATGGCTGTTAAATCTAATAACAATCCAAATGATTTTCCGCTCTATCTCTTCTATCAGGGAAAGAACTATGAAGCTTACAGATTCTTTGGTGTACATGCGTCAAAAAAAGGAAGAAGCAAGGTCTTTACGTTCAGAGTTTGGGCTCCTAATGCGGTAAGCGTTTCAGTTGTCGGTGACTTCAACAACTGGGACAGAGACTCGGATCCGATGCAGCTTATTGCTGACGGCATCTGGGAAGTGTCTGTACCTAAACTGAAACAGTTCGACGCTTACAAATACAGCATTGAAACAAAGGATGGAAATATTCTGCTCAAATCAGACCCTTATGCCTCACATTATGAAACACGCCCCGGAACTGCTTCCAAGATTTACGAAAGCAGTTATGAATGGGGCGATATGTCGTGGTATGAGGAGAAAAAGAAGAAAATAATATACAAAAGTCCTGTGAACGTGTATGAGGTGCATCTCAGCTCGTGGAAGAACTACGGCGAAGAGGTATTTATGGATTATATCACCTTCGCTAAGGAGATAATACCCTATCTTCAGCAAATGTCTTATACCCATGTTGAGTTCATGCCCCTTACAGAGTATCCTTATGACGGCTCGTGGGGATATCAGGTCACAGGATATTTTGCTCCTACATCACGCTACGGTACTCCCGATGACTTCCGTGCAATGGTGGATATGTTCCATAAAGCAGGGATCGGCGTCATCCTCGACTGGGTACCCGCTCACTTCCCGAAGGATGCATACGGACTGTATGAATTCGACGGTACATGCTGCTATGAGTATTCCGACGACCGCAAGAAGGAGCATAAGGCGTGGGGAACGAGAGTTTTCGACTACGGTAAAGCTGAGGTCTGCTCGTTCCTGATATCAAGTGCGAATTACTGGTTCGATGAATTCCACGTTGACGGACTCCGCGTCGATGCAGTGGCTTCCATGCTCTATCTGGACTACGACAGACAGGACGGCGAATGGGCTGCGAATATCTACGGTGGCAACGAGAACCTTGAGGCAGTTCAGTTCCTTAAACACCTGAACGAAGCGATCTTCTCAAAGCATCCCGATGCCCTTATGATAGCTGAGGAGTCCACCGCGTGGCCGCTGGTGACACGTCCCACAGATATCGGAGGACTCGGCTTCAACTTCAAGTGGAACATGGGCTGGATGAACGATATGCTGAGCTATATGTCGCTGGATCCGATATACCGTGCATTCAATCACGACAAGCTGACGTTTTCGTTCTTCTATGCATTTTCAGAGAATTATATACTGCCTATATCCCACGATGAGGTAGTACACGGAAAATGCTCGATGATAAACAAGATGCCCGGAGAGTACGGACAGAAGTTCGATTCATACCGTGCGTTCCTTGCTTATATGATGGCTCATCCCGGAAAGAAGCTCCTCTTTATGGGACAGGAATTCGGTCAGATGAAGGAATGGGACTACAAGTCCCAGCTGGACTGGGGACTTATGGAGTATGATTCCCACCGTGATCTGCTTAAATTCAACGAGAAGCTGAACAGGTTCTATCTGGAGAACCCGCCCCTGTGGGAGAATGACGACTCATGGGAAGGCTTCAGCTGGATATCAAACGATGACTATAAGCAGAGCGTTATATCCTTCCGAAGGATAGACGATAAATTTAACGAGATAATAGCTGTATGCAATTTCGTGCCTGTAGAGCGAAAAGGCTACCGCATAGGCGTTCCTGCAAAGGGCACGTATAAGGTAGTGTTCAATTCCGACGATAAGGAGTTCGGAGGAAGCGGTATAGCCGAGAAGTCCTACAAGGCAGAAAAAGAACCGATGCACGGATTTGATTACAGTATATCAATGACGCTGCCGCCTCTCTCGGTCATGTACCTTAAGGCAGCGCCTGCACGTAAAACAGCGAAGAAGTCTGATGATACGGCGTCTGCGAAGACTGCTAAGAAGACTGCGGCTGCAAAGTCTGAGACAGCGGCAAAGACTGAAAAGAAGACTACGGCTGCAAAGTCCGAGACAGCGGCGAAGACTGCAAAGAAGACTACGGCTGCAAAGTCCGAGACAGCAACTAAGACTGCAAAGAAGACTGCGGCTGCAAAGTCCGAGACAGCAACTAAGACTGCAAAGAAGTCAACGGCTGCAAAGTCCGAGACAGCGGCAAAGACTGCAAAGAAGTCAACGGCTGCAAAGTCGGAGACAGCGGCAAAGACTGCAAAGAAGACTACGGCTGCGAAGTCGGAGACAGCGGCAAAGACTGCTAAGAAAACTACTTCTTCCAAAAAGAACAACAAATAGTACCAATATATACAGGAGGTTCAGAACAATATGAATACAAAGAAAAGAGTCGTTGCCATGCTGCTTGCAGGCGGTCAGGGCAGCAGACTGTATGCCCTCACCAAAAACGTTGCTAAGCCTGCCGTACCATACGGCGGCAAGTATCGACTTATAGATTTCCCTCTCTCAAACTGCACTAACTCGGGTATCGACACTGTAGGCGTGCTTACCCAGTATCAGCCCCTTGTACTTAACGAGTACATTGGAAACGGCGAGCCATGGGACCTCGACAGAATGAACGGCGGTGTACACGTACTTCCGCCTTACGAGACTCAGTCAGGCGCTTCATGGTACGAGGGTACAGCTAATGCGATATACCAGAATATCCGTTTCATCGAGCGCTACGATCCCGAGTATGTTGTAGTTCTCGGCGGTGACCATATCTATAAAATGGACTACTCGAAAATGATCGATTTCCATGTCCGCAACAATGCAGACTGCACGATCTCGGTTATCGATGTACCAAAGGCTGAGGCTTCACGTTTCGGCATAATGATATGCAATGACGAGGGCAAAGTCACAGACTTCGTTGAGAAGCCGAAGGAGCCTAAGTCCACACTTGCATCAATGGGTATCTATGTCTTCAGCTGGGACAAGCTCCGCAAGTACCTTATCGAGAACGAGAAGGATGCAAATGCAAAGCGCAAGGCAGGTCAGCCCTGGTCCAAGGACTTCGGCAAGGATATCATCACCTCTATGCTCCGTGACGGACAGAGCCTCTTTGCTTATGAGTTTGAAGGCTACTGGAAGGACGTCGGAACTCTCGATTCCCTCTGGGAAGCTAATATGGATCTCATCAATCCGAACGTTCCCCTCGATCTCTATGATCCGAGATGGAAGATATATACACGAAGCAGTTATACTCCTCCGCAGTATATCGGCGAAGACGCAAAGGTAGAGAACTCTATGGTCGCAGAAGGCAGCAATGTTGACGGCGAAGTTGATTTCTCTGTACTGTTTGCAGGTGTCACAGTTGAAAAGGGTGCCGAAGTAAGGTACAGTATCGTTATGCCCGGAACTGTTATAAAGGCAGGCGCAGTTGTAGAGTATGCCATTGTAGGCGAGGACTGCGTTATCTGTGAGGGCGCAAGAGTCGGAAATCCGCCGGAAAAAAGCGGCGACCGCGATGACTGGGGCATTGCGGTAGTAGGCCATAATGTGACTGTTTCAGAGGGCAAGTCTGTTGCTCCGAAAGAGATCATAAGCGATAATGTCTGAGCGGAGGTTTTAGTATGAGTGTTAATTTTAATGTTTTAGGACTTATCTTTGCAAGTTTGCACGACAGCAGCCTGCGTGAGATGACAGAACTGAGAACTATGGGATCTGTTCCCTTCGGCGGAAGATACCGCCTTATAGATTTCCCACTTTCAAATTTTGTTAATTCGGGTATTTCAGAAGTGGGAGTTATCACAAAGCATAACTACGGATCGCTCCTTGACCATATCGGTTCGGGACGTGACTGGGATCTTGCACGTAAAAGAGGCGGAATACACATTCTTCCTCCTTACAGCCGTACAGATAACCGTGAAGGTATGTATACCAGCAGACTGGACGCTCTGAAGAACGTCTGGAGCTATGTGGATCATTCAAAGGCTAAGTACGTTATCCTTTCAAACGCCAATTTCGTAGCTACTATAGACTTTGATCCGATTTTGGAACAGCATATCTCTACAGGTTCGGATATAACCCTTGTTTACGGAACAGGCTATTACGAAAAGGAGAAGCGTACCCATCCTGCAAAGAATACCGTTCTGGAATTCGACAATGAAAACTACTTTGTAAGCGCAATGGTGGATCCTGATTTTTCAGGCGAGTGCAAGATTTGGCTCGAAACAATGATAGTATCCAAGAACGTGCTTTCAAATATCGTTTCATCTGCGTCAAGCAGCGGTATCTACAGCTTTACAAAGTCGATACTCCAGACAAGCGGACATGTTTACAAGATAATGGGTTACGAGCATAAGGATGTGTTTATGCGCATCGACAGTATGCAGAGCTTCTATAAAGCTAATATGGCACTGCTGGACGCTGATACGAGAAATGCTCTCTTCCCCAAGGGCAGACCTGTCTTCACAAAGGTAGGAGACAATGCTCCTGTTCATTACGGCATAGATGCAAAGGTCAAGAATTCTCTTATTGCTGACGGCTGCATCATCGAGGGTACTGTTGAGAACTCGATACTTTTCAGAGGCGTCAGAGTCGCAAAGGGCGCTGTAGTCAAGAACTGTGTACTCATGCAGGGCACTATCGTAGGTGCGGACAGTGATATAAACGCAATGATTACAGATAAGAATGTTGAAGTGCAGGAAAACGCTGTACACACTTGCTCGGTACAGCATCCTCTGTTTAAAGGAAAAGGCGGTAAAGCCTGAACGGCGGTGATCATATGAAAATATTATTTGCTGCCAGTGAGGCAGTTCCGTATGCAGCTTCGGGCGGACTTGCAGATGTGGTAGGTTCGCTTCCCAAGGCTATCAGCGCCAAGGGACACAGCTGTGCGGTAGTAATGCCGCTTTACAAGTCGGTAAGCGAAAAGCTCGGCGGAAAGGCGGAGTTTATTACAAATATAACTGTGGATGTTTCGTGGCGGAAGCAGTACTGCGGGATATTCAAAACAGAATGTCTCGGCGTTACATACTACTTCATAGATAACGAGTATTATTTCAGCCGTGAGGGACTCTACGGTTTCTATGACGATTGCGAAAGGTTCGTCTTCTTCGACAGGGCAGTGCTTGAAATGCTTAAGCATATAAAATTCAAGCCTGATATTATCAGCTGCAACGACTGGCAGACCGCTCTCATCCCTGTCTACTATAATGTCTATTATAAGTATCAGCAGGGCTATGACGGACTTAAAACAGTATTTACCATACATAATATAGAATATCAGGGCAAATACGGTAAGGAAGTCCTTAACGAGCTTATGGGAGTTCCCTCCTATAACTCGGGACTCCTTGAATATGACGGCCATATCAATATGCTGAAAGGTGCTATCGAGTGTGCGGACAGGATAATCACAGTCAGTCCGAGCTACGCATGGGAGATACTTGATCCGTGGTACGCTCACGGTCTGGACCGTATACTCGTTACAAAGCAGTATAAGCTGAAGGGCATACTCAACGGTATCGACACCGATATGTATGATCCCGATAATGACATATTCATTGAAAAAAACTATTCATCTGAAGATACTTCGGGCAAGGCTGAGTGTAAACGTGCGCTTCTTGAAGAGGTCGGACTTGAAGACAACGGTGAGCCTGTTATCGGAATAGTTACACGTTTCGTAAAGCATAAGGGTATCGACCTTATCCGCTGCGTTTTCGATCAGATAGTAAGAAGCGGAGTCAAGCTCGTGGTTCTCGGAAGCGGCGAGAAGATATACGAGGACTTCTTCGTTGAGATGTCCCGACGCTACCCCGACAGGGTATCTGTGACACTGGGATTCATTCTCGAGCTTTCCCACAAGATATATGCGGGAGCTGATATGTTCCTGATGCCTTCACAGAGCGAGCCCTGCGGACTTGCACAGATGATCGCGATGCGATACGGTACTGTGCCGATAGTCTGTGAAACAGGCGGACTTCGTGACACGGTCCGTGATAACGGCGGAGAGAACGGCAACGGATTCTCATTCCTGACATACAATGCGGACGATATGTTCGATGCGATAAAACGTGCTCTTAAGGACTACGCTGATAAGAAGGAGTGGTCGGCACTGGTTAAACGTGCAATGGAGTGCGATTACAGCTGGTCGGCTTCGGCGGATATCTATATCGATACCTTCGATGAGCTGGTTTCGGAATAAAAAAGTAAAAGGCAGGGATAAGTCCCTGCCTTTCAGCATATTGAGGTATATATAATCATAGGAGATCTGCGGAGTGTGATATGTGCTTATTCATAGTCCACTACATTTACCCATGAGAGGAGAATGTCCTTTTTCTTGACAGACTGTGATGCAGCAACTATCGGCATCCACGACTGTACATATTTCTTTGCGGTAGAACTCTTTTTGCAGAACAGGTCGAGGTATTTGTCTGCTCCTGCAATATTTCCTTCAAGGCAGAAGGTAAGGTAAGTTCTTGCGGCATCTGCTGAAGCGTTGCCCTGTGTAGCGTGTGCCCAGTCAAGGATATAGGGCTTGTTATCGGGAGTGATGATTATATTTGAAGGAGTATAGTCTCCGTGGCAGAGCTTATTGTGCTTCTTCATGCCGTCAAGACGTGTGTGAAGATCGTACTTTGTTGTATCATCCTGTTCTGTAAGCTCTATCTTTCGGTTCATCTTGTCCTTGAGTCTGCTAAGGAGCGGGCAGCTTCTTGACTGGATATCAAGCTGTATATCCACGAAGAGTTCAAGGTATTCTGCGTATTTTTTCGGGTTTGCAGCTATAAGGTCCGAGAGGCTCTCACCTTCGATATATTGCGATACGATCGCCCATTTTCCGTCTATACGTGTTACCTCATAAAGCTCGGGGACATTCAGACCTGTTTCCTCAACTCTTGCGTGATTGAGAGCTTCGTTGAGTACGTCTGACTTGGAGTAGACCTCATCAAACAGTTTTATGCACTTGTTTCCGTCACGGAAGATCTTCTTGTTTGTTCTTTCTGAGATACAATTATCAAGTTTCATAGCATTTCCTCCTTCTTAAGCCTTTGGATACTCTTTTTCGGTAAATGTTCTGCCGTAGTATGCATTGAGGTATATCTGCTTTATCTCACTGAAGAGAGGATAACGGGGATTTACGCCTGTACACTGATCGTCAAATGCATTTTCTGTCATCTCATCAAGAGTAGCCATGAAGTCCTCTTCTGAAACACCGTAATCGGCGATCGTATCCTTGATGCCTATTTTATGACGGAGCTCTCTTATAGCGGCAATGAGCTTTTCAAGCTTATCCTTCGGAGTTTTTCCGCCGAGTCCGAGATAGTCTGCGACCTCTGCATAGCGTTCAAGTGTGTGCGGATGATCGTACTGTGGGAAAGTACCCATTTTTGCAGGAGTTTCCGCAGCATTGAAACGAAGTACGTCTTCAATGACCAGTGCATTTGCGATACCGTGTGGGATATGGTGGTAAGCACCGAGCTTGTGTGCAAGAGAGTGGCTTACTCCGAGGAAAGCGTTTGCGAAAGCCATACCTGCCATTGTAGCGGCATTAGCCATTTTTTCTCTTGCTTCGGGATCGTTCGGGCCGTTGTCGTATGCACGGGGAAGGAACTCGAAAATGATCTTAAGTGCCTTAAGTGCAAGTCCGTCTGTGAAATCCGTTGCCATTACGGAAGCGTAGGCTTCAAGAGCGTGAGTTACTGCGTCTATACCTGAAGCGGATGTGAGTCCCTTAGGAGCGCTCATGTGAAGGTCTGTATCGATTATAGCCATATTCGGCAGGAGTTCATAATCGGCAAGAGGGTATTTTACTCCTGAGCTTTCATCGGTGATAACCGCAAATGGTGTTACCTCAGAGCCTGTACCTGCGGAAGTCGGGATAGCTACGAAATAAGCCTTTTCACCCATTTTCGGGAAGGTGTAGACTCTCTTCCTTATATCCATGAAGCGCATTGCCATGTCAGCAAAATCAACCTCGGGATGCTCATAAAGCACCCACATTATCTTTGCGGCATCCATAGCTGAACCGCCGCCGACAGCTATTATCACATCGGGATTGAATACGGATATCTGAGCTGCACCTTCTTTAGCACATGCAAGTGTAGGATCGGGAGCAACGTCGAAGAATGCGGCATGCTGTATGCCGAGCTCGTCGAGTTTGTCAGTGATAGGCTTTGTGAAACCGTTTTCATAAAGGAATTTATCTGCAACTATGAAAGCACGTTTCTTGTTCATTATTGTTTTGAGTTCGTCAAGGGCTGTAGGCAGACAACCACGCTTCATATATATCTTTTCAGGTGTTCTGAACCAAAGCATATTTTCTCTCCTTTCAGCAACTGTCTTTATATTGAGCAGATGCTTTACGCCAACATTTTCGCTTACGGAATTTCCTCCCCATGAACCGCAGCCAAGTGTCAGCGACGGAGTCAGGCTGAAATTGTATATATCACCTATACCGCCGTGAGATGAAGGAGTGTTAACAAGGATACGGCAGGTCTTCATTCTGTTTCTGAATTCTTCCAGTTTATCCTGCTGAGTAAGAACGTCGAGATATATTGAGGATGTGTGACCGTAACCGCCGTCGGCGATAAGTTTTTCGGCTTTGTTGAATGCATCGTTTATATCATTTGCCTTATACATTGCAAGAACAGGGGAGAGCTTCTCGTGAGCGAATTCCTCTGAAAGCTCAGTGCTGTCTGTCTCGCCGATAAGTATCTTTGTGCCCTCGGGAACAGTAACACCTGCAAGTTCAGCGATCCTGCATGCGCTCTGACCGACTATCTTTGCATTAAGAGCACCGTTGATGAGGATAGTCTTGCCGACCTTCTCCTTTTCGTTCTTTGAGAGGAAATAGCAGCCTCTTGCTGCAAATTCAGCCTTCACCTTGTTGTAGATGCTCTTATGAACGATAGTTGACTGCTCGGAAGCACAAATCATACCGTTATCAAAGGTCTTTGAGTGGATTATTGAATTTACGGCAAGAATGATATCAGCGGATTCATCGATTATAGCAGGAGTGTTTCCTGCGCCTACACCTACGGCAGGCTTTCCGCTTGAATAAGCAGCCTTGACCATTCCGGGACCGCCTGTAGCGAGGATGATATCAGCCTCAGCCATAACAAGGTTAGTCATTTCAAGACTCGGTACATCTATCCATGAGATTATGTCTTCGGGAGCGCCTGCTGCAACTGCTGCTTCGAGTACGATCTTAGCTGCCTCTATGGTAGACTTTTTAGCTCTCGGATGAGGACTTATGATTATTCCGTTTCTTGTCTTAAGGGCAAGAAGGGATTTGAAAATTGCAGTTGAAGTCGGGTTTGTGGTAGGGATAACTGCTGCGATAACGCCGATCGGTTCAGCTATCCTTGTGATGCCTGCTGATTTATCTTCTTCGATGATACCGCAGGTCTTTACGTTTCTGTAAGCGTTATAGATGTATTCTGAAGCAAAGTGGTTCTTTATTACCTTATCCTCAACAATGCCCATACCTGTTTCCTCGACAGCAAGCTTTGCAAGGGGGATCCTGTTTTTATTCGCAGCGGTAGCGGCTGCAAGGAAGATCTTGTCCACCTGTTCCTGAGTGAAAGAAGCAAACTGTTTCTGGGCGTTTTTAACCCGCTCGATCGTTTTTTCGAGTTTTTCGGTACTGTCTGTTATTTCATAATTCTTTTTAACCATATATTCCTCCGTTTGGTCTGTTATCAGAGAACTGAACAGCTCCCCGAGATCGCTTCGTATCATTCTTTACGAAGCGTGATTTCTGACAATGACTGCTGAAAGGCTGTTCATTCTATTATAGCCGTCACTAAGCATGTCATGCACATATTGCTCCGTTATTTGAACATGTCGGTTAATGGTTGGAGCAAAACACTATCGGATCACCCGCCTTGATATTTTTTTGTCAATGCAATAATACCACATTGATAATTTTTTGTCAATATTCGTTAACTTAGTCTAACTTATGTGTGAGCATTTCAATATCAAATAAAAAGGCTGTGCAATTTAGCTGCACAGCCCCAATTGGTCAAAAAGTATGAATTTATCAGGGAACGCCCTCTCTTGCAGGGCGTTCCCTCTTTCAAAACAGTCCACCAGACTGTTTTGAAATTCACTCTTTGCTGAGCGCTTCGTATCGCAGGGCACTGCCCTGCAACCCGCCAGAGGCGCTGCCTCTGGACTCCGCTAAAGGGATGGTGGCAGATTGTCAAGTCAAGTGCAACAAAAAACTTCAGCAGGCGATTTATCCCCGAGGCATATTCTAGGTCGAGCGTTTATGAAAGCCACAACGCGATCAACATCGGCCTGAGAAACTGATCTGAAAT
>Ga0209407_1000642_pt1 | contig 43218 bp, 36 predicted proteins | sample AD_JPNHG3_MetaG_FD_184410 | JGI IMG/M metagenome (GOLD analysis project Ga0209407, IMG submission 184410) | Active sludge microbial communities of municipal wastewater-treating anaerobic digesters from Japan - AD_JPNHG3_MetaG (SPAdes) (version 2) | ecosystem: Engineered > Bioreactor > Anaerobic...
GTCATAGACGGAGGATGCGAGCCCGATCCCCTCCACCTGCGGGCCGGGCAGTCCCATTTCGCCGGCGAGGGCGACGGCCAGCTTCTTCACCCGCTGATGATGGCCGGGGAGGTAATGCCCCCGCATCTCGATGGTCTCGGTGAGGGCGGCGATGACCCCTTTCAGGGTCCGGTCCAGGCGGGCCTGGTAATCCTTCAGGGTCTTTTCCAGCTGGTGTCGCTGGAGGGCCATCTCGATATTCGTGAAGAGCTCCATCTTGTTGAACGGTTTGATCAGGTATCCGTAGGGGCTGGTTTTTCTGGCCCGGGCGATGAATTCGCCATCGGTGTGGGCCGTGAGAAATATCACCGGCAGCCCGAACCGGTTTCTGATCAGGTCCGCCGCCTCGATGCCGTCCCGTTCCCCGGGCAGGACGATGTCCATGAGGACCATGTCGGGTTTCTCCGTTTCGATCATCCCGATGGCGTCCTCCGCCGACCCGGCCAGCAGGCAGGACCCGTATCCGAAGGAGCGGAGATGCCGGCAGATCTGATCCCCCACAATCCATTCATCCTCCACAACCAGAATCTTTTTGCTGTTCAATGCCGCCGCTCCTGTAACCGTTCAATGAAACCTGATCCGGAATTCCGTGCCGTTGTCCACCCTGGTTTCCAGTTGTCCTCCCAGTTGATTTTTCACCAGCCCCCGGACCAGGTACAGACCCACCGAGCGGGGACGCTGCGCGTCCGTTCGGTCCCGCAGGCCGACGCCGTTGTCCCGCACGACGATTTCGGTCTCCCCGGCGGGTGTTTTGGCGATCACCACCTTGATTTCCCCCCGGCGGTCGCCGGGGAAGGCGTGTTTGCAGGCATTGGAAAACAGCTCGCTCAGCACCAGGCCGCAGGGAACCGCCCGGTCCATATTCAGAAACACCTCCCTTTCCGCCTGGATGGAATAGGTGATTTTCCCGGGATCGATCTTGTAGGACTGGCTCAGCTCCGCCGCAAGATCCCGCATGTAACCGACGAGATTTATCCGGAAAAACTCTTTGGATTCATAGAGTTTTTCATGTACCAGGGCCATGGACCGGATCCGCTTGTTGCTTTCCTCGGCCATCCGGATCGCCTCCGGATCGCCGCTGGAGACGGCCTGCAGATCCAGGAGGCAGGTGATGACCTGCATGTTGTTCTTCACGCGATGGTGGATCTCGTGGAGGAGCCTTTCCTTTTCCCGGAGGGCGGCCTGGATCTGTCTTTCCGCCGCCTTGCGGGCGGTGATGTCCACCATGACCCCCACAATCCCCGCGATGGAGCCGTCGGCATGGGGGTAGGTCGCCTTGTTCACCACCACGTCCCGCACGGTGCCGTCGGCGTAAACGATCTGGTGCTCGTAAACCTGCCGTCCCGGTTCACGGAACAGGATCGCATCCATCTCCCGGTATTTGTCCGCCATCTCCGGGCTGAAGAGTTCCTGGGCGGTCCTGCCGACGATTTCCTCCCGGGGCTTGCCCACGTAAACCTCGAATTCCCTGTTGCAATCCTCGTAACGGCCGTCGCGGTCCTTGCAGAAAATCGGGCTGGGGATAGTGTCGAAGAGGGTCTGTAAAAAATTGAGCAGTTCCCGGGACTTCTTGCCGGCCTGTCTCCGCTCCTCTTCCGCCGCCTTGCGGTCGGTGATGTCCTGAATCATCCCTTCCTGGTAAAGGATGTTTCCGGCTTCGTCACAGACCGGCCGGGCGCTGATGGATACCCAGCCCGGGCTTTTGCCCCGGCCGTGGTAGGGAAGCTCCAGGTTTTCCAGGACGCCCCGCTTTCTGAGGATGCCCAGGACCTCATCCCTCTTGGCCGGGTCCCCGTACAACTGCCGGCCGATGTCCGTGACCGAAGCGACCAGCTCCGCCGCGGAATCATAACCGAGAATCCTGGCGGTGCAGGCGTTGGCCTTCAGGAAGCGACCCCCCGGGGACGTCCGGTAGATGCCTACGGGCAGACGGTCAAAGAGTTCCTCATAGGCCTCCTGCCGTGTCTCCATGTCCGCCAGACGTCGGCGCAGTTCGTGAAGTTCGGCGACAAGCTGCTCTTCGGTTCTTTTTTCCATCGTCAACAGCCGGCCGGGGTGATGTTTGAAAGGCGGGGAATGATAACCGCCCGCCTAGGTGAGGCGCGGTGAATTACCGCCATCCACCGCCAAATTGAATTTGCCGCCCGGAGGAACCTGCCTGGGGGGGCGAAATTTCTCCAAACTCTCGGAGGAGTTATACACGATGCGGCCACAGCAGCACCCAACCCATCCATGTCCATATCTTCTTATCTCTACCGTCTCTTGGCAAACCGGACATCTTAACCGGTCCATAGGCAATGAACCCCTTCCCCCTGCAAGATTCTTTTTCTAAAGCGGTATCCAGTTGATTAGGGAAAAGGTATATTAATGTCAATTGTACATTTTCTGTAAAATAATGGGTATATAAAGTACCTATTGATCGAGGCCTTCCAGATGGGTCAGAAGATTAGCCCTCCGACTGCTCAGCCCCAGTTTCTTTCTGATGTTTTTACGGTGCACGTCGATGGAACCGGCGGCGATGCCCATTATCCTGGCAATCTCTTTGGTCGTCCGGCCGCTTTTCACCAGGGAGGCCACCCGCATTTCCCGGGGGGTGAGGTTGAACTGCCGGATATTCTTCAGGAGGGGGGTGGCGATTTCATTGAGATGGCTTTCGATAATGTTCAGATATGCCCGCTGCCCGGCATCGAGATTGCCCTTCTTCAGCATCTCCACATAGGGCAGGACCAGATTCCTGATATTCAGGACGAATCTCTCTTCCAGATCCTGCCGGTCGTTTTCCCGCTGCTGCAGCAGCACCTTGAGGGCCGTGTTGAGCTCCTGGAGGGCCAGGTTGTTGGTTTCCAGTTCCGCAGTCCGTTCCCTGATCATATCCTCGAGGTGGCGGCGGTGTTTTTCCAGTTCCGCCTCCACCCGTATCCGTTCGGTGATGTCCTGCACACAGGCGGTGGCCCCGGCGTAGTCTCCCCGCTCGTCGATGAGCGGGGCGGTAATGAGGGAGGCGTAAACGGCGGCTCCGTCCCGGCGACGGAAGGTGAATGCATGGACTTCCCGGATCCCCTGCCGGCGTCTTTCCAGATAATGCCGGGCTTGGGCCACGCCTTCTTCCCCCATGAAGGAGAAGAGATGTCTCCCGATCATCTCCTCCGGCTCATATCCCAGCATCGCCGCCATATGGCGATTGACGAAGGTGGTGTTGGCATCCCGGTCGATCTGCCAGATCCCCTCGTTCATGTTTTCCACCAGGAGGCGATATCTCCGTTCGCTTTCCTGGAGTGCCGCGTAAGCTTCCCGGCGTTCCATCGTACCCGTCATGACGGTCCACACGTACCGGCGGTCCGCCATGGTCAACACGGCGGCATTGAAGAGGCCGAGTTGCACCTCCCCCTCCTTGTTGCGCACCGTCATCTCGAGATTCTCCACCCGGCCCCTTGCCGTCAGTTCCCCCCGGAAACGGGAATGCTGCTCCTCCGTGACGAAGCCCGTCTCCACCCACGTGCGGCCGATCACCGTCGGCCGCTCCAGATTCATGAAGTTAAGAAAGGCCTCACTCGGCTCCACAAACCGTCCGTCTTCCCAGGACGTGAGCCCCAGGGGAACGACGTTTTTTATGTAAGCTGCGGTCACCGCGGTTCCTTCCTGTGCCGTCTTCGTCGTTATTTCATATCGATGATGGCCGCGACATTTTCCTTGCCGAGGGTGCGGATGAAATCGCCCATCGCCCCCTCCATAACCCTGTACCAGGCGGCCTTGTTTATATCCCGGGTCACGGTCATGCCCTGGGCCGCAAGCGCGGCGATTTGCCGCTCCTCGTTATCCCGCCCCAGTTTCCGCTGGTAGGGGGCAACTTCCCGTGCGGTCGCCAAAAGCATGTCCCGGTCTTCCGGGCCAAGGGTCTGCCAGGTTTTGGGACTGACCACGACCAGCGCCGGGGAGTAAACATGTTGGGTGAGGGAGAGATACTTTTGCACCTCGTTGAACTTGGCGGTATAGATGACCGCGACGGGATTTTCCTGGCCGTCGATGGTTTTCTTTTGCAGGGCGCCGTAAACCTCGCCGTAAGCCATGGGAACGGGATCGGCGCCCACGGCCTTCCAGGCGGCGAGGTGGAGCTTGTTTTCCATGGTGCGGATTTTCAGTCCCCGGGCATCCTCCGGGGCTTTCACGACCCTTTTGGAATTGGTGAGGTTGCGGAAGCCGTTTTCCCAGAAGGCCAGCCCCTTGAGGTTGGCCTTCTCCAGATCGTCAAGCAGGCGGCGGCCGATGGGACCATCCAGGATCTTGTCCACATGGGCGTAATCCCGGAAGAGAAACGGCAGATCCAGGATGCCCATGGAGGGGCTGAAACCGCCCACCGGACCGGTGGAACCTACGTAGAAATCGATGCTTCCCTGTTGGACCGCCTCCAGGAGCTCCCGTTCACCTTTGGCCAACTGCCCGTCGGGATAGATGACGATCTCGATGCGCCCCTTGCTTCTCTCCTTGACCAGCTCGGCAAAGCGGGCCGCTCCCTGATTGTAGGTGTGATCCATGGACGTCAGGGAGGCGAGTTTGTAAACCCGTTTGCCCTCCCCCCCGGCCGGAGGCTGCTCCTTGCCGCTACAGCCGCCGATCAGCACCGTCAACACCAGACCGGCAACGCATAATAGTCTTTTCGCCATCTTCCTGGTCCTCCTTGAAAAAGGGATTTTGGTTCTCCAAGCGCCCGGCGAGGTGCCGGTCCTTCTCCGCTCCTGTAAGCTGCTTTGGGTAAACACCCTATCAGAACCGCCGGGGGATTTCAATCATGACGACATCGTTTTTATTGAGCGGCGGTTCCGGCTCCCGGAAACGTTCCTCCAGAAGCCGGTTGTCACCCGGGGCGGGTTGTGTTAGGATGAGACCCGGAAGCGGCGGCGCCGCCGTTATCCAAGGTTTGAGGTAAGAATCCGGAGGCGGGGCGGAGAGTTAATGGACGAGAAGAAGATGACGAAACGGCAACAACCGGCGGAGCCGGCGGCGCTGCATTCCCGGCGGTCCGCCCTTACGGACGGAAAGGTGGAACCGCCGCCGGCCTCTTCGGGGGGACCGGCCTTCGACAGGGAAACCTATGCCGGGATCTTTGCCTCTTTCCCCGCCGGGGTGACTGTGACGAATAAGAACGGCGTTGTGGTTTACGTCAATCCCGCCTTCGTCCGGATCACCGGTTATGATCTTCCCGATCTCCCCACGGACAAACAATGGTTTCACAAGGCCTTTCCCGACCGGGAAAGGCGTCGGGAGGCCCTGTCCGTCTGGGTAAGGTATCAGACCGGCGGGGTGCAGAAGCAGAAAATTTTCTCCGTCGCCTGCAAGAACGGACGGATCAAGTCCCTGGAGATCAGCCTCGCTTTGACGGCGGACGAGGGGCTCATCGCCCTGTTTGCCGAAAAGGACCCGGTGGCGGACGCCGCGCGCCTGCCCGGAGAGGGGGAAGACAAATGGCGTCTCCTGCTGGACATCATGAATGAAGGTTTCATCAACGTAGATGAAAAGGGGGTGCCCGTCTTCGTCAATCAGCGCCTCTGTGACATGCTGGGCTACACCGGGGAGGAAGTGGTCGGCCGGCCCCTGACCGTTTTCCTTGCCGAGGAGAGCCGGGGGATCTTTCAGGAGGAGTTTGCGCAGCGCATCCGGGGAGAGAGCAGATCCTACGAGATCACGGCCCGGCACAAGAGCGGCGAGCGCCGGTATTTCATAATCTCCCCCCGCCCCCTGTATGACAGCAGCGGCCGCTTCGCCGGGAGCTACGCGACCTGCACGGATATCACGGACCGGAAGCTGATCGAGGAGACCCTGCGCCGGTCGGAGGAAAGGTATCGCCGCCTGGCCGACGACTACCGCTCGATCGTGGAAAATGCCTCCGAGGGCGTCTACCGCAGCGTTCCCGCCGGGCATTACCTCATGGCCAATCATGCCTTCGCCCGCATGCTGGGCTATGATTCCCCCGCGGAGCTCCTTTCCGCCGTCTCCGACATCGAAAAGCAGCTTTATGTCCCCCCGGAAACAAGAGAGGAAAACCTGCGCCGGGTTGTCGCCGCGGGCGGCGGCGAGTTCGAGAGCCGGGTCCGGCACCGGGACGGCGGGATCCGCTGGCTGGACGAAAGCGTCCGGGTCGTCCGGGACGAAAAGGGGGAGGTGAGCTGTTTCGAGGGTATCGTCAAGGACATCACCGACCGCAAGGCGGCGGAGCTGGCCCTGGAGGCGTCCGAGCGCAAATACCGCACCCTGTTTAACAACAGCGCCGTGGGAATCATCGTTACGGACCTTTCCGGAAGGATCCGGGAGGCGAACCCGGCCTGGCAGCGTCTGACCGGCTATGCAGAAGAGGAATACCGGCAGTTGACCCCGGAGGTTCATTACGCAAATCAACAGGACCGCCTTGCCGTCCGTGCCGCCCTGGCGGATACGGGCATGATCAGAAACTACGAAATGAACATCTTGTCCCGGAACAAGGCCCCGATTACGGTCCTGCTCAGTTCCGACCTGATCGCTCTGGAGGGCGAGACGGTCATTCTCTCCCAGGTAATGGATATCACCGACCGCAAGCAGACAGAGGAGGCGCTGCGCCAAAGCGAGGAGAAATACCGCCATATCTTCGACAATTCCACCCTGGGCATCTACCAGGTCACCCCGGGAGGGCGCTTCATCAGCGCCAATGACGCGGCGGCCCGCAATCTGGGTTACGAAAACGCCGGGGAATTGATGGCCGCCGTCACCGATGTGGGGACGCAGCTCTATGCCTTTCCCGAGGACCGCGCCCGGGCCTTGGCCATCATGAAAAAGGAAGGCGTGCTCAAAGATTTCGAGGTGCGCTGCCGCCATAAAAACGGCGGGCTGGTGTGGTTGTCCTTCAACGCCAAACCGGTTCGGGACCGGTGGGGCAAGGTGTTATACCACGACGGCACCAGTCAGGACATCGACCGGCGGAAACGGGTGGAGGAGGAACTCCGCGACTGCCGGCAGCGTTACGAGGAACTCCTGGCCGGTGTCCGGGAAATTGCCTGGGAAACCGATGCGGACGGGCGGCTCGTCTATGTGAGCCCGGCGGTGAAGCAGGTGCTGGGTTACCGCCCGGAGGAAATCCAGGGCCGGATGCCCTGGGAATTTCTCCAGGCCGACGATGAGGACAAGCTCCGGGCACTAATTAGCCGGTTCCTGGCCAATCCCGCCCCCCTGATTATCCCCGAGGGGAAGGCCGTTCACAAACAGGGCCGTCTCGTTCCTTTCGCGGGCAGCGGCTATCCTTGCTACGACCGCCAGGGCGGCTTCCGGGGATATCGGGGCGTCCTGCGGGACATCTCCCCACGTCGGGACCAGCTCATTTTTGATATCGGTGCAAAATCCCCCACACCTCCCCGCAGGCCCGCTGATAAAGCGGCTCGTCCACGGCGTCCTTGAAGGTCGTGTAATCGATCCCGGCGGTGAGGGCGGCGATCTTTTCCGTAACCTCTTCCCGGGGGAGAAGGGTCCGGTAAAGATAATCGCGTCCCGGTGTCTTGGTCACCCGGGCGTCGGGGAAGATGTTCCGGATGTGTTCGGGAAAGCGGGCGCGGACGATGAGCGTGTCCGGATCACGCCAGTCCTGGATGATCGAAATAAAACCCCGGTCGGTAAAGATCCACATTTTGTCATTCCTCCCTGACGGGCGTCCCGTTCACGCCGGGGTCCGTTTTCCGGCCCGGCTCGTTCCGGACGGGGCGGCGTCTTTTGCCGGGGTGCCTTCCGGCCGGGATCGGCGCTTCCCGCCGGGGGCCGCCGGGACCTTGTTCCGGGCGACGATCTCTCCCGCCAGGGCCAGGAAGTCCTCCGCGCCGTAGCTTTTCGGGGCGTAGCGGAAGATCGTCTGCCCGTAGCCGGGGGCCTCGGCGAGACTGATGTTTTCCCGGATGATCGTCGTAAAGAGTTTGGCGCCGAAACGTTCACTGATCGTTTCGATGATGCCCTTGTTGAGCTTGCGCCGGGCGTCGTAACGGGTGCCGATGATCCCCGTGATCTCCAGGTCCGGGTTGAGACGCTTTTTTACCGTTTCGATGGTCTCGATGAGCTTGCTCATCCCCTTGAGGGCCAGGAATTCCGTCTGCAGGGGGATGAAGATCTCCCGGGCGGCGGTGAGGGCGTTGAGGGTGAGGATCCCCAGCGACGGCGGGCAGTCGATGAAGATATAGGTGAACCCCTCCGCCGCCTGATTCAGGACCTCCCGGAGGATGAACTCCCGCCCCGGCACGCCCGCCAGTTCCATCTCCAGCCCTGCCAGCTCCAGGGAGGAGGGGATCATCGCCAGTCCGTCCACGGTGAGCATGACCTCGGCGATGCCGTGGGTCCCCTTGAAGAGGTCGTAAACCGTCCGGGTCAACTCATGGGCCGGAACCCCCAGGGAATAGGTAAGGTGGGCCTGGGGGTCCAGATCGATGAGCAGGACCTTTTCCCCCATCTTTTCCAGACCGGCGGCGATGTTCAGGGTACAGGTCGTCTTTCCCACCCCGCCTTTCTGGTTGCATAAAGATATGATTTTATACATAAATCCTCCCTTGATCCTTTTACATGAAGGCGCCGAAAGCCAGGGCTTTCCTGTCGATGACGACCTTCATGACTTCATGCGCCAGTTCCTGCCGGCCGGCCGTAAAAGGCAGATATACCAGCAGCGTCTCTTCGGGATGTATCTGCAGCCCCGGAAGGGCGGCGAAAAAGACCCGCTTGTCCGTGACAATGCCCGCCAGGGTCACCAGGATGCTCTCCAGGGCCTCCGTGGCGGCCAGGGTGACGGGATAGACGTCTTGCGGCGGCAGGGAATCCCCACCGGGAAAATCCGGCTGGTAGACGGTAAGCTGGCGGGCCAGGCGGGTGAACAGGGCGGGGTTGAGCTTGAAGGCCGGCGACCAGAAATGGACCTCCTGCCGGAGCATCTCGGGAGTGATCGCTTTGGGAAGATTCGCCAGCCGGATCAGGTCGGCCAGGGATGTGAGCGTCAGACCTGTAAAACGGACCTTCAGGCGCCAGAAGGGCAGGTAATGGGCGTCTTTGCCGTTTCCGGCCATGACGGTGCAGGGGATTTGCGCCAGTGCCGGTCCGTTGCAGGACCAGGCGGATCGGCAGTTCCTGCAGGTCAGCACCAGGGTGTCCCGGGCCCCCTGGAGGTCCCAGCCGCAGGCGGGACACAGGGTGGCCAGGAAGCGGATGCGGTCCCGCTCCGCGGATGCGAGGGCTTGATATTCCCCGCTTTTGTCTTCCGTCCAGGGCAGAACCTGTTGCGGACGGAAGGCGTCGCGCAGGACGCCGGCCCCGGCGATCATGGGCGTGTAGATGAGGCTCACGGAATCGCCGATGAAGACGCTTCTTCCGGAAGTCGGGGCAGCAGGCGCCGTTTGCGGGATGACCTCCTCCGCCTTCCGGGCCGGGCGGAGAAAGACGCCGGCGGTCTCGGGGGAGAGGAACTTGAGCTTCATGGCCTGGGGGCGCACCCCGAGGGAAGGCGGCATCCCCCGTAAAGGCAGGGCCAGACGATTCGTGTCGACATAGGTGTTGGTCATCTCCAGGGGTTGAATACGGAAACTAAGCCCCCGGAAGCGCCAGTAGGGGATATATACGACCTCTGTGGCTGCCGCCGGCGCCGGGATATGATAGTGAAAAGGTTCGGAAGAGACGATATAAAGCCTGCTCCGGCAGAAAGGGCAGGCCAGGAGCCGGTCCGCCTCGTCCAGAATGACGGGTGCGCCGCACTGGGGGCACTGATGCTGAATCTGCCACCCGGCGCCGTTCATGATGCCGGTGGCAGGGACCGATACTGGCGGCTGCGGACCAGCCGGCGCGAAAACATCTCCGGGTCACCTCCCATGCCCTTTACCTTTACCATGGAGCGGGCGGTTTTTCAATGACCGGAAGCGGGGATGTTGTAAGCACGTGATATGTCCGCTTTGGAGCATATAATCTGTCCGGTTTGTTATAGTTGCCGATGGAGGTGACTGATGAGACGGACGGAGATGCTGCAGGGATGCGAAAGATGCGATTTGAAGAGGTATATGGGCGTCGGGAACGGGTCTGGCGGCGTCGGGGGCGGCCGGCGCCTTCTTGACATCGGCAACAAATGATGTAGAGTCATGGGGTACAGGCGGCGGTAGAGCGGATGCCCTGCCGGGAGGGGGAAAGGAACGGAACACGGTAATGGATGAGGGAAAGACACGGGAGCAGCCGGTCAGTGAACCGGAGGCGCTCCGTCGGGAGCTGGCGGTGGAGAAGGCGGCGGGGATTTCCGGCCGACGCCTGCGTGAGGAACAGGAACGTTTTGCGAAGGCCTTTCTCGAGAATTCCACCCCCATGGTCATCACGACCCTGGAGGAGGGTCGGATCATTGATGTCAGCGACGCTTTCCTGAAGTTGATCGGTTTCGAACGGCGCCAGCTCATCGGCGCCACCTCCGTAGCGGTCGGCCTGCTGACGGCGGCACAGCGGGAGAATTTATTGCGGGAGCTGGGGGAGCGGGGCCGGGTAGAGAATCTGGAGATGCCCATTGGGACCCACAAACAGGGGGTTCGTCAGGTACTGATGAATGCCAGTGTAATTCTCATCGGAGCGGAGAAATTTCTCCTTTCGGTCTTTACGGATATCACGAACCGGAAACGGATGGAGGAGGCCCTCCAGGCGAATGAGCGGCGGTTTCGCACCGTCTATGAAAACACCACCCTGGGGATCTTCGAGACCACCCTGTCGGGACGGGTGATCAACGCCAACGAGACCTTTGCCAGGATGTTCGGCTTCGCCTCGGCCCGGCAGGCGGTCAGCGAACTCGACGATCTGGCTGCCCGGATCTATGCCGATCCGCGACAACGGGGCGAGATCATCGCCATGGTCCTCCACGAACCGGGGCCCCATCGTTTCGAGGTCGCCTACCGCCGTCGTGACGGCGGCTTCTTCCCGGCGGTTCTGGAAATCCAGTCCGTCTGGGATCGGGAGGACAACGATTACCATTTCTTCGGCTTTGTGGAAGACATCACCAGGCGCAAGAAGGCCGAGGAGGGGCAGCGGATAGCCGAAGAGCTGTACCGGACCCTGGCGGAAAAGTCCTTCGCCGGTGTTTATGTGGTTCAAGACGGATGCTTTCGATTTATCAACGCCAACGCCGCCCAGATTGCCGGATATGCCCGGGAGGAATTGCTCGACCGGCCGACGACGATGCTGGTCCATCCCGAAGACCGGGACGAGGCGCGCCGGCATGCCGTGGAGATGCTCCGGGGCCGCCGCGAGGCGCCCTATGAATTCCGGATTGTCACCAAAGCGGGGGAAACACGCTGGGTCATGGAGACGGTAACGGCCATCAACTACCTGGGAAGTCCGGCGATTCTCGGTAACTCGATGGATATTACAGTTCACAAAAGCGCCGCGGAGGAGCGGGAACGTTTGATTTCCCGACTTCAGGAGGCCCTCGCGGACGTGAAGAGACTCAGCGGCCTGCTTCCCATCTGCGCTTCCTGCAAGAAGATCCGCAACGACAAGGGTTACTGGGAGAAGTTGGAAGAATATATCCGGGATCGTTCCGAGGCCGAGTTCAGTCACAGCATCTGCCCCGAGTGTGTGAAGAAGCTGTATCCCGGACTATCGAGGAAACTCTGACCCACCGCGCCCGGGGAGGGACGGTGAAAGATGAAACCCGGATGACGGCCCACCGTCAGAAGGGTCTTGGATAAGTTGTTACGGTGCGAATCATGGAAAATGAAGGCGGAAAGTGGGAGCGGCTCCAGGAGGAACTGCGGGAGGCGCGGCGCCGGATCAGGGAGCTGGAGGAGGAGCTCGGGGAGCGGCGCCGCCAAAGCGAAAGCCGGTCCCCGTGGATATGCGAAGATATTACGGAATCTGCACAGGCGGAGACGGCCCGGCGGGAAAGCGAAGAGAAGTATCGCCTGCTGGTGGAGAACTCCTATGACCTGATCTGGACCATGACGGCCGCCGGGGTCTTTACCTATGTGTCCCCCTCCTGGCGGCGGGTCCTCGGCCATGATCCCGCCGCCATTGTCGGCAGGCCTTTCCAAAGCATGGTCCACCCCGACGACGTGGCTGTTTGCGAGGCCTATCTCCGAGAGGCCATTTCCGCAAGGCGGGAGATGCCGGGACCGGCATACCGGGTACGGCACGCCGACGGCGCCTGGCGCTGGCACATGGCCAGCGGTGCCCCGGTCTTTGCCGCCGACGGCTCATTTGTCTCTTTCGTTGGCGTTTCCCGGGACATTACGGAGCGCAGGCGTACCGAGGAGGCCCTAAAAGAGGGGGAGAAGAGACTCCAGGACATCCTGCATGGATCGCCGATACCCGCCTTCGTCATCGGAAAGGATCATCGGATCCTCTACTGGAATCATGCCCTGGAACGATACAGCGGCATTGCCGCGGCGGAAGTCGTCGGGACCGATCAACACTGGCGCGCCTTCTACACCGCACCGCGGCCCTGTCTGGCGGATCTCATCCTCGCAGGGGAAATCGACCGGATCCCCGTTTGGTACGAAGGGAAGTACAGCCGCTCTCAGGTTATCGACGACGCCTTCGAGGCGACGGATTTCTTTCCCGACATGCGGGGCGGCACCTGGCTTTACTTTACCGCGGCGCCCATCCGGGATGCCGACGGCGCCCTGATCGGCGCTGTGGAAACCCTCACGGACATTACGGAACAGAAACGGTCGGAGGAGGCCCTCCGGGAATCCCAGCGACAGCTTGCCGATATCATCGGTTTCTTGCCCGACGCCACCATCGTCATCGACAAGGCGGGCAAGGTAATCGCCTGGAACCGCGCCATCGAGCTCATGACAGGCGTCCCGGCCGCGGCGATGCTCGGCCGGGGGGACTACGAGTACGCACTCCCCTTCTACGGCGAACGGCGGCCCATCCTCATCGATCTGGCCCTCCACCCCGACGCGGACGTCGAGCAGCGGTATGTGTCCGTCAAGTGGCAGGGAAACGTCCTGGTCGGCGAGGCCTATATGCCCAATCTCCGCGGCGGCCGGGCCTATATGCTGGGGACGGCATCCCCGCTTTACGATACCAGGGGGAATATCGTGGGGGCCATCGAGACGATCCGGGATATCACCGACCGCCGGCAGATGGAGGAAGCCCTGGTGGCGGAAGGGAGAAGGCTTGCCTCCATCCTCGACGGCACACCGGTGCCGGCTTTTGTCATTGACCGGGAAGGCAAGGTGATCCTCTGGAACCGGAGCAATGAAATATACACGGGTAAAAGCAAGGCCGAGATGCTGGGAAAACGTATCGATCTGAGCTTTCTCCACCGGGGGGAAAGGATCCCTTCCATCGCGGAACTGATGCTGGTTATGACGGACGAGGAGATCATCGGAAGGTACGGTTCCATCGGCCTCAGGAGAAGCGACATCCTCGACGAAGCCCTGGAGGTGGTGAGCAACATCTGGCTCCGCGGTGAAGAACGGATCATGTTCATTCAGGCGAAACGGATCTCCGGTCCGGGAGAGGAAATCATCGGCGTCATCCAGGCGGCCCAGGACATTACGGAGCGGATGCGTCTGGAGAATCAGTTCCGCCAGGCCCAGAAAATGGAGGCCATCGGCACTTTGGCCGGTGGCATCGCCCATGATTTCAACAACATCCTCGGGGTCATCATGGGTTATACGGAGCTTTACATGGAACAGGTCCGGGATCGTCCGAAGGTGCATCACAGCATGGGGGAGGTCCTCAAGGCCGCCCACCGGGCGAAAGACCTGGTTCAGCAGATCCTCACCTTCAGCCGTCGGACCCCCCAGGAAAAAAGGCCCACCACCCTCGTTCCCATCGTGAAGGAGGCGGCGAAATTCATGCGGGCCTCCCTGCCGGCAACCATCGAGATCAAACTAAAGATCGAGGCAAGCTCCGACGTGATCATGGCCGATGCTACCCAGATGCATCAGGTGCTGATGAACCTGTGCACCAACGCCGGACAGGCGATGATGGAATCGGGGGGCCGGCTGGAGATCGTTATGGAAGAGGTCTTCATCGGCGGCGAGGAACGGGGGCGTTTCCCCTCCCTGGAAAGGGGACGTTACGTAAAGGTCAGCGTGCGGGACACCGGTCACGGCATCAAACCCGAGAATATGGAGAAGATCTTCGAACCCTATTTTACCACCAAGAAGAAGGGAGAAGGGACCGGTTTGGGGCTGGCGGTGGTTCACGGCATCGTCAGGGATCACGGCGGTGAAGTCGTCGCCGAAAGCGTTATCGACAGAGGGTCCGTCTTCAGCGTTTATCTCCCCCTCCTGGAAAGGCCGGTGGTCGAGAACGGAGAGACCTCCCCGGCCTCTTTGCCGGGGGGGACGGAGAATATCCTCTTCATCGACGACGAGGAGATGCTGGTAAACCTGGGAAAAGTGTCTCTGGAGCAACTGGGTTACCGGGTGACCGGTGCCACCGATCCCGTGGCGGCAATTGAGATTTTCCGGAAAAACAGTGACGGCTTTGACCTGGTGATTACCGACAAGACGATGCCGCGGCTGACGGGTTACGACGTCCTGCGCGAAATCAGGGGCATTCGTGCCGATGTCCCCTTCATCTTCTGCTCGGGATTCCAGGACAAGGAGGATATGGAAAGGCACTCCCGCCTCGGTATCGACTGTTTCATCGCCAAGCCGATCGCCATCCGGCAGCTGGCCGCGGCCATCCGCCAGATCCTGGATAAAGAAGCGGAGGCTTGATTTGGAAACGGGTCCCGGCGAGACGCCCCTCAGGGAATCCGCTCCCCGCACTGGTTGCAGAACATGGAATGGGGGAGGTTTTCCGTGCCGCAGGCGGGACATTTCTTCGGGGTAGGCTTCTGCGCCGCCGGGTTGCCGCACTGGGGGCAGAACTTGGCGTTGGCCGGGAGATTCTTCCCGCAGACCCCGCACTGCTGGATGATAAGGAGCTGGTGTCCGCAGTGGGGGCAGAATCTCGCCTCCCGGGGTACGGGCCGGCGGCAGTCCGGGCATTGGGCGCCGTCCCCGGCGGCGGCCTCCGGAGCCCCGGCGGTGGCGGCAACCCCTCCTCCCCCCGGGGTGGCCGGGGAGCGCCAGGCCTCGGCGAACATGGCGGGCAGCATGAATCCCATCCCCATCCCCATGGCAGCCCCGGTTTCCCCCTGATTCAGGGAGGCGTTTTCCAGGGCCAGGGCGGCCTTCATCTTCAGCAGTTTGTTGAGGTCATCGAAGACGCCGAGCTTGCTCTTGTCGTCGATGGCCTTCTGCACCTCCGGCGGCGGGGTGATGGAGTTGATGTACAGGGAGGTCAAACCGAGGCCGAACTGGTTGAAATCCTTCGTCAAGGCCTCTTGCAGCCCCGCGGCCAGTTCGTTGTACCGGGCGGGCAGGTTGAAGATCGTATCCACCTTGTCGCCCAGAAAATCGTTCAGGCGGGAAACGATGACCCGGTTGAGATACTCGGCGATTTCCTCAGTCGTATAGACCCCTTGGGTGCCCACCAGGCTGTTGATGAACAGGACGGGCTGAAGGATGCGGATATTGAACACCCCGAAGGCCCGGAGGCGGATCAGCCCCAGTTCGGTGTCCCGGAAGGCGACGGGATCCCGGGTCCCCCAGGTGAGATTGGGGAAAACCTTCAGATTGGCGAAATAGACCTCCGCCCGCAGGGGGCTGGTCAGCGCCCAGGGAATACTGAGCGCCTTGGTGAGGATGGGGATGTTGGCGGTGCGCAGGGTGTGGCGTCCCGGCCCGAAGGCGTCGTAGGCCTTGCCTTTGTAGAAAAAGACGGCGGCCTGGCTCTCCCGGACCGTAAGCTGGGCCCCCCACTTGATCTCGCCGGAGCCCTGCTCGGGGATCCGCTGGACCATCTGTTTCCCCGACTCGTCAAACCATTCGATGACCTCAAGAAAAACGACATTGTCCATACCCATCGCCGGCGTCCCCCTTCTGGATGGTGATTTTCCGGTATCCTAAGAGACAAGGGGGGGTGCTGTCAAGGACAAAGCCGGGGCCTGACGGCAACAAAAACCCAACCCCGGGGCGGGCTCAGCGAAACATGATAACAATCAGGCACTTGTCGCATTTTCACTCGCAAATGTATACATATGTTATTGATCTACAACGGTTTATCATTAACGGAGCCGCTGCGGACACTGCGGAGCGCGTCCCGCAATTTTCATCCTGATTTGTGACGGCACGCCGTCATGTGGGTTTCGGATGAATTTCCATGCCGGCGCATCACCCGTGAGCGATGAAAGTGTCTCCGGAAAACGCAGGGTTTGCTATCATAATAACCAGTAACTTCAAGTATTTGGAAGTATCAGCTGCAAGATTCGTTTCCCCATAAAGGGACATCTGGAAGAGAAGGTGAGGAGGACGCGCTTTTGAATTGATATTTTAAAGGGAGTATTATAATCTCCGGGACATGAAGATCCCGGAAAGTTCCTTCGCCAATATTTATAAGGGGATGGCCCTGATCGCCGACCCGATCCACCAGTACGCCTGTTTCACCGTGCCGGCGGACAAGGGGGGAGAGGAGAAAACGGAAAAAGACCTCCTCGATTCCCCCTGGCTCCAGCGGCTCCGCCGGATCTACCAGTTGCAGAGCGCCCGCTGGGTCTATCCGGCGGCGGAGCATACCCGTTTTCAACATGCCCTGGGGACGATGCATGTGGCGGGAGAGTTTGCCCGGTCCCTCTACCCGAGTCTCCGGGAAATATGCGCGGACCTGCCTTCGGAGGGATACATCGAGGAACTCCTCCGTCTCGCCGGTCTCCTCCACGACGTGGGCCACGGTCCTTACGGCCATTTCTTCGACGATCACTTTCTGGATCGCTACGGCATCACCCATGAGGACCTGGGCCGGGGCATCATCATCCGCAAGCTGGGCCGGATCATCAGGAATATCCGCCGCAGCCCCAGGGGGCTCTTCGCCCCGGGCGAGGAGCTGGACCCCCGGCACGTGGCCTATCTCATCAAGATGCCCGGGGAAGACCGGGAGGCGGCGCCCCGCTGGCTGCCCCTCCTCCGCCAGCTCTTTTCCGGGATCTACACGGTGGACAATCTCGATTACGTGCAGCGCGACGCCTTCATGACCGGCGTGTCCCTGGACATGGTGGACATCGCCCGCATCCGCTACTACTCCTTCTTCACCGAAGCGGGTCTGACCCTTCACGAGGCCGGTCTGTCGGCCCTGCGCCGTTTTCTCAACGCCCGGCTCAACCTCTACGCCAACGTCTATTTCCACCGCACCACCCGGGCGCTCGATCTCCATCTCCAGGAGATCTTCAGGGAAACCATGGAGATGCTCTGCCCGGGCGATCCCCGGGAGGACCTCGAGGCCTATGAACGCCTCGACGAGTGGCGGCTCTTCGAAACGGTCCAAAGATGGGCCGACCACGGCGAACCCCGGCAGAAAACGCTGGGCCGGGAGTGGCGGCGCCTCTACAGCCGGCAGGTGAAGTGGAAGATGTCTTATTCCACGGAGATATCGGTGGAGACGGTCCAGAAGGGAACGAGCTTCGCGGCGGCGGGGGATTATGAGGAACAGGTGCGCCGTCGCCTGCCGAAGTCCCTGCGGAACATCGCCCTCCGGGTGGATCTGGCCACCCAGGACCCGCGGCCCATCAATCCCATGGCGCAGACGGACAAACGGATCAATGTCTTCAACCCGGCGCTGGGCGTTACCTCCCAGGAACCCCTGCGGGAGATCTACCGGTTCATTCCCGCCCGGATCGTCCATTTCCGGGTCTTCACGATGAATCACGCCCACGACGCCGCGGTGGCCGCCGCGGCGGAGAAGGCCCTGGCGGATCCTCCCGCCGCCTCCCGGACGAACATATGAGCGGAAAAGAATGAAGAACCCGGCACCTCCGGAAACGACCGATATGACCCTCTTCGTCCGGTCGAAGGGCGAAGAGGTGGACCGCTGGGACCGGCGGCGCATCGTGGATACCCTCATCCGGGAGACGGGCATCGATGCCGAAACGGCGGAGGCGGTGAGCATCGACGTGGAAAAAGGCCTCTTCGCTTCCGGGGTCTCGGTACTGACTACCTCGTTGATCCGGGAGCTGGTGGATGCGAAGCTCGTGGAACGGGGACTGGAGAAGGCCCGGCGTCTGCACGCCCGTCTCGGGTTCCCCCTCTACGACGTGGCCCAGCTTATCGTGCACCGGAACAAGGAGGATGCCAACCTTCCCCATGGACCGGAAGGGACGAATCTCGTCCTCGCCCAGGGGATCAAGCGGGAATACGCCCTCCAAAGCATCTTTTCCCAGGAGGTTGGTGACGCCCACATCATGGGTGATTTGCACATCCATGGCCTGGGCTGCGTCGACCGCCCCTTCGCCTGCTGCCAGAACCTGGAATATCTGAAAAAATTCGGGCTGCAACTGCCCCGGTCCCTGAACATCGCCAAGCCCGCCAAGCACGCCGAGGTGCTCCTGGCCCACATGGTCCGTTTCGGGGCGGTCCTCCAGGGCTATTTCGCCGGCATCGTGGGCTGGGATTTCGTCAACCTCTCCTTTGCCCCATACCTGGACGGCATGTCCGAACGGGAGATCCGACAGTTCGCCCAGATGCTCGTCTATGAGTTTTCCCAATTGACGGCGGCCCGGGGGGGGCAGGCCATGTTCACCGATATCCACCTTTACTGGGAGGCGCCCCAGGCCTGGCGGGAATTACCCATGATCGGGCCGGGCGGAAAGCCTACAGGCAGAGTTGTTAGGGAGTACGAAGAAGACGGACAGCGCCTGGCCCGGGCCCTCTGTGAGGTCTTCAAAAAAGGGGACGGGATGGGCAGGCCTTTTATCTTTCCCCGTCCCGTCGTCCATCTGACCCCCCGCTTCTTTGCCGCCCCGGGTCACGAGGAATTCCTGCTTCAGGTATGCGAGGTCGCCGCCGACAAGGGCAACCCCTGCTTCGTCCTCACCAGGGAAGGGGAGAACTGGGGAAGCGGCGGTCTCGGAGTCCCGGCGGCACCGGCGGATGCCGACTCCCCCTGGCGGCAGCGCAGCTTCGCCGTTCAGCACATCAGCATCAATCTTCCGCGCCTGGGCTACCGGGCCGGCGGCGACGAAACGCTTCTCTTTGCGCATCTGGAAAAGCTGATGGATCTGGCCGTCCAGGCCCACGATCAGAAACGGGCTTTCCTGGAGCGGCTCCTTGCGTACGGAGAGCAGGGCCCCCTTTCCGTTCTGGCCATGCAGCTCGACGGCGCCCCTTATCTCCACCGGGCAAGCTCATCGTATCTCCTCGGGATGGTAGGTCTCGATGAACTGGTGCGGATCCACACCGGGAAGTCTCTCCACGAGTCCCCCGCCGCCGTGGAGTGGGGTCGCCGGGTGATAGCCTTTATGGCCCGGCAGGCCGCCAACCTCGGTGCCCGGTACGGGATGAACGTGGTCCTGGATCAACCCCACGCCGAAACCACGGCGTACCGCTTCGCCCGGTTGGATCTCCGCTATTTTTCCCCCCCGGCGGGTCGCTATGTCCGGGGAGATATCGCCACCGGTTCCCTTTACTACACGAATTCCACCCATCTGCCCGTATCGGCGACCCTTACCCCCGAGGAACGTATCCGCTGCGAGGGGGTCTTCCACCCCCTGATCGGGGCCGGGGCCGCCGTCCAGATCTGGCTGGGGGAAAAGCCGCCCACCGCCGCCGCACTGGCGGAACTTCTCATCCGGGCCTACCGGGAGACTTCCTGCCGGCAGGTCATCTTCTCTCCGGAATTCACGACCTGTCTGGAATGCGGTCGCACCTCCCGGGGCATCAAGGGGAGCTGCGACCACTGCGCCGCGACCAATGTGGAAGGAATCGCCAAGATAACCCAGTATTACAGCCGGGTGTCGGACTGGAACAAAGGTAAACTCGCCGAGCTGAAGGACCGTTACCGGCATGAACAACCCGATTTCCGGTTGACCGTATCACGGCCGGGGGCATAAACGACTCTCCCGCTTCAGATTCACCATCCGAAAAAACTTTACGGCCTTGACACCGGCGGGGGCGATAAATATATTAGCGCCGCTTTGTGAAGGACGGGAACATGGAAGACCTCATCGTCAAGATCTTCAAGGACAGCAGTCAGCTTAAGGAAAGCTTCGTCAACGACAACCTGTCCGGCATCGTACGGGTGGTGGAGATGATGACGGCGGCGCTGAAGGCGGGCAACAAGATCATGATCTTCGGAAACGGAGGCAGCGCCGCGGACGCGCAGCACCTGGCGGCGGAGTTTGTCAACCGCTTCCTTATCGAGAGGCCGCCGCTGCCGGCCATCGCCCTGAGCACCGACACATCCATTATCACGAGCATAGGCAATGATTACGATTTTTCCGAGATCTTCAGCAAACAGATCCGGGCCCTTGGCCAACCGGGCGATGTTGCCTGGGGCATCAGCACAAGTGGAAGGTCGCGGAATGTCTTAAAAGGGCTGGAACAGGCGAAGAAGATGGGTATGATCACCTTCGCGTTGACGGGAAAGGACGGCGGCGATATCGCCGGGGCTGCCGATTACAGCCTCAACGTAGCTTCCGACAGCACCCCGCGCATTCAGGAAGTCCATATCACCCTGGGGCACGTCCTTTGCCAGATGATCGATCTGAAGCTCTTTCAGCGGCCCGATATGAAATAGTTAATAAATGAAGGAATAAGGCGACAGGCATAAAGTCATATGGTTAAAAAGACAAAGAAGGAAACGACGGAACATAAGGAAGAACGTGAGGAGATCGTCCGGGAGGGCGAAAAGGAAGCGCCCGTCCAGGCGGCGGCGACCCTGCCGTCCCGGGAGGAGCTGAGCCGGCAACTGGAGGAGAAGAGCAGGGAATGCGCGGAAAATTACGACAAGTATGTCCGCGCCGTGGCGGAACTGGAGAACTACAAGAAACGGGCGGTCAAGGAAAAAGCCGACGCCATCAAATACGGCAACGAGGCCCTGATTCGTGACCTGCTGCCCTTGATGGACAGCCTGGAGAGGGCTTTGAAACATGCCGAGCAGTCGAGCGATTTCGAATCTTTCAAAAAGGGTCTGGCGATGCTCCGGGATCAACTGGTCTGCTCCCTGGGGAAACACGGCGTGGAGGCCATCGACTGTGGCGGCAAGGGTTTCGATCCAAACTATCATGAGGCCATGATGCAGGTGGCCAGCCAGGAACACGAGCACAACCAGATCGTCGATGAACTGGAAAAGGGGTATCTGCTGAACGGCAGGTTGCTGCGGCCGTCCAAGGTAACCGTCTGTAAACGGGCCGGCGACGGCGGGCAGTGTTGAATCTAAGGGCAAGATCCTTAATCAGGATAACAAGGAGGATATATAGACATGGGAAAGATAATCGGTATTGACTTGGGGACCACCAATTCATGCGTGGCGGTCATGGAGGGCGGTGACCCGGTAGTGATTGCCAACCAGGAGGGAAACCGGACGACACCGTCGGTGGTGGCCTTTACTGAAAGCGGGGAAAGATTGGTGGGTCAGGTAGCCAGGCGCCAGGCCATTACCAATTCGGAAAATACGGTGTATGCCGTCAAGAGGCTCATCGGGAGAAAGTTCGACTCCCGGGAGGTGCAGTATGACAAGGGCATCTGTTCCTACCGGATCACCGCGGCGGCCAACGGCGACGCCCAGGTGACGGTGCGGGGCCGGAACTACAGTCCCGCGGAGATCTCGTCCATGGTGCTGGTGAAGATGAAGCAGACCGCCGAGGATTATCTGGGCGAGAAGGTCAGCGACGCCGTGATCACCGTTCCGGCTTACTTCAACGACTCCCAGCGGCAGGCGACGAAGGATGCGGGGAGGATCGCCGGGCTGAACGTCCGCCGGATCATCAACGAACCCACAGCGGCGGCCCTGGCCTACGGCCTCGACAAGAAGAAGGAAGGGAAGATCGCCGTCTTCGACCTCGGCGGCGGTACCTTCGATATCTCCATTCTGGAGATCGGCGACGGGGTCTTCGAGGTGAAATCCACCAACGGTGATACCCATCTGGGCGGCGAGGACTTCGACCAGCGTCTCATCGACTTCCTGGCCACGGAGTTCAAGAAGGATCAGGGGATCGACATCCGGAGCGACCGGATGGCCCTCCAGCGCCTCAAGGAGGCGGCGGAAAAGGCGAAGATCGAACTCTCCACGGCCATGGAGACGGACATCAACCTCCCCTTTATCACCGCCGACGCCTCCGGCCCCAAACACATGAACATCAAGCTTACCCGGGCGAAACTGGAAGGTCTCGTCGAAGATCTCATCGCCAAACTCGAACCCCCGTGCCGGACGGCCCTGCGGGATGCCAATCTTTCTCCCCAGGACATCAACGAGGTGATCCTCGTGGGCGGCATGACGCGGATGCCCCGGGTGCAGCAGAAGGTGAAGGAGATCTTCGGCAAGGAACCCAGCAAGGGCGTCAACCCCGATGAGGTCGTGGCCGTAGGCGCCGCCATTCAGGGCGGTGTTCTGGCCGGGGACGTGAAGGATGTGCTCCTCCTTGACGTGACCCCCCTGTCCCTGGGGATCGAGACCCTGGGCGGCGTTATGACCAAGCTCATCGAGAAGAATACCACCATCCCCACCCGGAAGAGCCAGATCTTTTCCACGGCGGCGGACAACCAGCCGGCGGTGAGCATCCATGTCCTCCAGGGCGAGCGTCCCATGGCGGCGGACAACCGTACCCTGGGCCGTTTCGAGCTCGTCGGTATTCCCCCGGCGCCCCGGGGTCTGCCCCAGATCGAGGTGACCTTCGATATCGACGCCAACGGTATCGTTCATGTCTCGGCAAAGGATCTGGGCACGGGGAAGGAACAGAGCATCAAGATCACCGCTTCCAGCGGTCTTACGGAAGAGGAGATCCAGAAGCTCGTCAAGGATGCGGAGGCCCACGCCGACGACGACAAACGGAAACGCGATCTCGTCGAGGCGCGGAATCATGCCGATGCCTTTGTCTATAGCGTGGAGAAAAACATCAAGGAATTCGGCGACAAAATCGACGCCGCCGAAAAGGCGCGGATCGAGGACGCCATTGCCAGGGTGAAGAAGGCCATCGAAGGTGACGACATCGATGCCATCAAGCGTGCTCAGGAAGAATTGACCACCGCTTCTCACAAGCTGGCCGAGGCCATGTATGCCAAAACAGCGGGTCAGCAGGCGGGTCCGGGAGCGGGTGCCGGCGGCGCTGGTGCGGCCGGAGCGGGAGCGGGGGCCCAGGCGGGCGGCAAGAAGGAGGATGACGTCGTAGACGCCGATTTCGAAGAGGTCAAATAAAAGATCCCCGTCCCGGCCGTTCCCTGAAAGGGTACGGCCCCTTGCCGGAAAAAGGGGGACAAACTCGCTTCGGGCCGCCAAAGGTGTCCCGGGCAGGCGAATGTATCCGGGGTTTTACCGGTCGCCATCGGGAAACTAAAGCGTTGTTGCTCCGCCGGCAGGGGGCGGACGGTCCCGTGCGGGATTCTTGAATCACTGGACCCGGAAGTTTCAGGACAAGCTTCCGGGTTTCTCATTGGTGACTCCCGGAAGCGGCGGTGCTCTGTCCGGGGGTGACCCGGTAAAAATCGGCGGGCCGGGGCAAGGGTCCCCTGGGAAGACGACGGCACCGGCGCCGCTGGTTGTTTCCCCGGCATGGGGAGGAAGCTCGAGAAGGAAAAGGAGATATGCGTTTTCTTTTGACCAATGACGACGGCATCTATGCGAAAGGGCTGGCGTCCCTTTATCACGAGCTTTCCCGGGACGCCGAATGTCTGGTGGTGGCCCCGGAGGTGGAGCAGAGCGCCGTCGGCCACGCCATCACCCTTTTCCGTCCCCTCATGGTCCGGGAGGCCAGAAAGAACGGCGCCTCCCTGGGCTATGCCGTGGCGGGGACCCCGGCGGACTGCGTGAAGCTCGGGATCCGGGAGCTGGCCGGCGGTCCTGTGGATCTCGTCGTTTCCGGTATCAACCGGGGGGCCAATGTGGGGGTCAACGTCCTTTATTCCGGGACCGTTTCGGCGGCCACGGAAGCGGTCATTCTGGGGGTTCCCTCTCTGGCGGTGTCCCTGGACACCCACCGGGAGGCGGATTTTGCCTTTGCCGCCCGCTTCGCCCGCAAGATGGCGGCGTTTATCCTGGCCAACCCCCGGCCGGGCACGGCGGTGAACGTCAACATCCCCGCCCTTCCCGAGGAGGAGATCAAGGGGGTCGTCGTGGTCAAGCAGGGCCGGACGCGCCTCCTGGAGAATTTTGAACGGCGGGTGGATCCCCGGGAGAACATCTATTATTGGCTGGCCGGAGAGACGCAACTCGCCGCGGACGAATCCCCCGACTCCGATGCCTGCGCCCTCCGCCGGGGCTATATCACCATCACCCCCATCCATTCCGATCTTACCCGCTACGAACTCCTGGAGGAATTCGGCGCCCGGGTGAAACACCACCGGGAAATGCTCTTTCCCGTCCCGCCCGAAGGCGGGGACAAGGAAAAGTAAAAAACGCTTCAACCGCGGGGACGGTTACTTATTTTACTAACTCGTAAACACCACTCATGGTCCCTGGATCGCCGCCAAGCGCAAAGAGAAAACGGGGACGGCTCCCATTTTTGATAATTTACGGAAGAATCACGCCCTGAAAAGGGAGGGGGAAGCGGGGAAAGATTACCGATGACGCGCCGCCACCGCCCGGGAGAACGACGGCTTTGCCCCCCCGCCAAAACAGTGGTTCGCCGGGAGCGCATTGAACGTTTTTTGTCCTGGCGGCGCCCGCTCGTGCCGCCCGCCGGCTTTGCCCGCTTCAGCGGGTGAGGAGGACCGGGATCGTGCTGTTGCGGATGACGTGGGAGGTGGTGCTGCCGATGAGGAGTTCCTGGAGGCGGTTGCGGCCGTAGGCCCCCATGACCATGAGTTCCACGGAACCCTCTTTGATGAACTGAAGAATCGCCCGGTCTTCCCTGCCGCCCACCACCACCGTTTCGCAGTCGATGGAAAACGCCTCCAGATAGGCCTCGGCCTTCCGGGACCATTTTTCCGCCCGGCCCTGATCCTCCGTGACCATGAGCAGGGTGAGGGGCCAGGCCATCTTTTCCGCCAGAAACACCGCCAGTTCCAGGGCGTGCTGGGCCGGGGGGCTGCCGTCGTAGGCCAGGGCCATGCTTTCGATATCCTGGTAGTGCCGGGGGGTGACGAGGACAGGCTTGCCGGCGTGGCGGGTAACGGCTTCTGCGGTGGAGCCGAGGATGCCGCCCTTGGCGAGGTGAAAGTGTTCGCCCCGCTGGGCGAGGACGATCCAGTCGTGATGCCTGGCTTCGGCGATGATCGCCTCGTCGATGACCCCCACGGCCTTCCGGGTTTCCGCCCGGACCCCGCCTGCCGCACAACGTTCCGCGAAAGACTTCAGGATGACATCCGCCCTTTCCTCGAGACCCTTCTCGATGACCGGATAAAATTCCTGATAGGGCGGCAGGCCGATGGAACCGGAGATATCGGTGATTACCGGTCCCTGCATCAGCCGCACGTCGATGACATGCAAACCGGTGAGCGTTGCCGCCAGGCGCTTGGAGATATAGACCCCGTAGTCGATGGCGGTGTTTCCGTATTCAGAACCGTCGGTTGGCACCAGAATCGTCTTAATCATGGGGATTCCTTTCCTGTTTACTGAAATTGCCCAGATTTTTCAGCAGATCGTCCACCATTTGCTCCCGCTCCCGGGATTCATGCTCCTCCTCTTCCTCCTCCGGCTGACCGTTGAGCAAGGGTTTGCTGATTTCATTACCCTTTTCGTCGAAACAGCGGAACTTCCCCGTCAGTTTGCCGTTCCGGTAAGTGGCCTGCTCCTTGATCCGGCCGTTCCGGTAATAGGCGACATATTCCCCCTCCCGCTTGTCGTTCTTGAAACTTCCCCTTTCCCGGAGTTGGCCGTTTTTGTAATACGAGGCGTAATCCCCCTCGAAAAGACCGTTTTCGAAATACTCCTCGTCCTTTACCTGTCCGTTCCGGTAGTAGAGCCGGTAGGGACCGTGCAGTTTTCCCGCGGCGTTGTAGTTCTCCTCTTCACGCAGTTGACCGTTGTCGTAGTAGGATCGATAGGTGCCGACGAGATGATCGTCTTTGAAGGTTCCCTCTTCCCGAAGCTGGCCGTCCCGGTAATAGGACGCCGCCGCGCCGTTTCTCAACCCGCCCTGGTAATGGAGGCGGACCATGATCTGCCCGTTGCCGAAATACGACAGGTACTCCCCCTCCGGCTTGCCGTTGAGGGTATAGCGCTTTTCGATGATCTGGCCTCTGTCGTTACGGGAGATCTCCTCTTTGACCCTCATCTTGATCGGCATGGGAACCAATATCCTTTCCTCATCTTCATATAGGGGAAACAGGGACTTGTGTCAATGCCGATTCATGCCGGTGCCGGCCTCAACTGTGATTCCTCAGCATCAGTTCGGCGGGATGGGGGGAGAGATAGAGCTGGTCACGCAAATAGGGTTCATCGTATTTCCGGACGTAGTGGGTCAGCATGGTGACCGGTACGATCAGGGGCAGTTTTCCCTGGCGGTACCGCTCGATGAGCTCGAGCATCTCCTGCTTGTCTGCAGGGGAAAGGACCTTTTTGAAATAACCCAGCATATGCATGAGGACGTTGGTCTGTTTCTTCGGGGTGGCGATGAGCTTCAGCCCCTCCATGAGGATCTGCAGATAGGCGGCGGCCGTTTCGGGGAAGGGCCGCCGTTCGTGGTTGGCCACAAGCCGTCCCAGGAGGGTGAGATGCTTCGGGCTGTGGGACATGATCAACAATTTGTGTTCCCGGTGGAACTGTTCGAGGTTACGGAACGGCGCATCGCCGGTGGTCATAAGTTGCCACCGGTGATAAATGAAAACCCGCTCGATGAAATTCTCCCGCAAAATCGGGTCATGGAGGCGGCCGTCTTCCTCCACGGGGAGGAGGGGAAAACGGGCCATGAAGGCGGCGGCAAAGATCCCGGCGCCGCGCTTGACGGCCATTCCCCCGGGGGTGTACACCTTGACGGCAGTCATTCCGGAGCTGGGGGATTTGCTTTTAAAGATAAAGCCGCAGAGGTGTTCCCCCGCCAGGGCGGTGAGCTTTGCCTGCGCCCAGGTCTGCATCCCCTCGGTGTGGTCGATGCCGGTGCGGATGGTTACGAGACGGGGTGCCGCCGGGTCGCCGACGAGGCGCATGGCTTCCCGGGGAACCGGGAGGCCGTATTCCACCTCCGGGCAGACCGGGACCCAGGCGAAGTAGCGTCCCAGGGTTTCGGTGAGGTACCGGTCCCACTGGTGCCCTCCGTCATATCTCACGTTCTGTCCCAGCAGGCAGGTGCTGATGCCGATTTTGATCTTTTCGATAGGTTGTGAATCTTTCATGATGACCCTCCTGGTTCGTCAAAAAAGGTTGTGTCCGGAAAGTTGAGACGGGCGACGACGATGCCGGCGCGGTATTTCTCGGCATGGAGATAGACGCCGAGAGGTTCCGGGGAGACAATCACCTTTCCTGCCGCCGTGGAGGCGTGGAGGAGATGGAGGCGCCCGGCGACCCATATGGCAAGGCCCGCATGGACGATGTCCAGCCCCCGGCGATGCGTGGCGATGGCCAGGATATCCCCGGGGGCGACCCGGCCCTCCCAGCAGGTGATTTCCTCTTTGGGAAGGAAGTGACGGCGGCCGGCGGACAGCCGCCGCTCGATATCGCCGATCTCCTCCCAGACGGGGTCGTTTCCCGGAGGCGGATAAAGCTCCCGGTGCCGCGACATGAAATAGATCAGCTTTCGGGCCGGCCGTCCTCCCAGGGCGGCCGTTACTTCCTGGAGCAGTCCGGCTGCTTCGTTATTCTCCAGCCAGTCGCTGAAGTAGTGGAGCCGGGAGGCATAGCCGGCGATGATTCCGTCACGGTATCGAAGTCTCCGAAGGAGGGCAAGAAAGGAACGGATGTGATATTCAGCGTTTATATCCTTGCCGGCGGCAGCGACGATGTCTCCCCGGCCTTCCCCGCCCCGACGGCGGAAAACGGCGGCACCGGCATCACCGCGGCTGTGCGTCGGTGCCGGTGAAAACTCTTCCCCGAATGAGATTTTTGTTGTCCTCCGGCTTCCCGGGGTCTTGGCAGCGGCGGCGGGACGGCCCGTTACCTTCCCCGGAGGGGAGCTGAGAAGCCGGCTCGCCAGGAGGGCGAGGGCGAGGGCGGAGCATGTCTCCACCAGGGTGAAGCAGTCGAAGGCCCGGAGATTCACGACCAGGCGCTCCGGTCCCGGCACCTCCAGCGTACGGGGGGCATAGGGGGTGCCGAGGAAAAAGCGGCCCGCCCGGAGCAGCATCTCTCCCGGCCTTTTCATTTCTCTGTCTTCCCCCGGCGGCGGGTATCCGGTGGCCTGTCCCGTGTTTTCCCCCAGCGCCCGCCGGTGCCGCTTTGGAAGACCATGCTCCCGGCCGGCGGAAGGACGCGGTCCCCGATTAAGAAGGTCCGGCGGTTCCGGTGGAGCCGGCCGGCCGGGGAGCGCCTCATCTTCCGGCGGCAGCGGCAGGTGCAGCTTATTCAGGAAAAGACTCAGTATTTCCATGTCTCGAGGGTCGAGATCGTCTTCCCGGTCCACCCCTTTTGTTATGCCCGCTTTCCGCGCCGCCGTCATGATATCTCCTCCTGGGCCGCCAGTTCCAGAACCACCGGGATGAAGGCCGTTAGATCCGCAACGATCCCGAGGTGAGCAATCTGAAAGATCGCGGCGTGAGGGTCGCGGTTGATGGCGATGATCCAGCGGGAATCACGCATCCCTGCCAGATGGGGCATGGCCCCGGAGATACCGCAGGCGATATAGAGGGGCGGTGCCACTGTCCGGCCGGTCATGCCGATCTGCCGCCGGTATTCCATCCAGCCCCGGTCACAGACGGCCCGGGAGCAGCCCACGGCCCCCTTGGGAAAAATCCCGGCCAGGCGGTCGATCAGCACCAGATTTTCAGCGGCGCCGATGCCCTGTCCGGCGGCGACAATCACCTCGGCCCGGGAGAAATCGTAGGCTGTCTCCGCGGCGGGCAGCTTTCCCAGAGGCCGGCTCCGGGGGGTCGGCGCGGGAGGGAGGGTGCGGAAAGAAATCCGGGGCAGGCGGGGTGTGTCCGGCAGCTCCCGGGGAAGGGCTCCGTCCCGCCCCCCGGCGGGAAAAGCGACCCCTCCCTCCCTTTTTGCCGGTTTTACCGTCGGTTTCCTTCCCCCGTTTTCACCGGCCGTCACCGCGACGGTTTCCCCTTCGGACTCTGCCCCGCCGCCCCTTTCCGCCTCCCCGCCGGGCTCTTTTTCGGCGGCGGTACCGGCGGTAGTGGCGGGCTTCCCTTCGGAGCCGTTAATGTCACCGTTGATTGCCCCTTCCTGACCCCCGGCCTCGGGATAGACCGTCAACACGACGGGCGTCCTTTCCGCACGGACTTCCTGCCGCCATTGTCCCTTGAGCACGGATCGTTGGAAGACGATCTCTCCTCCGTAATGGCGGTAACCCTCGACCGCCCCGATCAGAGAGGCTTCCAGCCGGATCGCCAGGCCCGGTCCGTAATCACAGCCCCGGGAGGTATGGGGGATGCAGATGAACCGCGGGGCGATCTCCCGGCAAAGGGGGGTCAGGGCCTCCTTCCAGCTCTCGGCGCCATATTCGGCCAGGTATGCAGCGCTGACAAGGAGGACGTCTCCGGGGCCGCCCGTTTCACCAACCCCGGCCGTTGTTGAATTCCCCTCTGCTCGGGTATTTCCCGTTTCCGGCCCGGATACTGGGGCCGTCATGTCCGGCCTGCCTGCCGGAGCGTTCCGGCCCGCCCCGCTGTCTTCTCCCCGGACGGGAAAGTGGCCGGGAACCAGAATCAGCAGGGATTCTCCGGTGGCGGCGGCAAGACGGCGGGCAAAGGCGACGGTCTTGACGCTGGCGGACGTCAACCCCTTGGGCGTCGCTTCAGCGATGACGACGACGCCGGCCTTCATGAGCTTAGAAAACCCCGCTTGCGGCAGAAATCCAGAAATTGCCGGGCCTGTTCCGGAAGGGTGCCGGTGAGAAAACGGCAGTCGGCGGAGCTTTCCCGACGGTATATATGGACGGTCCGCTCCCGTGGGGCGGGCAGAAGAGGTGCGGCGTCCACCGTGATGATCTCCTGCGTCCGGGCGCGCAGCACATGGGAGAGGGCCGGATAGCGGGGCCGGTTGATCCCCGACTGGATCGTGAGCAGGGCGGGGAGGTCGATTTCGTAGGCCGTCCGGTCTCCGCCGTCCTCCTCCCGCTCCACGTAGACCGGCCCCCGGGGGGAGGGAAGTCGTTCGCTTACGACGGCGGTGGCGCAGGGTATCCCCAGCAACTCGGCGAGGAGTTGCCCCGTCTGTCCCGCCATGCCGTCTTCAGCCATGACACCGGTGAAGATCAGGTCGTAGGCGGGTTGGTTCGCCAGGTAGGCGGCGATGGCGGCGGAGGTTTCATAAGGGGTCAGGGCCGGGGGTGCGCCGGGAGACGGCGGTTTGGAATCATCCGGCAGCTTCTTGATATCTCTTCCTCTTTTGATACCTGGTTCCGCCCGGAGCTGGATGGCCCGGTCCGCTCCCAGCTCCAGTGCCCGGCGCAGGACCCGGCGGCAACGGTCCGGACCCACCGAAAGGGCGTCGATCGTCGTCTCCGGAAACTGCTCCCGGAGACGCAGCGCCTCCTCGAGGGCATGCTCGTCATAAGGGTTTAGATGGTAGCAACGGTCATCGGCAAACCATGAGCCGCCGGGACGGTACTCCTCCCTACCCCCGGCGCCGTTTCCGCCGGATGTCCGGCCCGGAATGTCACCGGTTTCCGCCGGCGCCGGAATCTGTTTAATGCAGACGAGGATCTTCATGACGCTGTGTCGGTCCCTTTTTATATCTTACGGTTTTTGCCGGGAGGCCTTTCTCAAAGGTAATAACTCTCCCTTGTCAACATCCTGCCACCGGAGGGTGGCCTATTCCATCAGTCCGTACCTCTTGAGTTTGAGGTGGAGGGTGCGGCGGGTGACGCCCAGCCGCCGGGCCGCCTCGCTCTTGTTGCCTTTCGCCGCCGCGAGGGCGCGGATGATCGTCTCCTTTTCCATCTCTTCGAGGGAAACGGGGCGATTTCCCCCGACCGGCGTCTCGGCTCCTAAGGCGGTCGGGATTGTGACGCCGCCTCCGGAGACCGCCATGCTTGCCGCCGCGCCTCCGGCAGAGAGGAAATTTGCGCCGTCTGCCGCCGCCGGAGCGGGGACGGTGCCCGGCGCCGTCACCAGCGACAGTTCCGCCTCTTCCAGATAGTCCCCCCGCGACAGGACCACCCCCCGCTCCACGGCGTTCATCAACTCCCGGACGTTGCCGGGCCAGGAATAATGGCGGAGACGATCCATGGCCTGGGGTGAAAAGCCCTTGATTTGTTTGTTGTTCTTTCGAGAGAAGTGTTCGAGGAAATGCTGGGCTAAAATGGGGATGTCTTCAGCGCGTTCCCGCAGGGGGGGCACCGTGAGAGCAACGACGTTGAGGCGGTAGTAGAGATCCTCCCGGAAGCGCCCGGAGGCGATCTCTGCGGCCAGGTCCCGGTTGGTGGCGGCGATGACCCGGACATCCACCTTGACGGTATCGCTGCCCCCCACCCTGATGATTTCACGCTCCTGGAGGACCCGGAGGAGCTTCACCTGCATGGCCAGGGACATCTCGCTCACCTCGTCCAGGAAGATGGTGCCGCCGTCGGCCTGGCGGAACTTACCCTCCTGGCGCCGGTCCGCCCCGGTGAAAGCGCCTCTTTCATGGCCGAAGAGTTCGGATTCCAGCAGGGTTTCCGTGATGGCGGCGCAGTTGATCTTCACGAACGGCCCCTCCCGGCGCCGGCTGTTGAAGTGGATGGCCCCGGCGATCATCTCCTTGCCCGTTCCCGATTCACCGGTGATGAGCACCGTGGCCTCCGCAGGGGCGACCTGGGCCACGGTTTCCAGCAGTCGGACCATTACGGGAGAGCTGCCGATGATGTTCCGGCGGTCGAAGCGGCTGCCCAGGCTTTCTTTCAACAGGGCGTTTTCCTCCTTGAGGCGGCGGTGCTCCATGGCCCGTTCCATTTTGACCCGGAGTTCGTCAAAGTCGAGAGGCTTCTGCAGATAATCGTAGGCCCCTTTCTTGACGGCGTCCACGGCGGTTTCCAGAGAGGCGTAGGCCGTCATGATGATCACCGGGATGGCGGGATTGAGGGCCTTTATTTCCACCAGGGCCTCCAGTCCGGAGACTTTGAGCATCCGGATGTCCATGAGGATAAGGTCGAAAGGCCGCTCCCGAACGGCGGTGATGGCCGTTTCCCCGTCGTCGGCCTCCCGGATCAGATAACCCCAGCCGGAAAGCAGGGTTTTCAGCATGGTGCGGTGGGCGAGGTCGTCGTCCACCACGAGGATCGTATCTTTCGCTTGCACCGGCACCTCCTCCTTTTCTACCGCATCCTTCCGTCGGTTTAATAAAATCTCGTCAGTTGATTGACATACTCACTTTACGTTGTGCCCTTCCGCATGCTGAGAGGTCATGTCCTGGGCAGGAGGATGACCGCCCGCGTCCCCCGGCCCGGCTCGCTTTCCAGGCGTATCTCCCCGCGATGCGCGGCCATGATCTTCTGGACGACGGCCAGACCCAGGCCTGTTCCGGAGGGCTTGGTAGTGAAATAGGGATCGAAGATCCGCTCCAGATCATTGGCGGTGATGCCGTGGCCGGTGTCGATGATCTCGATCTGAACCCATTTCGCGCCCCCTTCCTGAGCCTTGACGGTGAGTACGCCTCCCCGGCTCATGGCCTCCAGGGCGTTCAGGAAGAGGTTGAGAAAAACCTGCTTCATCCTGTCCCGGTCGAAGGGGATCTCCGGCAAGGGGGATATTTCCATGCGCGTCTCGATTCCGCGGGCGGCCGTTTCCCCGGCGAGCATCTTCAGGACCTCTTCCAGGACCGCCGTGATGGATCCCCGGACGGGGTGCAGGGTGGTGGGGCGGGCGAATTCCAGCAGCTGGCCGATCACCCGGTTGAGACGCTCCACTTCCCCGATCATGATCTCCGCCGTTTCCCGGTCCTCCGGGATTTCCCCGTACCTTTCCCGGAAATAAGTGGCGAAGCCCTTGATGGAACTCAAAGGGTTGCGGATCTCATGGGCCACCCCGGCGGCGAGACTGCCTAGGGCGGCCAGGTGCTTCGTCCGGTTGATTTCCTCCTGCAACGCCCGGAAATCGGAGATGTCCCGAAAGAGGATGACGGTGCCCAGAAACTCTCCTTGGGGACCCCGCAGGCGGGAGGCAATGATTTCCATCGGTGCCGTCCGGCCGTCCCGGAGGTGGCATGACGCCTCGACGGCAATTTGGTCCCGACCGGGTTGCAGGTTGCCGATTATTTCCAGACAGACCGGGGGGAGCACCGCCGCTGCCGAACGCTTCATCGCCGTCGTTTCGGGAATGGACAGGACGGCGGCGGCGGTCTTGTTCAAGGCCACGATCAGCCCCTGAGGGTCGATGGCGGCGAGTCCCATGGGCATGTTTTCCATGAGATGGGCCGAGAAGGCCTGGGCCTGGGAAAGCGATTTCCTGGTCGCCTTATACCCTTGGGCCAGCAGGAGGGAGACAATACCGGAAAGGCCGACAAAGACCAGGACCACCGCCATCCAGATGGTATGTTGTTCGTCGGTCTTGCGGGCGGCGAGGACCGGACCCATGTCCATGCCGACGAAGATCACCAGCCCCGGGGGCCTTGCGGCGGTGCGATGCCCTTCCTGCCAGATGGGGAAGGGGGTAGGGGTAGGGGCGAAGCCGCGATACACCTCGAAGGTGTCGGCGCCTTCCGTGTTGGCCACCTGGCGCCAGCGAATCTCCGTGGCGGCGGCAAGATGAACCAGATCGAGGTCGGTGCCGTAGAAGTCGCCGACACGATAGGGGTCGCTGTCGGCCAGGATCAGACCGGTGGTGTCGGTGATGATGAAATAATCGATTCCCGGTTGTTGTGCCGTCTCGATGAGCAGCTTCTGGAGTTGAAAGGCGTCCCAGTGCAAACCGGCGCCGGTTCGCGCCCCGGCTTCGAAGGAGCGGATCAGGGCCTCGCCTTTTTCCAGGAGCAGGCGGGTGGTTTCCGTTTTCTGCCGGTGCAGGCTTTGCATGGTCATAACGGCAAAGAGCGGTACCAGCACCACCGCCGCCGCAATGATGAGCCATGGAGAGATGAGTCGCCATGAGAACTGCTGTCGCATGGAAGCTTCTTTTTGCATATTTGCCTGCCGCCGGTGCTTTTGCGGATACTTTTTAGCCATATGAATACCACAGATGGATACTTATTAGCCAGTTTTTTCCTCCCGCGCCGTCTGTGGGAGATTCCTTGAGGACGATAATAAAATAAGTGAATATAATCAATGGTATGGACGATAAGGAAAGACGTGGCACAGCCGTTGCAAAAGAAGGGGCAAAGAGCAAAGCCGTAGGGCGATAAAGAGCAGAAGCAATGAAAAAATATTTGTTTGAGAGGAGAAAAAATCATGAGAAAGACGACGACAATTGTGGCGATCCTGGCGATTCTTACCCTGGTGACGACCGGCATCGCGTTCGGCTGGGGACAGCAGGGACCGTGGGGCGGTCGGGGACCAGGGTACGGACCCTGTCAGGGCGGTGAGATGAGAGGATTGGCGACCCTGAACCTGACGGCGGATCAGGAATCCCGCCTCGCCTCCCTTCGGGAAACCCATGTAAAGGAAGTCAAACCGCTTCAGGACCTCCTTTACAGCAAGCGCGGGGAGTTGAAGCTCCTGTGGCTCCAGCAGCAGCCCAGCGAGGAGAAGATCGCGGCGGTGCAGAAGGAAATCCGGAATCTTCGTGATCAGTTGCAGGATAAAGAGACCAAACACCGCCTGGCGGTTCTTAAGGTTCTTACCCCGGAACAAAGGACGAAGATTCAGGCCCTCGACGGCGGCAGAGGCTTCGGGCCGGGCAGAGGCTTCGGTCCCGGTAAAGCAGGCTGCGGCGGCTACGGCCCCGGTCCCTGGGGCAATCGTTAAATCCGTTGGCCCCGCCGGCCACCGGCCGTGAAGACGTCCTTGACCGTTATGCGATCCCTCCCCGACCGGGGAGGGATTCCTTTTCTTTAATCCATTAATCCTACCTGCAGTGGTACTTGACGGCAGGCGCCTCCAGGTCTCTATACCCCGGTTTCCCGCTTGGAAATTTTTCCTCTGCAGGCGCCGGTTTCATGTTTATGCGGTGCCGGAGCCGCCGCAGGGAAAAGCCGCCACGGGGAATAATAGGAAGAAATCGCGCCGGTGGACCTTTGGGCAAAGACACAAAGGATAATTTTTAGGTAATATAATAATGTCATAAAATCTATAATCAGCATTCATTAGAATATCATTGTGATCTCTGCCCGGAGCGGAAAAAAAAGATGAAAAATCGTTAAATTACGCTTGACACCGTGTTTTGGCTCTTTTATAATCCACTCCAAAAAAATAATACCTAATTATGAGGGCGCTTGAACCGTTCAGGGCGGTGAACGAAAAAAAAAGGAGGAAAGAGATGAACAAGGGAGATCTGGTAAAAGCGGTGGAAACGGTGGTCGGGAAGAAAAAAACAGCGGAAGAAGCGGTGAATTGTGTTCTTGATGCCATAACCGGGGCGCTGAAGAAAGAAGAAGCCGTGACCCTGGTTGGTTTCGGGAGCTTCAAGGTTTACAAACGGGCCGCCCGTACCGGGAGAAATCCCCAGACAGGTAAGGCCATCAAGATCAAGGCCAAGAAAGTTCCCAAGTTTACGGCCGGAAAAAAACTTCGCGATGCCGTAGCGACAGCCAAAAAATAGTCACGCCATCATACGATTCCAGTGAAAAGCCCTCCGCCTCGGTCCGGCGTGGGGCTTTTTATTTATATTTCTGTTGACAGGCTTTCGTATCCCCTTATATGAAGCGGTAACGAGCAAGCTATACGCGGTCGTTACACTTCGTCATTAGCGACCCTCGCCACTGAGGCGGCTCCTTGTCAGGGAGGGAAGTCGGGCGACTTATTCAGAAGTGTCCAAGACAGGCCCGGGGGTAAAAGGGTCGGATCCGCGTGGTGATGAGACGCCGCCCCGGCAGGTTGGGGGCTGACAGGTGCCGCCCGTTTTTCGGGTTTCACGGACGGGCCTTGTCTCGGGAGTTTTTCATTGTGTCGTTTTATGACGACGTCCTACAATCATATATCCAGGAGCCGCCAAGCCCGGCAGGAGGATTTTATGAACATGATCCGGACCGGATTTAGAAGCATCGCCGTCATCTCCCTGATCTTCTTTCTCTGCGCCTGTTCCGGAAAGGAGACGCCGCCGGCAGGAGAAAAAAAAGGGGGTGATTTCCGTCCCGATACGTTCAAGGTAGAAGATGCGGGGGTCACCAAAATCAGGGGGCAGGTCCTCTATGTGCCCATATATTCCAATATTCCCTATATCGAAAACAAGAAGTTCGATTTAAGCGCCTTTATCGCCATTCACAATACGGATCTCAAGATCCCGATCAAGGTGACGAAGGTCCTCTATTTCGATAACGACGGCCGGCTAGTGAAGGAGTTTGTGGAGGCGGAGCAAGTCCTGCCGCCTCTGGGGGCCACCAGCTTCTTTATTCCCCAGACCGACAAAAGCGGTACCGGGGCCAATTTTCTTGTGGAGTGGATATCCGAGACGCCGGTCAGTGAGCCGCTGATCGAATCCATCATGCTCAATCTCGAGGGTAACCGGGGGATTTCCTTCCTGAGCAAGGGGAAAGTCATCCGGGAGATCAAGTAACCTTCCCGCAACGCCACCGAAGTGCGCCAGGGTCCTTTTGCATCTGGCCTGCCGGCGGCGGGCCGGGATGCTCACCTGATGTACAAAGCCCAGATAACTGCATAGAGCAGCGCCGGCAACAGATTGCCGATACGGATTTTTACCATGTTGAGGAGGTTGAAACCGATGGCCACGATCAGCAGCCCCCCGGTGGCGGTGATGGCCCCGAGTACGGCCGGTTGTTGAAGAAAGCTCAACTGCGAGGCCAGCAGCGTGAGCGCCCCCTGGACACAGAGCACACTCAGAGCGGAGAAGGCGACACCGACGCCGAGGGTGGAGGCGAAGGCAATGGAGGCCACCCCGTCGAGAAGGGACTTTATATACAGGGTCGTGGCGTCCCCTGTGGTACCGTCCTGGATGGAACCCACAATCACCATGGCCCCGGTCACGTAAAGCAGCGACGTGGTGACGAATCCTTCGACAAAGGTGGAAGATTCGGAACGGGCCCTGGCCTTGAGCCACTCTCCCAGCCGGTCCATGCCCCCCTCGATATTGAGCAGCTCGCCGGTGAGCGCCCCCAGCAGCAGACAGCCGATAGTGGGGATGACGTCTTTTTCCGACAGGGCCATCTGCATGCCGATGAGGATTGTCGCGAGCCCCAGACACTGCATGAGCAGGGTTTTAAGGCCCTCCGGCAGGCGCTTCCCCGCGGCCAGGCCGATAATGCTGCCGGCGATGACCGTACCGGTGTTGACCAGGGTTCCTTTCAAGAAACACTCCTTGACCATATTTTCCGAAACTCGTTGACTTGCGGCGGCGGTTTCGCTACCATCGCCCGCGGGAAATCGGGAAAATGAATGCACCAAAAGCCTATCCCCGGGTCGGGAAACTTTCCGGAGAGGAACACACCAGGATCGTCCGCGAGATCTTTGCCACTATTCCCGACGGTTACGACCTGCTGAACCGGGTGTTGAGCCTGAGGAGGGATGTGGTCTGGCGGCGTTTTGCCGTGGAGAAGATGCATTTCTTCAAAACCGGCATCCTCCTGGATCTGGCCACGGGAACGGCGGATCTGGCGGTGGCGGCCGCCCTTGCCTATCCGGAAATAAGGGTGCTGGCTCTCGATTTCGTTTCGGAAATGATCCTGAAGGGAAAGCGGAAGCTTGCGGGGGAAAGCTGCCGGGACCGGATCCAACTCCTGCAGGGCGACGCCCGGACCCTGCCCATAGCTGACAGCGCCGCCGACGTGGTGGCGATCGCCTTCGGCATCCGTAATATCCCGGACCGGTTGGCGGCCCTGCGGGAAATGGTCCGGGTGGTCGTTCCGGGCGGTCAGGTGATGGTCCTGGAGATGCACCTGCCGGAGAAGTCCTTGATCCGGAGCGGCTATCTTCTTTATCTGAACCATGTCCTCCCCCGGATTGCCCGCTGCTTTACGAAAAACCCCGCTGCTTACCACTACCTGCCGGATTCGATCATCAATTTCCCCAGCCCAGCCAGATTCGCCGGCCTCATGGCGGCGGCGGGTCTGGAGGAGATCCGCCAATATCCATTGACCCTGGGAACTACTTACCTTCATATCGGCAGACGGTGACCTCCGAAGTGATGTCCGCAGCGTTGCCGTTTTCTCCATCCCCGGTCTCCCCGCCGGCATCGCCGCTGTCCGGCACCGGGAGCCCCTGGACGTTCAGGAGCTTTTTCTCGATTGCCCGGGAGCGGACGGCGGCCTTTTCTATGGTGTTTCCCGCCTCCTGGATCTTCTTGCGGGTTTTCTCCAGGATGCCTCCGAAAGTGGCGAACTCCGTCTTCACGATCCCCAGGAGCTCCCATACCTCGCTGGAGCGCTTTTCAATGGCCAGGGTGCGAAATCCCATCTGGAGACTGTTCAGGAGGGCGGCCAGGGTGGTGGGACCGGTGATCACGACCCGGTATTCCCGTTGGAGTTGCTCGACCAGTCCACCACGCCGCAGGACTTCGGCGTAGAGGCTCTCCGTGGGCAGGAACATGACGGCAAAATCGGTCGTGTAGGGAGGTTCCAGATATTTGTCCCGGATGCTTTTCGCCATTTCCCGGATCGTCCGCTCCAGTTGCCGGGCCGCTTCCTCGACCTGGACCGGATTGCCCTGCTCCTGGGCCTCCAGAAGGCGCAGGTGGTCTTCCTGGGGGAACTTGGCGTCCAGGGGCAGCCACACACACTGGTCCGGATTTTCTTCTCGCCCCGGCATTCTGACGGCGAATTCCACCCGATTGGCGCTGTCTGGTTTCGTGGCGACGTTGGCGGCATACTGACCGGGACTGAGGATCTGCTCCAGTAGCGCCCCCAGTTGGATCTCTCCGAAGGTTCCCCGGGTCTTGATGTTCGTGAGGACCTTTTTCAGGTCCCCCACCCCGGCGGCCAGGGTCTGCATCTCGCCCAGCCCCTTCTGCACCATCTCCAGCCGGTCGCTCACCAGGCGGAATGACTCGCCGAGGCGTCTTTCCAGGGTGTCTTGGAGCTTTTCATCCACAGTCGCCCGGATGGTCTCCAGTTGCCGGCGATGGTCCTCCTGGAGATGGCGCAATTGGAAGTCCACGGTTTCACTGATCTTGTCCAGTCTCTGGATGTTCTGGGCGGTAAGATCCGTCAATTGCCTGCTGAATATTTCCATTTGGCCTTTCTGCAAGGTCATGTTTTCCGCCAAACGGTTGAGCAGGGATTCGTTGAAGTCTTTCAGGGCCTGGTTCAGTTCCGCCCGGTTTCGGTAAATGTCCTCCCGTAAGGAACGCTCCATCCGCTCTTGGAGGTTTTCCATCCCCTCCAGGCGCTTATCGAGGTCCAACTGGGGCTTGGACACGGATTTGAACAACAAAACGAGGAGCAAAATGAGGGTGGCGCCGCTGGCGGCAAGAAGTATGTAGAGCATGGCGGCGGTCATCGGATGCCTCCCAAGGTTTGCAGATGACGTTCTACGACGACGTCAAACTATTGCTCCACGTTTAGAGGAATCTCCGCCGTCTTGTCAACCTCTTTCCCCAGAGGAATTTGCCGTGACGGCGGCATGGTCGACGAAAACGACCGGCACCGGCTGTCGGTTGTGGTCCCGCAGCCGCCCGGGCTTTTCGGAATGACGTTGACAGCAAGGCGCCGTTTCGCTACGATCCGTCGCTATCGTCGGAAAGAGGTGCAAAGGATCGTGGAGATGACCCATCACCGTCACGGGGGGGATGTACGGCGCCTGGCCGCCATGGCCGGTGTCGGACCGCAGGAACTGCTCGATTTTTCCGCGAACATCAACCCTCTTGGCTTTCCTGAGGGTTTTCAAGACCTTATGATCCAGCGTCTGCAAGAGGTTCTTCATTATCCCGACCCAACGGCATCGGGTGTTGTCGCGGCCATTGCCGACCGTTACGGGGTCCCCCCGGAGGAGATCGTGGTGGGAAACGGTTCGACGGAATTGCTCTATGCCTTGCCCCGGGCGCTGCCCCGGTCCCGAGCCGTGATTCCCGTTCCCTCTTACGGGGATTACGCTGCCGCAGCGGCTTTGGCCGGCGCTGTGGTGGAGAAGGTCTTGCTTGCCGAAGAAAAGGGCTTTCACATGGAGACGGAGATCCTGGAAGGGTGTCTGCGCGGTGATGAGACCGTTTATATCGGTCGGCCGAATAATCCGACGGGTTTAATAAGTGTAGCCGCTGCACTCCGGGAGACCGCCTCGCGGCACCCCGAGAGCGTCTTTGTCATCGATGAGGCATTTGCCGATTTTGTTGACGGTCTGGATCGTTTTCTGGTCCGGAGACCGCCCAATGTCGTCGTTCTCTGCTCGCTGACAAAGTTCTATGCCATACCCGGACTCCGTCTGGGATTTGCCGTGGGCCCGGCGGCGTTGATCGACAGGATCAGGAGGTTCGTCCCGCCCTGGTCGGTGAACAGCCTGGCCCAGGCTGCGGGGGAGGTGATGCTGGGCGACGATGATTACCGCCGCCGGACCATCGCCCTCGTGACGGAACAGCGTCGCTTCCTCTCCCGGGCGTTGCGGGCGCAGGGCGGTTTCCATGTCTATCCCGGGGAGGCGAATTTCCTGCTTGTCAAATTAATGGGTGCCGACATAACTGCGCCGGCCCTGGCGGCGGCGTTGCTGAAAAAAAAGATAGCCATCCGGTGCTGCGACAGCTTTACGGGCCTGGACCGGCGCTTCTTCCGGATCGCGGTCCGGAAGCGTAATGAAAACGAGATGCTTATTGCGGCATTGCGGGAGATTATGCCCGGTTATCCCTGATCGGCAGCCACTATTTTGCTGTGCCTGCCGGCGGATCGGGGTGTTGACGATATGGTTCCAGCGGTTGTCTTTGGGGCTCTGCACCTCCCAGCGCATGGTTTCCCCCTGGAAGACCCGCTGGTTGACACACCAGGGGCAGATAGCCTCCCGGTCATGAATTAACCGAAAACAATGTTCGCCGGTTCCTTCGTAACCGGTCTGCTCAATGAACCGCCGGTTCCTGAATTCCACCCGGTAATCGGGGGAGCAGACATAGATCAGACCGTCAAAAGCCTCGATTATGGCTGCGAGTGGCGCATGAATATCTCTGTTCACGAGGCAAAGGTCATCTTCGTTCCCGCCATGTTCAGGATGAACTTGTCCGGCATGGCCTTCTCGAATTCCATGATGGCCTTCCGTCCCGTGCAGTGGCAGGGGATTATATAATCGGGATCTATCTTTTTCATTTCCGCGACGGTCCGGTCGATGATCGCTTCAAAGAGGATGCCGGAGAGATGGAATCCCCCCATGACGGCATGCACCTTCTCGACACCCGTGACCTCCCGGGCATAGTTCACCGTATTGATGATGCCCGCATGGGCGCAGCCGGAAAGGATCACCAGCCCTTTACCCTTAAGGTTCATGACCACGGAGGTGTCGTCCTCGATGGGATCCCACTTTTCCTGACCGTCTTCCTGATAGTGGGCGATGGGAAAGCCCTTTTCAAAATCCGTCCGGTGGGGGACTTCGCCGAGGAAGAGGACCGTGTCGTCCAGGATGGTTAAGGGTTCTGACGATTCCACGAGCCGCAGTCCCGCGGCCGTGATCTGCTCCCTGGTCAGGGGAGAGAAATGGATTCGCATGTCCCCTACGGGAATTTTCAGATAGCGGGGGGTACGGAAGACCGCCGGATGAACGTAGAAAGGGATATTCCGCTTTCCCAGCATGGCCGCCATCCTGTCGAAGCCGCCGGTATGGTCGTTGTGCCCGTGGGAAAGGGCCACAGCCTCCACCTGTCCCAAATCCACTCCCAGTATTTCCGCATTGTATGCGGCGCCCTCCGGGGAGAAGCCGAAATCAAACAGGAGGGTGTTGGTCTTGCCGCCGCCGTTTGTCTTGACAACCGCGGCGAAGCCGTGTTCGGCGAGGACCGACAGGCGGAAATGCCCCTCTTTGAGGGGAATGGCCCTTGTTACGACGGCGCTGTTGTCCGTGGCCGTCATCTCTATGTAATTGTCCTGCAGGGACAGGATCTCGATTCTATCCACCGGTTTCAAGTTGGAAGCAGCCATTTCTCCATCCTCCTGTCTTTATTGATATCCCTTTGTTTTTACTTCTTTATTCCTGCAGAGGATTACGCCCCGGCAATTATGCCTGCGAGGGTGGATACGGACAATATTGCCCCATCCCTTTCCCGGACGGGGAGGCGGGGCAACGAGGGGGCGGAAAGTTATCCCGCCCCCTCGTTTGTCTTGGCGAATCAGTCGAATGCCATCTTGGTGTTCCAGACCTCCCAGACCCGCCCGACGAGATCCGGTCCCGGTTTCAGGGTCTGCTTGCCCGGTCGCCAACCCGAGGGGGTGGCCTCCGTGCCCTTGCTGTTCCGCACATGCTGGAAAGCCTGGACCTGCCGGAAGGATTCGTTGACGTTCCGACCCACCGGGGGCGTCAGGACCTCGAATCCCTGAATGACGCCATCGGGGTCGATGATGAACCGTCCCCGGGTCTCCACGCCCATCTCTTCGCTGTAAACCCCGTAGGCCGTGCCCACCTTGCCGCCGGTGTCGGAGAGCATGGGAAAGGGAACGCCCCCGGCCACCATCTTGGCGAGTTCATGATCGTTCCACATCTTGTGGACAAAGACGCTGTCGATACTCATGGAAAGGATTTCTACGCCCAGCTTCTGGAATTCGGGATATTTCTCGGCGACCGCCGAAATCTCCGTCGCTCAGACGAAGGTGAAATCCCCGGGATAGAAGCACAGAAGCACCCATTTGCCTAGGTACTCGGACAACTTGACGGATACGAATTTTCCCCCGTGATAGGCGGGGGCGGTGAAATCCGGTGCCGGTTTTCCTACCTGGATCATGGTTTTCATCTCCTTTCCTTTTGGCGTTGTTGTTGCGTCTGCAGGGGTCTGGTTCTTTTCCTCTGCACCGACGAGTCCCCCCGTGGGACGGGCGCAGCCTACCTTGATTTCCTCGGCCATTGATTACCTCCTTTCGCTAAGCGTTACCCCTTCCAAAAACAACCCGCCGGCGGCAGCAACAGGGAAAGCGACACTGTTGCCGCCGCCGCAGACC
>Ga0209407_1000648_pt1 | contig 42828 bp, 14 predicted proteins | sample AD_JPNHG3_MetaG_FD_184410 | JGI IMG/M metagenome (GOLD analysis project Ga0209407, IMG submission 184410) | Active sludge microbial communities of municipal wastewater-treating anaerobic digesters from Japan - AD_JPNHG3_MetaG (SPAdes) (version 2) | ecosystem: Engineered > Bioreactor > Anaerobic...
CGCGCCTGACTCCAGCCCGTCTCCACCCCCGTGTAGCTTTTCAGAACCGTCCAGTCCTGGCCGTTGTTCGTCGAAACCTCCAACTTTACAAAGTCTTTCCCCGTCTCCAGGAGGTATTTGTGCCAGAAGGTCAGGATGGGATTCGTGGACCCGTTCAGGTTAAGGAAGGTTGACAGGCTCGTATTGGCATTGGCGGCATAGTTTGTCCCGGGAGAATCCGTCCAGGAATAAATCCCGGAGTACTTCTCCACGTCCGTCAGACCCCAGGGCGTTCCAAACGCCCATCTGGCGGTTCCCGCCTCCCCTCCTTCAGAGAAGGGATAGGAATTGGCGGGAATGGTATAGGTGGCCTGGACCTCGTTACTCCCCATGGAAACGTTTCCATCGGCATCGATAACCCACAGGCGGTAGAAATAGGTCCCCGGCTGTACGAGGGCCACGGGGTCTGTGTAGGTTGTCGTACCGACAGCGGGAATGGTGGCCACTAAGGTTGCGCCCCGGGTCACACCCGGTGACGGGGAGCGATAGAGTTCATAGCGATTGAAATCCACATCCGCATTTGCTGTCCAGGAGAGGGCCACGCTGTTCATTGACGAAGAGGTAATGGCCAGGCTCACATCCTTGGGTGCGTCCTCCACGAAGATGTCGTCCAGGGTCCATCCTTCCCGCCTTGTCGTGCATTCGTTGTTTTCGGACTTGTTGTCGTTCATGACGAAGGCGATGCGGACATTGGGGAGGCCCGCCCAGGTGCTAAGGTCTATTTGCTCCCGCTTCCACGCCGCCTGTCCGTTGAAGCGGCCGATCTCCTTCCAGGTCCCCGCCTGCCCGTTGTAGGTCGAGAGGTAAACGATCCCGTAATCGTGTTCACGGTTGTAATTGTTGCCGCAATCGGAATATTCGCCGTAGTTGCCGCCTTGATTCGTCGTTTCGTACTTGTGCCAGAAGGTCAACTGGGGATGGATGGCCGTCCGCATGTCAAGAATATTCGCCAGGACGAGCCGGGAGTTGGTAAGAGCCCCGTAAGGTCCGGCGGCGCTGTCTGTAAAGGCCATACTTCCGGGGCCGGCTCCGGGCCGGCTGTCCGGAACTCGGGACCAGGAGGCGCTGTGCCAATTGGTCAAGGTGGCGGCTGTGTCCAGGCTGTCTTTAAAGGGATAGATCAGTTCGGCACTCTGGGTCTCCCCGATACGGATGTCGTCGATATGCCAGCCGTCGGCCTCCGTACTCCCGTCGGCAACGACCCGGAAGCGGAGATCGATCTGCTTGCCTGCATAGATGGAGAGATCGACCCGGGCCTCCGCCCAGGCGACCTGGGTCCCCGTCACAAAATAGATCCGCTGCCAGGAGGAGCTCCCCGCCTCTCGGACCTCGACATACCCGAAGTCCGCGTTTGTATCGAAGGCATACTTCTGCCAGAACGAGAGGACCGGCATATTCGCCGAGCCCAGATCGATGGCAACCTGGAGAGACGTATCCGCCGACGGCGCATAGGTGGCCCCGGGTGAACAAGACCAGCTGTAATTTCCGCTGTGATAATCCTCTGTCGTCCTGCCCCAGGGGGACGTATAGAACCAGGGGGCCGGTCCCGTCTCGGCTCCGTCCGTAAAGGGATAAGGGGCGCTCACGGCCTCTTCCTGGATGATCAGATCATCCATAAACCAACCATCCTGCTGGCCCGTTCCATCGGAGGTCAAATGGAACCGGAGACCGAGGTTCGCCTGTCCCGTATAGGCGGCGAGATTAATCCGTTCCTGACTCCAGGCCGTTTCCGTCCCTGTGAAGGACCGGAGAACGCTCCAGGTCTGTCCGTTATCCGTTGACACCTCTAGTTTCACAAAATCCTTGGCCTGCTCCAGGGAATACTTGTGCCAGAAGCTCAAAACGGGATTGGTGGAACCGCTCATATTGATGAAGGTCGTCAGGGTCGTATCGGCATTGGCGGGGTAATTGGCCCCCGGAGAATCGGTCCAGACCGTGGACGCCTGCCCTGTGTGGGTCTCCCCGGCGGGGAGGGCAACCTGTCCCCAGGGGGAACCCCAGGACCACTTGGCCGATCCCGCCTCACCATCTTCCACGAAGGGATAGGTGTTGGCGGGAACCGTATAGGTGGCGTGTACTTCGTTGCTCCCCGGGGAGACGTTGCCGTCCGCATCGACCACCCAGACCCGGTAGTAGTAAGAGCCGGGCTGAACCATGGCCACGGCATCCTTATAGGTCAGGGTGGTCTTCTGGGCGACGGACGCCACCAGGGTGTTGTTCCTTGTCACCCCCGCCGTTGCGTAACGATAGATCTCGTAACGGTTGAAATCGTTGTCGGCGTTTTCCGTCCAAGAGAGGTCAACCGTATTCATGGTACTGGATGTAAGGGTCAGGATCACATCGAGGGGGGCATTTTCTATGATGACGTCGTCGATCGTCCACCCCGCCAATCGATTATTGCAATTCGAGAAGTTTTCCGATCTCTGGTCATAGAGGACAAACTTGATCCGGACGTTTGGCAGTCCCGCCCAGGCGCTGAGGTCGATCTTTTCCTGCTTCCAGTCCGCCGATCCCGTATAGCGGGCAAGTTCCGTCCAGGTTCCCGCCTGCCCGTTGTAGGTGGAAAGGTAAACGATGCCGTAGTCGTGCTCACGGTTGTAATTGTTATTGCAGGAGGAATATTCCCCATAGTTGCCGTTGTGATTCGTGAGATTGTACTTGTGCCAGAATGAGAGCTGGGGATGGACGGCCCCCTGGAGGTTCATGCTGTTCGCCAGGATCAGCTCCGACCATACCTGATCGCCGTATTTCCCCGTGGGGCTGTCTTTGTAAGCATAGGTTCCGGAGTGGGAATCGGGAACCAGGGACCAGGATGACGAGTGCCAGTTCATGACCGCCGCCGGAAGATCCATGGTGTCCCGAAAGGGATAGACGGTAACGGGACTCTGGGTCTCTCCGATACGCACATCGTCGATGTACCAGCCATCCGCCTGGTTGCTGCCGTCCGAGATGAGACGGAACCGGACATAGACCTTCTTGCCGGCGTAGGAGGAGAGATCGACCTTCTCCTCGACCCAGGCCGCCTGGGTCCCCGTCACGGCATAGATCCTGTTCCAGGTGGAAGTCCCGTCCTCCTTCACCTCCACATAGCCGTAATCGACATTGGGATCGAAGATGTACCGGTGCCAGAAGGAGAGGACGGGCATGATCGCCGGCCCGAGATCCACCTTGATCTCCAGGGAGGAATCCGTGGAGGCGCCGTAGGGACCGGCCGGTGAGTCGGTCCAGCAATACTGGCCGGAGTGTCGATCCGACGAGGTCAACCCCCAGGGCGCCGCCGCCGTCCAGCCGCCTACTCCGGACTCCATGTCGTCAAAGAAGGGGTAGCTGTAGAAGCTGACAATCGTGGCCAGAGAGGCCTCCTTGCCCGGGGCGTAGAGATCCAGGGAATTTACTGTGTAGATCTTGTAATAATAAACAGTTCCTGGCAATAAGCCCGTGTCCGTGTAGGTTGTTATGTTCGGGTCCGTGATCGTCGCGACAAGGGTGCTCCCAGGCGAGATGCCGGCGGACGTGGACCGGTAGATCTTATAGGAGGCGAAATCGGCATCGAGACTCTTGGACCAGGTAAGATCGAGAGAGGTGATCTTGGGGTTGCCGATGTTGAAAACTGCCGTCTGATTCGGCGGCTCACCGACGCTCACGTCGTCCACGGTCCAACCGTCCCAGACGATCGTCTTGTCCGTGACGAGACGGAAACGGATCTTGACATTGGCCTGTCCCGCATAAGGGGTCAGGTCGAGCTGTTCCCGTTTCCACACCGGCGCGGCGCCGCCGCCGGATATGCCTGTAAAGGCGGCCAGGCGGTAGGGCCAGGTGGCGCCGTTGTCGGTGGAAAGTTCCACATAGCCATAATCATATTCAGCTTCAATCTGATATTTATGCCAGAATACCAGTTGGGGAGTGACCGCGGCCGTCAAGTCGATGCTGGTGATGAGGGTAAGGGAGACGTCCTGGGAGTTGCCGTAATATCCGCCCGGGCTGTCCGTCCAGGCCTGGGCGCCGCTGTGCTTGTCCGACGTGGTCAGCGCCCAGGGCGGGTCGGCGGCCCACTTGGGGGCCCCTTCCATATCATCGCTGAAGTAGGCGGCACGGGCCTCGACACCGGCGCTGAGAAACACAATCAAAGCCAACAATATCAATATCTTGTATCCCATCCGCCCTACAATGCCGCGCCTGCCGATGACGGCGTCTTGCGTCTTTCTTTCACGTCGCCCCGTTCTCATGGCTCCCCCCCACAGGTTTTTATGTTTTGGACCTAAATTTTTCCGACGAAGGTTGTTTTGATGGCCTTATTTATCGATCAGTAACGACAGGAATCAAAAAGTTCCCATGCATAATCCCGGTTGACATTCACATCAGTAACGGGGCGTGCGGCCCGATCACTGCGGACCCGGCGGAGACGAACAAGGCGGAAACGGATTATCAAACAGCAATCTCTTCTTTGGATGAAAAATTATTCAAACGATCGGATATTATTACCTTTAATTTTTACAGCACGGGTTTGGATATTAAAAGGTTTGTCTGCTGAACTTGAAGAGATGCTCCAAAGGGGATGGCTTTAGGCAGACCTCTTACAATGATTTTTTTGTAGCAACAAGACTTGGCTCTGTCAACTCCATTTTGATTTTAGCTGTGACCTAATTCACAACTAAGGTGTGAATTAGGTCACAGCATCCCGAAACCCTTTGCCAATGCGCTTTTTCACACCTTGATCTTAACACTTTACTATTGACTTTAACGCCAATAACATCTAAAGGAAATTTGCAAATACTCCACCGAAGACAAACCCACATTTTTGCACCACACCAAAATATGTTAACGAAAAGTCGATTAATTCTGTGAACTTTTTTGCGAGCATTGGTTACTCAATTTTCATATCGAGGTTACTGGAAGGTGTGCAACATGACTGACCGGAGCTACTCCCTGATCAGCGCCGCCCTGGTGGCGACGATCGGCGGCACCGCCGTCAACATCCCTGTGACCGACGGCTCCTTCGTCCTGGCGGCGAATCCGGGTCTGGTGGCCCTGGCGAGTTCCGCGGGCGGGTATTCGAGCGCCTATGTCTCCGACGTGGCGGTCCGGGCCGGAGAAACGACGACCATCAGCATCCCCATGTCCGCCGTCACCACGGTGATCAAGGGGGACATCGACGGCGTCAACGGCGTCACCATCACCGACGCGATCCTGGCCATGCAGGCCGTGGCGGGGCAGTCCCCGGCGGGCATCCGTAACGACTACGCCGCCTCCGACGCCGATGTCGACGGCGACAACCGCATTGGTGTGGCGGAGGTGATCTTCATCCTCCAGACGGTGGCGGGAACGCGTAATTAGGGCTGGAATCATGGTCGCATTTATGAACGGGGTATGGAAAATCGGTCCATGAATACCTGGACGGAATAAAATATACACAGCGTCGGAATTATTTGCGCATGAATATGACGTCGCCAATTCTAAAGAACCTTCAACATGCGCATTTATTGATGACGTTGCGTATAGGATTCTCCATAAAATGTTAAAACAAACAATCTCTTTCATGTAAGGAGCAGGGGATGAGAGGGAAAAAACCAGGTAGGGTGAGAGGCGTCATGTTTTTTCTGGCCATGGCGGTGTTTTTCGTTTTGGCCTCTGTCGGGGACACCAGGGCGGACATCTCCTCCGTGGAAGCGGAGATCGCTGCGATCAACAACCAGATTACCACCATAACCAATGAGCAACTCGCCCCTCTCGAAGCGGAGATCGCCGACCTGAGGGCGAGCATGGACGAGGCCCGAACGTTCATGAACAAGTTCGCCGAGCGTAACGACTGGCTCCTGAAGGAGTACGCCGCCCACAAGCACCGCCTGCGGCTCTACCAGGGCCAGGAGTTGCAGCTCAGCATGTCCTACATCGACTTCTTCAACGCGAAGAATACCTGGCAGAACAGTACCGATCCCGAGGTCCGCCGGGCCCAGATCATCGTCATGTTTCGCTATCTCTACGGAAACACAAGCGAACCAAGCCAATTGGAGCTCGATCCCAACAAGCAGAAGGACTTCGTGGACCAGGCGTCCCTTATCGTCACCAAAAAAGCCGTCGCCCGGATCGGCCAGGCCCTGGTGCTGTTGGGAGATTTGACTACGGAACTTATCGACGCCATCACGGGCATCCCGGCGAATTTGAAGGAGGTCGCCTTCAACATCATCGAGTTCGCCGCCAAGTCGACCGCCAGACTCCTGCCGGACGACACGGTCAAGGCCCTCAACGAGACCTGCCTCCAGTATATCCCCTATATGGAGTTCCAGAAGGCCCGGGCCGAGGCCCTGGCCAACGACCTAAACGCGATCCGGAACCGGGAGGAATTCGGCGGCGAGGAGGGCCGCGAGGAAGCCCTGGCCAAGACCCGGGCCCTCATCGCCTATGAGCAGGATGTCATGGACCAACTGGAGCCGGAGGTGAACACCTACCGGACGAAAAAGGCCGAGGTAGAGGCGGGCTTCGCCGCCATGCAGGCCGATCTCGCCGCAAAGACCGCGCAGCGGGATGCCCTCCGCAAGACCCTCCTCCAGTACACCCAGAACAAAATCGACAAGGAATTCGAGCTGAAACAGCTCCAGGAGCAGCAGGCCGTCGCCGAAAACGGCGGGCCGACGAACTACGTAACCGGTCTTTCCGCAGCGTCCAGCGCCTCGATCCTTGCCGCCGACGCCCTCACCTCGGCGCTGCTAAACCTCCCCCGTTATGCCGTCCTCAGCGCCAATGCCGCGTACGTCACCCAAAAGTCCGACCAGTGCAGCTATCAGGAAAAGGTGGGTGAAAATCAATATGTGACCAAGTACGAGTCATATTATACCAGACTAACCTTCAATTCCCCCGTTGCCCAACCGATCTGGCGCAAGGTCAACCCGACGGGGGACGTGAACATCGTCGGCAACCAGGCCTACGGAGTCGCGGTGGGTGTGGTGCCTATCCAGACCGGTCTCTCCCCCGCCTTCACCGGGGAGAGCTGGGGTGACCCCCAGCACTGCTCCCAAACCTATCTCCCGCAAGGCGGCGGCGAAAAGGCCTCCAACCTCTTAAACATCCAGGTAAAAAAGGTGGCGGCCGCCTTGTTTCTCCCCGATACGTACTACAACCGGGAAAGCAAGGGCGGACTGACGGGGACGGCCCTCTTTGACGCCATCGCCGCGGCGGCGGAGAGCTGGGGCAAGGGCATCGACCTGTTCGTCGGCGGCAACGTCCAGCAGTACAACAGTCTCGCCGTCCATTACACCGTCCTCAACGCCGACGGAACCAGGGCCTATTTCACCATGGGCGCCCCCCAGATGCGGCCCGAGGGGGATCGGCAGGCCTTCGAGATCGACAACCGCATGAAGGTCCTGGCGCCGGGGCGGGTGAACCTGTTCCCCCTCATCACGGACAAGGACGGCATCCTGGTTTCCGACGGGGTCGTCAACCCCCTGGTCGTGACGGGGAACAAGGTGGAGCCCACCGCCGACGCTAACGAAGTCACCGGCCTCACCCCCGCCGATGACATCCTCTTGCCCGTCAAGGAGGCGGGGACGTTCAAGGTGAACGTGCAAGGGGACGCAGAGATGACCCGCTACGAGGTGAGATGGCGCTATAAGATCTACAAGACCTCGGGGTATCCCACCGGCTGGGTGGACTTCACCCGCCACAACGGCGCCGCCGTGACACCGTTCACCGGTGCCCCGGGGCTCTGGGTTTCCGCCAACCCCGTCACCCTCACGGATCCGGCGGATTACAACCAGAAATTCAGAGTCGAATTCGACATCGTCCGCAAGTACGACGGTGTCGTCGTCTATACGGGCAAATTCGAAAACATCAGGAGCATCGTCAAGGGGAGAGGCTTCTTCCTCGCCGACAAGCCCACCGGCGCGATCTATCCGGGCAGCGATTATTACCTCTTCCGGGGGCTCCAAACCCTGGCACCCGCGATCGTTTCCAAGCAACTGGAGTTGCGCCTCGATCTTGGTGATGGGCAGAGCGTCGCCGTCCCCTTCACCGATACGGTCAAGGGCCTGCTGTACGGCACCGATGCCGCCAAGAACCAGAACCTGGGCACCATCAACGTTTACGAATCCTACCTGTACATGTCTCTGTCCACCACCGACGCCTGCGGCAGCGTCGATCTGGGACTCTACAAACTCCAGGACGCCGACGGGGAAAGCCTGTTGAACAACATGGGGATCGTCGTCGCACGGAACGAGAACACCCTCATGACGGGTATCGACGTCAACCTCTTCCGGGTCAACTACCGGGAGACCGACGCCGGACCCTTTTATGTCCTCAAGGGCTGCACCGCCTCGCCGATGCAAGACTTCAAGACCCGCTGGACCTTCTTCGACGAGACCACGGCGGAGGCGCCCTTCACCTCGGCGGGTCTCCTCAAGGAAAGCCTGACCCCCATGACCAAGGGCCTGAAAAGGGTGGAGATCCTCAACGGCCAGGGAAACACGGCGGCCCAGGTCGGGTTCCTCAGCGCCAGCGGCGGCTCCACCGTCAACAGGGTCCCCGCGGAAGTGGGGATGTATTACTCCGTCACCTCGGAATACGCCTATGACGAGACAAAACAGGGATATGGGGGGCAGTTGCGGCAGGTGGCGAAAAACGATCTGGGAAGGGAATTCCACCAGTTTGAACTGGATTTCCGGTTCCCCGCCGGCTTCCCCTCCGTATGGGTGCGCACCGTCAACGACATCAACGGCGCCTCCCTGCCCTACGTGGAGAACGTGGCCATCTCGCCCTCGGGGCTGGCCTTCGACGCCCTCATGCCCGGCGCGGGCAACTACACCGCCCTGGCGGTGCTGCAACCACCCGCTTTCGGAAGCCTCAAGATCGAAGGGTCCCGCGTGCTCTACACCCCCAACGCCGGATTCAACAAGCTCGACCGCTTCCTCATCCGGATCGACGGCCGGGTCTGCGACATCGTCCCCGAGGTGGTTTTCCACAACCTCCAGGTAGAGGCGGACTTCTCCGGCCCCCGCCCGGTGATCCGGTTCAAACTGGTCTTCACGCCGGTATATCAGTACGGCAACTACGCCCTGGGTCTCGCCTTCAGCGACGGCAGCCGCAACCCCTTGGCCGTTGCCGTGGGGCAGGCGCCGGCCAAGCTCGCCGTCACCGCCACGGCGGACGGGGTGAACATTAACAAGGGGACGATCCTGGGGAATGAACGGGATCAATTCTCCCTCTCCCTCACCCCTGCGGGCGGCGCCCCGGGCGAGGTGCCGGTGGATGTCTGGTACCATACGGCGCCGCCGGGATTTTTCGCCTACAAGAACCAGGACCGGCCCCTGGACAAGATGTTCGTTCTCCACCGTTTCTTCGAGTTTTTCGAGAACGGCGCCCTCCTGCTGAAAAACCTCTTCGCTTCCAACGGCACGGTCCTCGTGAACGGTCAACCCGTAAACTATGTCGATATTATCGACGTCGCGGCGATCGAGACCTTCACCTTCCGGCCCCGCGCGGACTTCACCGGCCCGGCGTCCATTTACGTCAACGGCTCCGCCGACGGCGGCGCCACCTGGACCAACCAGATGCGCATCGGCGGCCGGATTCTGGCAGCATCCGCCGCCCCCGGGCTGGCGGAGGTCATCGCCATCCTCCAGCTCACCGCGGGACTGCCGGTGTTGCCCCCCGATGCCGCCTTCGTCCCCGACATCAACGGTGACGGCCGCATCGGTCTGGCGGAGGCCATTCATATCATTCATAAGGCGGCCGGGTTGAGATAAGGAAAAAGGGAGGAGAAATGCATACTCCACACAAACGACACGGCTGGTTAAAATTCCGGAAGATGCGGCAGGATTCAGGCATTGCCGGGCCAAGTGGCCTCCGGGATAGATACCCGGTCCCTACCGGCGTTTTCATGGGTTTCCTCGTCGCCCTGCTTCTCCTCGTTACCGTAACGGCTGCCCAACCCGCGGAAAACTATCGTTTCGAACGCATGTGGCCTACCCTCCAGCAGCCATGGTACTTCAACCACCCGAATTTCCTCGCTGTTGACCGCAGCGGTAACGTTTACGTCGGCGATTCCTCGAATTTCCGGATCGTCAAACTAACCCAGGACGGCCAGCTCATCACCCGCTGGGGAAACCAGGAGGGAAATGCCGACGGCCAGTTTTCCTTCCTCTACGGGATTGCCGTGGATCGCGACGGCTACGTCTATGCCGTGGATATGGGCAACCAACGCATCCAGAAATTCGATGCCAACGGAAAATTCATAACGAAATGGGGAGGATATGGGCAGGGTGACGGGCAGTTCGACCGACCAATGGGCATCGCCGCCGGGCCGTTCGGCGACATCTACGTCACTGACACCTACAACAGCCGCATCCAGCGTTTCTCCGCCGACGGCCGTTTCATCTCCAAATGGGGCGGCGGCGGAAGCGGCGAAGGGCAGTTCGGCGAACCTCGGGGCATCGCCGTGGACGGCGAGGGCTTCGTCTATGTGGCGGACAGCCAGAACAACCGGATCCAGAAGTTTACCGCCGACGGGCAGTTCGTCACGATGTGGGGCGAGCAGGGATGGACGGAGGGCAAGTTCAATTCCCCCTTCGGTGTCGCCATCGACATCGAAGGCAACGTCCTCGTCACCGATTCCTCCAATATGATCCAGAAATTCAGTCGGAACGGCGTCTTTCTCGCCCGGTGGAAAAACTTGGACTGGTGGATCGGGGGAAGCGGCAATCTCGGTCCCCCAATGGGCATTGCCGTTGGGACTAACGGTTATATCTATGCCGCCGATGATGGCAAGAACCGCATCGTCAAGATCACGCCCGACGGTCAGTCCATAGCCGCCGTCTGGTCGAGCAACGGTAAAGGACCCGGCTATTTCGACCGCCCCGCCGGTGTCGCCCTGGACAGCCAGGGCTATATCTATGTCATGGACAGGTTCAACAACCGGATCCAGAAGTTTTCTCCCGACGGCGCCTTCGTAAAAACTTGGGGAAGCTGGGGATACGGCGCTGAACAGTTCGCCTACTCCACCGGCATCGCCATAAGCGACGCCGACCGCATCTATATCGCCAACGCCATGGGCGACAACATCAAGGAATACACCACCGACGGGGAATACGTCCGCACCATCGGCACGACCGGAACGGGCAACGGTCAGTTCACAACCGCCAACGCCGTGGCCGTCGATCCCCAGGGCAATCTCTACGTAACCGACAATATGCACCGGGTCCAGAAGTTCACCGCCGACGGCCAGTTCATCACCGCCTGGGGCAGCCAGGGCGACGGCGACGGCCAGTTCGACTGGCCCTTCGGCATCGCCGTGGACGGTACCGGCTTCGTCTATGTGGCGGAGAAACACAACCACCGGGTTCAGAAATTCACCGCCGACGGGCAATTCGTGACCAAATGGGGCGGCCTGAACAACAGCAACGAAGACAGCGACGATCTCTTTCAGGATCTTCAGGGAATCGCCGTTGACCGTCACGGTTATGTCTATGTCCTCGATGTCCGGTTCATGAGGGATCGCACGACGATTAAAAAATTCAGCCCCGAAGGCGTCCTCATCGAAAAATGGAGCCGGGGCGGGGTGGGTCCCGGCCAGCTCGGCAGTCCCGAGGGGATCTACCTGGCGGCGGACGACAGGATGTACATCGCGGACACGAACAACAACCGCATCCAGGTCTTCAAGCCCGTAAGCACGGCAGCGAATGCCCGGGCCGTAATCGTCGCCGGCGGCGGTCCTTACCCCGGCAACGATCTCTGGGACGCTACGCAGATGGCGGCGAATTTCGCCTACCGGACCCTCACCTACCAGGGGTACGAAAAGCAGAACATCCGTTATCTTTCCGCCAACACGACCCTGGACCTGGACGAAAACGGCCTCGCCGACGATGTGGCAGGCGAGGCTAACGGCGCCAATCTTCGTAACGCCATCATCGACTGGGCTGCCGATGCCGACAGCCTCGTCATCTATCTGGCGGATCACGGCGGCAACGGCACCTTCCGCCTGAACGGGAGCGAAACCCTTTCCGCCGCCGCTTTTGCCTCCTGGCTCGATACCCTGCAGACGGCCCGGAATATTTCCGTCACGATCATTTACGACGCCTGCGAATCGGGAAGCTTCGTCGCCGCCCTCTCCCCGCCGCCGGCCGGCCGGCAGCGGGTCGTCCTCACGAGCACCTCTCCAGGCGAGAAAGCCTTCTTCATCACCCAGGGTTCGATCTCCTTCTCCAACTTCCTCTGGACCCACATCTTCAACGGCCATTCCCTCGGGGAGGCCTTCGACCTGACCACCCAGGCCATGACGGCCTATCAGCACCCCCAGCTCGACGGCAACGGCAACGGCAAAGGCAACGAAACCGACGACAGCACCGTCGCCCAAAACCTCTATATCGGCAACGGGACCCAAATCAACGGCGGTGCCCCTGTCATCGGCGCCGTATCGGAACCTCAGACCGTCACCGGCGGCGGCGGCACGGCCGTCATCTATGCCGATCCCGTCACGGACGGGGACGGGATCGCACGGGTATGGGCCGTGATCCGTCCCCCGGATTACCAGCCGGGACCCGCCGGAAACCCTGTCCAGGATCTGCCCTCTCTGGAAATGACACCGGCGGGCGGCAGCCGCTTTGAGGGGTCCTATAACGGATTCACCGCCTCCGGCACCTACCAGATCGCCGTCTATGCCCGGGATCGCCTGGGCAACACCTCCGCCCCCCGCCTCACCACCGTCTCGGTAAACGACCCGGCCGCCCGCAAGGCCGTGATCATCGCCGCCGGGGACCCGACCGGCAACTTGTGGCCCGCCCTGGAAGCAAGCGCCGGACTTGCCTACAACTCATTGATTTTTCAGGGATATAATGATGACAACGTCTATTTTCTAAGTTCCGCTTCATTCTCCGCCGGAGTGGACGGGACGCCAACCCTGGCCAATGTCCAATACGCCCTTGCCAACTGGGCCAAAAGCAACACCCAGGATATGGTTGTCTATCTTATCGGGGAGGGCGGTTCCGGATCATTCCCCCTTCACGGCACGGAATCCCTGCCGGCGGCATCGCTCAAAACCTGGCTTGACGAACTGCAGGACGCCATTCCCGGTAAGGTCGTGGTCGTCTGCGACGCCCCCCTGGCCGCGTCCTTCCTTGCCGCCCTCAAACCGCCCGCGGGCAAAATCAGGATCCTTATCGCCGGCGCCGGCAGGAACCAGGGAGCCCATTTTCTCTCCGGGGGCAACATCTCCTTTTCCCGGTTCTTCTGGAGCCGCGTCGCCAACGGCATGAACGTCCGGGACGCCTTTCTCCACGCCAAGAAGGCCATGGCGTTTCTTGTCAACAAGCAGGAGGCGGCCATTGACGACAACGGCAACGGCGTCTTCAACGAAAAGGCCGACGGCGCCACGGCCCTGAACACCCATATCGGCTGGGGGATAACACTTGCCGGCGACGATCCGGTCATCGGCTCGATCAGCCCGGCGCAAACGGTAACGGGCGGCCAGACCGTCTGCTTCTGGGTTCAGAACGTGACGACGACGGGAACGATAGCGAAGGTATGGGCGGTTATCACCCCGCCGGAAAAGGAAGGCGGCGGCATTTCCGGGGCCGTTACGGATCTCCCCACCGTGGAGCTGACCTTCAACGCCGGAACGGGACGCTATGAAGGATCGCATGCCGCCTGGACGTCCGCCGGTGTTTATACCATTGCCGTTTACGCCCGGGATGCCGAGGGGAACATCTCCCTCCCCCTGACCACGACGGTCACCCAGACCCTGGGACCCGACCCCTACGAACCCGACGATAACAGGGGACAGGCTTCCGTCATCACCCTTAACGCCGCCACACCCCAGGCTCACAACTTCCATGCCGCCGGAGACGAAGACTGGGTGCAATTCTACGGGATAAAGGACGTGATTTACGAAATAAAGGTCGCCAATCCGGGCAGCCGGGCCGATGCCGTGCTGGAACTATACGGCGGTGACGACGGGAACCTCGAGACGGGACCGGTGGATGACGGCGGGCCGGGGGAAGGAGAACTGCTCACCTGGATGGCACCGAAAAGCGGCCGCTACTACGTTCGCATCCGGAATTACGATCCGGCAATCTTCGGGGCGGATACAGGTTACGAACTGAAGATTTACCGACCCATCGCCCCGGACATCATCGGTGTAATCCAAGGCATCGTCATCAGCAATACCAGTCAGACCGCCATCGCCAACGCCGTCGTTTTGGCCGGTCTTGGCTCCGCCCTGACCCAGAACGGCGGGTTCACCCTCTTGACCGGCTCCGGGACGACGGCCGTCGAAGTCATCGCCGCCGGCTATCTCCCCCTGACGGTGCCTGATGTGGAAGTCACGGCGGGACAGGTCACGACCCTCGCGCTGTCCCTGACTCCTGACAGTGCCATCCCCGACGACCAAAAAGGAGACATCGACGGCACCGGCGGCATCACCATGGTTGACCTGATTTTGGCCCTCCAGGCTGTGGCGGGGCAGTCCCCGGCGGGCATCCGCAACGACTACGCCGCCTCCGGCGCCGACGTCAACGGCGACAATCGGATCGGCATGGCGGAGGTGCTTTATATAATGCAGTCATTGGGGGGCCCCCGGGTGAAAGGGCTGTAAATATTTAATTGTCCGTGGCGTAATTTCATTATTTACTTGGAAGTCATGAAGCATACAAATGAATAAGTTCAATGTTTTCATGGAGATTGCCAAACGGATCAATACAAGCGTCGATCTAAACGAAACCCTCGCCCTCGTCATGAGCGGGGCAAAGCAGCTTTTAGACTCGGAAGCAAGTTCCCTGATGCTCATCGATCTCGAAACCGGCGAGCTCTATTTCAATATCGCCACCGGGGAAACGGCCTGAATGCTGTAAAAGGCAGGACAGCGCATGCAAAGAATTCTAATCGACATCGCTGTTTTCCTGCTGTTCATGACGGTCCTGGCAACGGGGGCGGCAACGATACCGGAAGCGGCGTCAGGGCTTTCAGTGGTCGCGACGGCGGCTTTGACGGGACCGGCAGAGGCGGCAGCGGCGCCGGGGCCGGCGGGGGCGGCGACCGGAGATATTGCTTACCAATCAGTCGCTACGGAGCATTTCCGCATCCGTTACAAGGGACAGGATGACCGACTCGCCCGGCGCATCGCCGCCGCCGCCGAAGAGATCCGGGAGAAAATCATCACCCACGTCGGCTATGACCCGCGGGGGGAAACACTTATCTTTCTTGCCCCTTCCCTGGAAGAATTCCAGCGTCTCCAGCCCGGAGCGAAAAAAATGCCTCTCTGGGCGGCGGCGGTCGCCTATCCGGAGCTGAACCTCATCATCATCCGTTCACCCCGGGCGATTAAAGACGGTCGTCTCGATTACCACCAAGTCCTGGCCCACGAATTCACCCACATTGTCCTGGGCCGCGCCCTCGCACCGCGACCGGTTCCGACCTTCCTGGCCGAAGGCATCGCCATGTACGAAGCGGCGGAGTGGCACTTTTCCCGCATGGCCGTTCTTACCCGGGCGGCAATCACCAACCGAATGATCCCCCTGACGTCACTGATGGAACATTTTCCCTCCCCCCCTGAGGAGGCGGAGCTGGCCTATGCGGAGAGTTTCATGTTTGTTTCTTTTCTGATCAACACCTACGGCGCGGAATCATTCCAGAGCTTCGTAAAGGATTACAGCAGCAGCGGGAGTATGGTGGGAGCACTGCAACGCATGTCGGGGAAACATCTGCTCGTCCTGGAGGATGAATGGCGGGATTACATCTATCTGCGTGTCTCGTGGATTCCCATAATTACCAGTGCCGTCACCCTCTGGTTCGTCATCACGTTGATCTTCCTCTACGGCTATTTACGGAAACGCCGCCGGGCGGCGGCGATACTGAGACAATGGGAGGAGGAGGAAGAGGAAGAACTTGACCGCCGGCAGGATGAAGATGGGAATCCACCCCCGGCCGGATCCTGAACCTCACCGTGCCGCGTCGGTACCCGCCGGTCTCGCCATGGCAGGCAACGACGATCCGGAAAAGATGCCCGGAAACTAATCGACCAAAGAAGTTACAATCCTCTGTTAGGACCGGTGAGGCGGCAAAGCCGTCCTCCGCTGCGGAATCGATTATATGGATTGCCTATTCATGAATAAAAGTGGTAACATGAACTGCAAGGAGGGCGAATTTGCCGAATCCGGCGGAGAGGGCGGACGGATAACGCCCCCACCTGCATGATAAGGGCGGTGGAACCGGCATGGGGAGAAAATTCTCCCGATACCGGAGACAATCAACCGGAAGCGACAAAAATAGAGAAGACCTCCAGGGAAAAATGAACAGAGAGACGTTTATGCGCCGCAGCAGGGGGGAAAAAAAAGAAGACCGGCCAGGCAGTAAATTATTACGACGCTCCCCGCTAAAGGCCACAGAAAAGGGTCACCCGATCAGAAGAGCAGGGAAGGCGATGATTATCCTTCTTACCCTGCTGTTCGTGTTATTTACCCTCCTGCCCGCTCTCGCCCTGGCCGCCGCATCGCCGGACGGGATATGGGAGGAGCTGAACACCCGGTCCCCGCTGTCCACGGAGCCGGACGGGCGGGAGCCCTGGGTAAAGCCTGACGTCTTTCGGGAATTCCGTCTGAATGCATCGGCTCTCGCATCCCTTCTCGACCAGGCGCCGCGCCGGGAGGCGGCAACCGCGGCCAGAGCGCCCCAGGTACAGGCGCGGATAACCATACCGTCTCCGGATGGAAGCTACCGGACCGTCGTGTTCGAGGATTCCCCCGTAATGGCGCCGGAGTTGGCAGCCAAGTTTCCCGACATCCGGACCTTCATGGGCTATCTGGCGGAAGACCCCACCGTAACCGTGGCCTTCGACTGGACACCTGCGGGATTCCACGCCCAGGTCCTCGCACCGGAGGGGGCCTGGTATGTAGATCCCTACCGGATCGGTGTCTCCTATGCCAGTTATTTCAAAAGGGATTACCGGCCGGACAAGGCCTTTACGGATCATCCGGCCCGGCTGCCCTCCGCTGGGAAGTCCTCACCGGGCCGCCTGCCCCTGACCGCCCCCGCCGCCGGGGGCGACAAGTTGCGGAAGTACCGCCTCGCCGTCTCCTGCACGCCGGAATACGCCCAGTACCATTGCGACGGCGTCTGCACCGACAAGACCAAACCCATGGCCGCCATCGCGACGACCATCCAGCGGGTACGGCAGATCTACAACCGGGAGCTGGCCATCGATTTCACCCTCGTTGCCGACAACGACCGGCTCATCTATATCGATCCCGCCACCTCCCCCTTCACCAACAACAATTCGAACCGGCTCATCGAACAAAACCAGACGGAAGTGGACAAGACGATCGGGGATGCCAATTACGACATCGGCCATGTCTTCAGCCTCGGCGGCGGAGGGCTCGGGGCGCTGGGGGTACCCTGCCAGACCGGGAAGAAGGCGGGGGCCCTCACGGGTACCAGAGACCCGAAGGGGGATGCCTTCGATGTGGACTATGTCTGTCATGAAATGGGGCACCAGTTCAATGCCGATCATACCTACAACGGCCGGGGCGGTAACTGCTCCGCCGACCAGTACGCCCTCCATGCGGCCTATGAACCCGGTTCGGGAACGACGATCATGGCCTATGCGGGACAGTGCGCGGAGGATAACACCCAGAGCTACGGGGACAACATCTTTCACTCCGTCAACTTCGATCAGATCCAGGCCTATGTATCCCAGAAGGGGACCTGCCATACCCTGGAAGGGAGCAATACCATCCCCACGGTCCAGGTGCCGGCGGCCTACACGATCCCCCGCGGGACACCCTTCATGCTCACCGGCTCCGGCGCCGATCCGGGAGGCAATGTCCTGACCTACCTCTGGGAGGAACATAGCCGGAGCGGCAGGCAGGCGGCCCTGAATGCCCACGATGACGGGGAATCCCCCCTGTTTCGCACCTACCGGCCCACCCTGACGGGGACCCGGATCTTTCCCCGTCTGGAGACGATCCTGGCGGGAATCAGCGATCCCGGTGAACGCCTGCCCCAAATCGGCCGGACGATGAACTTCCGCCTTGTCGTCCGTAACGGCCGGGGCGGGGTGGCCTACGGGACCACAAAGGTTACCGTGGACGGCATCGCCGGTCCCTTTCGGGCAACCTACCCGACGGCGGGGCTCGAATTAAACGGCGCCGTCGAGGTGAAATGGGACAAGGCCGGCACCGATCAGCCGCCTGTGAACGCCACCGCCGTCGATATCTTCCTGTCCACGGACGGCGGAAAGACCTTCGATTTCACGAATCCCCTCAAAACCGGGGTCCCCAACACGGGCGCCGCCCAGGTAACCCTGCCCGATGTCCGCACCACCCGGGGGCGGATCATGATCAAGGCGGCAGATAACGCCTTTTTTGCCATAAACGACGGTGACTTTACCATCTCCGGCACCGCTGCCGCCGGGAACATTTCCGTAACGCCGATGACGGGCCTCTTTGTCAGCGGCGAGGAAAAGGGGCCTTTTACCAGTCTGTCGAAAGAATACACCCTCCGGAACACCGGCACGGCGACCGTCAACTGGTCGACCGCCAAGACGCAGTCCTGGGTGAACGTCGCTCCCGCCGGAGGAACCCTGCCCGCCGGTGAGCAAATCGTCGTGACGGTCTCTGTCACGGGTGCCGAGAACCTCGCCCAGGATCAGTACCTGGATACGCTTACCTTCAACAACGACACCAACGGCGTCGGCACGACGACCCGGACGGTTTACCTCCTCGTCGGCAAAAACATCGACGCCGGCCTGCTCGTGTCCGACCCCGATGATTTCCAAAGCCGGGGTTTCGCAGGCGGCCCTTTTTACCCCACCGCCAAGACCTACCGTATCATGAACAACGGCACGGCGACCGTCAACTGGTCGGTGGTGGCGGAGCAGAACCGTCTTACCGTGACGCCGGCCAACGGGACCCTGGACCCGGGAGATGAAACCGCCGTGACGGCCTCCCTGAAGGATGACTGTAAGAACCTGACCGCCGGTGTCTACACCGACACCCTCACCTTTCAAATCGAAAACAAATCCACAAATCCGGCAACTTATGTCCCTATGGCCGTACGCGCCGCAACCATAACCGTCGTTACGCAAGAGGAGGAGGGGGCTCTCGATGTCGACCCGCCGCAGGCATGGAACGCCGCAGGGTATTCCGGGGGACCCTTCGTACCTGCCAGTAAAAACTATACCCTTCGCAACGTCGGCAACAACGTCCTGAACTGGACAGCCGCCAAGACCAGGGATTGGGTAAGTCTTTCCGCAACGGGCGGAACCCTGGCGCCGGGGGCGGCAGTCACCGTCGCCGTCGCCATCAACGCCGCCGGTCTTGCCGTCGGGACTTACAGCGAGACCATTACCTTCACCAATACGACGAACAACGCCGGCACAACGACCCGCACCCTCCAGTTGTCCGTCCGTTCGGGGCCGGGCGTTCTGTCCGTGACACCCGACGAGGCTTATGCCCTCTCAGGAAACCGGAACGGGCCCTTCACGCCGGCCAGCAAGCAATACACGTTGAAGAACACCGGTGGGGAGAGCATCGACTGGGTGATCTACACGGAGAGGAGCTGGATCAACGTTATCCCCTTCGAGGGGACGCTGGCCCCCGGGGCAAGCGCGGTTGTGACCGTAACCCCCAACATGATCACGAATAGCGTCCTGCCGGGAGCCTACACAAACAGCATCTTCTTCATGAACAAGACGAACCGGAGAGGAGATGCGTCCCGGAGCGTCCCCCTCACCGTAGCTGCGGAAACGACACCCGGACCCTTTTATATCAGCCCGGCCGAAGGACACTCCTTCCGGGGAAAATGGGGTGGGCCGTTCCTGCCCGCGTCGGTGGATTTCACCCTGCAAAACATCACTGACGGGGAGGTTAAATGGACCACCGGCCTCGACGCATCCTGGCTCGCCCTCACCCCGGCGAGCGGCACCATCCCCGCCGGGGAGTCCGCAACCGTCAAGGCGACCTTGAAGAGTGCGGCCCATCTCCTGGGACCGAACAGCTACGCCAATACCGTCTATTTCGGCGACGAGGGAAGCGGGCGGTTGTTCAAAAGGACGATCAATCTCACCGCCGCCGAGAAAGGTGATATCAACGGGAACGGCACCGTGGAGCTCGCTGATTCCGTCCTCTCCCTCCAGGTCACCGGAGGCGGGGAAACTTCTTCTCTGAGAACGGATTACCGGGATTCCGGTACGGACGTGAACGGCGATGAGAAGATCGGTCCGGCGGAGTCTCTCTTTGCCCTGCAGCACGCGGCGGGCCTGCGGACCGGCGGCGGATTTGTCCTGAAAAGCAGTGCCTTTAAAAACGGGGCGTCGATCCCCCTGCGGTACCTCGAGGATGGATTGTCCCCGCCGCTGACGTGGAGCGGGGCGCCGGCGGGGACGAAGAGTTTCGTTCTTCTGCTGGAAGACCCGGACGAAATTCCCAACCTGGAACTCATCCGGGGCTACTGGATTGTTTACGACATCCCCGGCGTCGTGGCATCCCTTGCCGAAGGTGCCGGGGCCGAGAATGGAAAGAAACTCCCGTCGGGGGCAAAGCACGGGAAGACCAACTGGGAAAAGAACAACACCTTCTATCGCGGTCTCGAGCCGACGCAGTCCACGGGCCCCCACCGGTTCTATTTCCGCCTTTACGCCCTTTCGGAGGCTACGATCTCGCCCGCGGGCGAGGCCACCAAAGACAATATCGAGGCCGCCATGGCCGGCAAGATCCTTGGCCGGTGCGAACTCATGGGGACATACTTCCGCCCTTAGCAGGCAAGCGGATCACTCATAAACACATTCGTACATATAACCGGGATTGCTGCCGCCGGTGCAGGTTGACGGCGGCAGGTCCTTATACGTGCAAAACTGGTTTGACGACCCGAAGTTCTTGTAGTTGACGCCGTCCCAGCAGACGGCGGTCATCCCTGTAAACGTGGCGCTGCAGGCTTCGCCGGCGGGGATGGTCCCCGACGTCGTCGTCTTTACGTCCCGACCGAAACAATCGCCGATGCCGAAATATTTCCATTTGTAGGAAGGCGTTGCAGAGGATTCCCGCCGTCCCGCCAACGTTTGGAGAATATATAGCAACTCTTCGAAGCCGGCTTTCCCGTCGCCGTTCACATCGGCCCCGGAGGTCGTGTAATCCGCCCGGATGCCCGGCGCCTCCATTCCCACCACTGCCTTGAGGATGAGGAGCGCATCCGCCATATCGACCCTGCCGTCGCCGTTGATGTCCCCTTTCAAGCCCGCCGTCGCCCCTTCGTAGGTGAAGTTGACGGTGACCATGGAGAAATTGCCCTGAGCATCCCGGGCAACGACGTTGTAGTAATAACCTCCCTTGTCAAGCTGGACGCCATCGTAGGCCACCGACACGGTCGCCAGGCCGTACTTACTCCAGATCCGCCCCCCGGCGGCTTGGTACAGCTCCACACCATAGTCGTAACCGCTCCCGGCAATCCCCGTCCAGGAAAACGTCAAGGCCCCCGTCACCTTCTGGGCCTCCGCCGGCAAGGGATCGGCAATAAACCCCTGAACAAAATCCGCTACCTGCAACTGCTTCGCCACCACACCGCCCGCCTTACGGGTTATCGTGAAGGCATAGCTCAAAGGGGTAACGGGAACACCGGCGCCAAGATGAACCTTCCGGTCCCCCGGAACCACCCAACTCCGGGAAAAAACATCATAGTCAAGGGCCAGGGCGTCCCCAATCCCCGGACCCGTCACCGATACCGAGGCCGCCATGCTCTCCGCCTCGCCGGGATCGGTCACGCTCAGAGCCACCGTGTAATCGCCGGGGAAATGACCCGTCGTGGCCGCAACACCGTAGCGGTCGTTGAAGACAACCCCCACCTGCCGGTCCGCGTTCATCGTCACCGCACACTGATTGCCGTTCACCGTATCGCAACCCGTCCACCCGCCGAACGTCGCATCGGCCGCCGGGGCAGCCGTCAACGTGACCAACGCGCCTTCAACGTAAGATGCCGTCCCCATGTTGCCCGTCCAGGTGAGTACACCCTTGTCCGTTGTAACGGACCCCGACCCCGTACCGGATACGGCCGCGGAAAGGTTGTAGTTCGTCTGCTCACCCTGCCATCCCCCTTCTCTGTAGAGGGACTGAATCTCCACCGGAGAAAGGGCGCGGTTGAAAAGCCGCACGTCGTCAATGACCCCTTTGAAAGACGTGCCGGCGTTGAAGAACCGCCCGATCGTCAAATCGGCGTCGTATTGGTCTCCGCCGCCGACGCTTCCCGGTGCGGAATTTACCAATAGCCCGTCAACGTACATATTCATTCTAGCGCCGTCCGCAACGGCGGCAAGCAAATGCCACTTGTTGTCTCCATAGCTTTCCGAAGTAATCAAGTAAGGGTAAAATCTAATTCTGTGGCCGTAATACAAACCAAGGAAATAGCCGTTCCCATATCCGCATATATGCTGCCCGACGATCATCATCTCATCGTTCATGGAATCTGGCAGGATCTTGACCCATGCCAGCAGGGAATAGGTATTGAATTTCAGGTTCCGGCTGTTCGGAATGACGATGTAGGCATCCGTCGCTCCGAAAAGATAGGCCCGGCCGGCGTTCCCGAAACGGTCCGCCGTCAAGACGGCGTTATTGATGACACCGTGGTGGCCGTTGCCACTCTCGTCGTCGGCGCTGCCGTTGAAGGGATAATAGGCGACAAGGCCGCTTTCCGCCGCCGGAGGCGTATAGGCTTCGACAACGTCCAGGGGGGACGGGGAAATAGCAGGATTCTGACCGCCGGCGACGTAAAATGTGCCGTTGACGACACCGGAGGCGGCATGCACACGCGGTGTCGGCAAAGCGGCCGCCTCTTTCTTTGTCCAGATGTCTGTAGCGGGATCGTAGATGTAGAGGTCCGGTAGGATGTTGCTTTGCGCGTCTGTCCCACCCGTGACGTAGAGCTTGCCGTTAACGACGCCGGAGGCGAAGCCGACACCCGCGACGGGCAGGGGGGCCTTGGTCGTCCAGGTGTTCGTGGCGGGATCGTAAACTTCAAGGGTATTGCCCATGCTCCCGTTGTCGGTGTGTCCTCCCGCTACGTAGAGCTTGTTGTCGATGACACCCCAGGCGGGATAGCCGTGGGCAACCTGGGAAGCGGCAAGGCTTGTCCAACCGTTAGTCGCCGGATCGTAAACATCCAGAAAGTTGCGATACCCGTTGTAGCCGTTGCAGGCCGTCGTCATGTACATCTTGCCGTTGATGACGCCCGCGGCGCCGCAGGCGGTAAGGCGGGAATTGGGAAGGGGCGCCTTCTCGGTCCAGGCGTTGGTTTGGGGGTCGTAAACGTAAAGGTTGCCGTTAGGCAGTCCCGGGCTCGTGGTCCAGCCGCCGGGCACGTAGAGTTTGCCATCCATGACGGCAGCCCCGCTGCTACCATAACGTCCCCCCGGCATGGAGGCAAGGGTACTCCAGGTGTTGGCGGCAGGGTTGTAAGCCTGGAGCGCAGGGGTGTCATGACCGTCCCACCCGCCGGCGAGATACAGGAGGCCATCGATCACAGCCCCCAAAGCCTGACTTCGTGCCGCCGGCATCGACGCCTTGGTGCTCCAGGGAACGTACGCCCCTTCGTAGGTGAAGTTGACGGTGACCATGGAGAAATTGCCGTCTTCATCCCTCACCATGACGTTGTAGTAATATTTGCCGTCGGCCAGGGGGGGGCCGTCGTAGGCGACGGAGGTCCCGGTAATCCGGAATCTGTTCCATATCTGGTTGTAGGCAGCATCGTTAAGCTCCACGCCATAGGTATAGGGACCGCTCACCGGCGACCACGAAAACACGGGGGGCGCCGTGAGGATCGTATTGGCCGCCGGCGTCGTCGTCTCCGGATAAACGGTCAGAAACCGCTTGACCTGAGCGGTTTGGGTGATTTGGCCCGTTCCGTCAGTTATCACAAAGGTATAGGTGAAGGGGAGTCCCGTCGGCATGGTGTTTCCGAAGGGGATGTTCCATTGCTCTCCCGGTCCCCAGGATACCCAGCGATGAGTGACCGGGTCATGATTCAGGGACCGCGGCGAATCCAGACCGTTCCCGGTTACGGATACGCCCAGGATCGCGTCCGTCGGATCTTGGACCTCCAGTTCCACGAAGAAGCTGTTGGGGTTCGAAGAGACGGCCTCGTAACCAGAAAAGGCCTTCACCCCGTATTTCTGCTGATTGCCGTAAATCAGCCAATTATCGCCCGTCTTGATGAGATACATCGTCCCCGGCCCTCCCGGCACGAAGGCCGTGGCACTGTTGCCGTTGACGACGATCCGCTCCGCGAGGGTGGGCAGCGGGGAAATCGGCCCGGTAAATTGAGACATGAAATCGAGACGCTGCATGTCGTATGTCTTGCCGTTGTCCAGATAGGACGGCGAGAAATAGGACATCAAAAGATCGAGATCCTTGTTATTGTAAGCCGTCAGGGCCGCGGCAAGCGTGGCCTGTATATCGGCCCGGGCATCGGGGAGATCCGGAACGACGTACAGGTAGTTGACCCCCGCCTCGCCGGCGAGGACAAAGATGCGTCCGCCGGTCGGATCGACGGCCACGCCGTAAGGGCTTACCCCGCTTCCCAGCGCGATGGTCCCCAAAAAGGAGTTGGCGGCACCGTCCAGGACCTCCACGCTGTTTCCTGCGGGATTGATGATGTAGATCCTGTTGAGATCCTCATTGACGGCCATTGACGAGGCCCCGGGCGAAAAGGACAGGGGGATGGAACTCACGAGCGTCTCCGGCTCCGTGGCGCCGTCGATAACCTGAAGCTTTGTCCCGTCCAGGGCGTAAAGTTTGTTGGTGGCGGCGTTGGCGGCCAGCACGGCCCGGAAGGCGGTGGTCGTCACGGCAAAGGAGGCGGCATTGATACGTTTGGGGGTGTTGCCGGGATTGATATAGGTATGGCCGGTGGCGCCGTTGACGACTACCTTACCCAGGATGCCGCCGCTGCCGATCGGCCCCTGCAGTACCGCATAGGTGTCGGCATTCACGACCCAGACCGGATCGTTGCCGCCGCCGCACTGGCCGCTCACCCAAACCCGCCGGCGGGAGGAATCCACGGCGGTGTAGATGGGGCAGTTGCCCAGGTTCACCGTTGTCAGCAAGGCATTGGTGACGCCGTCGTAAACATGGATGGAGGCGTCATACACCCCGGCCGTCCAAACCCGGTTGCCGGCGATATCCACGGCGGCCCCCGATCCGGTACCGATCTGGGTCACTGTGTAGGTGGCCCCGTCCACAGCCGCCGTCACCTGACCGCCGGAGGCGCCGCCGCTGACATATATCTTGTTCAGGGCCGGGTTGTAGGCAATGTCCGCCGCGCCGTTCTGAGGGATCGTGATCCTCGTGAGGATCTGCTGCGCTATCGCGGGAACAGTTAAAAGGTTGCAGAATAAAAACACCACCAACAGGAGAAAAGCCTTGCAGAACCTGTTTATGATTCCCATCTCGACCTCCTTGACCGGCAATGCTTGGCAATGATTGAGTAACTATTTGACTTTGAAAGACTTGTTTGCATCGCACCGTGCAACTTCAGTCACAGCGGCGCCTACGCCTATGGATGGGAAATGCCGTTTTTTCAACTGTGTCGGGAAAGCATTCATAGGCGCTTCTTAACTTATACGTTGAGAGGTGGCGAAAAGTTTACGGGAAAGGTCCGGATGTTCAGGAGGAAGACTGTTTGCGTCGTTTCCGATATGCTTTTTTCGACAGTAAATCAGCCACGTAACGAACCTTCTTGGACTACTTGTAGACCCATTTTTTGAAATGTCAAGATGAAATTCTCCCCGGTTTTTTCTAAAAATAAAAAAATCGCTGTAAGGTGTGAACTGGGTCACACCGGCGCGCATATTCCCCTTGACAAGCGAAAACTGGGGATTTAGAATTTTTTTCAGTCCGGAATTGCGGCCCTACATCCTCGTTTCGCTCCTACTCGCCACCGCGCCAACCAAAAAACGATCTTTACCGTATTTGGAGATCCCGTATGAAAAAGCCCCTGATCCCGGTTTTGTTCTGTCTGATCAATCTATTTTTCCTGATTGCCGGCCCTGTCGCCCACGCCTGGCTCGTCGAGCGGGTGAGCCTGACAAACGACGGCCGGGAGACCTCGGGACCCTCTGGTTCCTACCCCACCTCTCAATACCCCGCCATGACCCCGGACGGGCGCTACGTCCTGTTTTCCTCCAAGGGAACCAACCTGGTCGAGGGCGACACGAACGGCAAGTACGACCTCTTCCTCAGGGACCGCAAAAAGGGGACGACGGTGCGGGTCAATGTCTCCTCATCCGGCGCGGAGGTGACCGACAAGGACACGTATCAAGGCAGCATCTCCCCCGACGGCCGTTACGCGGCCTTCAGCTCCCCCTCCGCCCAGCTCGCCGCCGACGCCAACGGCAAATATCAGGTCTACCTGCGGGACACCGTGGCGGGGACGACCACCATGATCAGCCGCAGCAACGACGGCGCACCGGGCAACAACACGTCTTCCCTCAATGATGTGCCCGTCTTCTCCGCCGACGGCAACTACATCGCCTATTCGTCCAACGCCACGAACCTCGCCGGCGGCGTGACCACCGCGACGAACCAGATCTACCTCTACGACCGCCGGAACGGCCAGACCACCCTGATCACCAAGACGGCGGACGGGACGCCCGGCGACGGCAGCAGCACCAACCCCGTCATCTCGGGCGACGGCCGTTACATCGCCTTCGTTTCCTCGGCCAAGAACCTGACCTCGCCCGCCCTCGACTCCGCTTACAACCTGATCCTCCTGCACGACCGCCAGACGGGGCAGACGACCCTGGTGTCCAAGAGCCCCGCGGGGGCCGTGAGCAACCAGGGCTGTTCCTACCCGGGCATCTCCCGGGACGGGGGGTACGTCGTTTTCCATACCTATGCAACCAATCTGGTGAGCGGCATGACGGGAAACACGAAGGATCAGGTCTATCTCTACGATGTCGCCGCCGGCTCCCTTACCCTGATCACGAAGAACGCCGAAGGGGTCCCGGGAGACAACAGCAGTCACTACGCCGTGATCTCCCCCGACGGCCGCTACGTCGCTTTCAAATCGGGCGCCCAGAACCTCCTGGCGGACAACACGAAACTCTCCTACAGCAACATCTTCGTCTACGACCGGACGGAGAACACCTTACAAGTGGTGAACGTGACGGCCTCCGGCGACAAACCCGACAGCGGCGCCTACCTCTACAGCGCCATCGCCGAGGGCGCCAAGGCCGTGGCCTTTCAGTCCGGCGCCGCGAACCTCGTTCCGAACGACCAGAACAACGCCGACGACATCTTCGTCGCCGTCAAGACCACGGACGACTGGACGATCAGCCCCCAGGGTCAGATCGGCGGCTGGCGCGACGATCTGGCCGTGGCGGGGAATCTGGCGGCCCTTATCGAGGGGATGAGCCTCAGCCTCTGGAACGTGGGCGGGGAAACGATCGTCAAGCGCGGCACCCTCGGGCTGGGCTACGAGCCGGCCCTCCTGACCGTGGTGGGGAACTACGTTTATCTCATCAGCGCTTGGGACGCCCCGCGTTTTTCCGTCGTGGACATCACCGACCCCGCGGCCCCGGTAAAGAAGGGCGAGTGCGAGGCCCAGACGGTCTGGGGGGGGAGCCTGTCCTATTCCAGCGGCTATGTGTATCACTCCGTCGAGCAGCAGGGCGTCCCGGACATCCAGGTGATCCGGGTCAGCGACCCCCAGTCCCCCGCCGTCGTCAAGCGGCTCGGTATCCCGGCGAACGGTTTCACCGTCGCCGGGGGGAAACTCTACGCCATCGGCGACCAGAACGGCAACAAGTTCTGGGTGTACAGCCTCGCCGACCCGTTGAACCCTGTCAAGGAGGGGGAATACTCGGGCAATGTTTACGGCAACCGGCCCGCCATGTACGTGGACGGCAGCCGCGTCTACAGCGCCGCGGAGGGCAACGGGGTACAGATCTTCAACGTGAGCGACCCCACCTATCCCGGCAAACTCTCCGATTTCACGGGCAGCGGCGCCGGGCTGGCCAAGGGGGTCTACGCCGCGGGCGACACCATGTACATCGTCGCCGACAACAAGGTCCTGTTCGTGAACGTCGCCAACCCCGGGTCGCCGTCCTTACTCGGGGAAAAGGAGATCAACGGCGCGGCGCGCGTCCGGGGCTCCGGCGGCCCCGCCTACGTCATGGCCATGGGGGACGGGGCGGTCCAGAGGGTGGCCTTCACGGGCGGACAGGCCGTGGTCAGCGCCGCCGGCGAAAGCCCTTCCATGGCCTCGGGGTTGCTCGCCGACGGCGACAGGCTCTACGTGGGATCGGCCGACTATCTCTGGATCATGAACATCGCCGACCCGTCCGCCCCTTACGCCCTCGCCAAGGATGCCCGCTGGAAGAACCTGCGCCCCCTCGCCGTCTCGGCCGACCGGCTCTACGGAACGATGGGCAGCAAGGCCTACGTGGTGGACGTGACCAATCCTGCGGCCATGATTCCGGTTTCGGAATACACGGCCGCCGGGGCGATCAAGCCCCGGGCCATGGCGGGGACGACGGCCCTGTTGGGGGTCGACACCAACAACGACTGGAAGAGCGACACCTTGGAGATCGTCGATTACGCCAGCCCCGCCGCGCCGGTGAAGCGGGCGAGCCTGACCAACCTCTTCACCGACGAGCTGACCGACGTCGCCGGGGCGGGCAACCTGGCCTGCGTCGCCGGCGAAGGGACCGACGGGACCAACGCGGTGAAGGTGTACGACGTCTCGACGCCGTCCAGCCCCGTCCTCAAGACCACCCTGAACGTCCAGGGCGGCTCGCAGCGCCTCTGGATGAACGGCAACACCCTCTTTGCGGCCTCGATCGCAGGAAACGGGACCTCCCTGGAGGCCTTCGACCTTACGGACCCGGCGGCGCCCGTGCGGGCCGGTCAGGTTTCCGTCCCGAAGCAGGCATACGACATCAAGGTCGTCACCCCCGAGGGCCGGGACCCCATCGTCCTCATGGCCGTTCCCGGCGGCAGCATCCTCACCTACGGGTACACCCCGACGTCGGGCACCTTCTCCCCCGGCCCGGAGTGCCACTCCCCGCACTCCGCCGAAGTCACGGTGACGCCCTCCGGAGGTTCCGGCTACAGGGTCGTGAGCAATGATTATTCCTACGGTTCCTACACCCAGCTGCTCCAACCCAAGCAGACCAAGTGCTGCCTCACCACGGAGGTGATGCCCGCCCAAGCCAAGGCGGAGGGCTGCACGGCCGCTCCGGACAAGGTGGACCCCGTCGCCTGCGGCGGCAAGGTGCCGGTGACCGCCACGGCCAAGGAGCCCTGGGTGTTCAAGGAATGGACCGGTGCCGCCGCGGGTGCGAGCGCCTCCACCGAAGCCACGGCGACGGGCTCCTGCTCCGTGGCCACAGCCAATTTCTGGAAACCGACCCTGACTCTGGGGGCAGGCAATCAAAATCCCTGGAGCGGCCAGGAATTTCGCGCCCTGTCAGGTGAATTCGATTATACCAACGGGGCGAAGAACGTCCCGATCACCCACATCACCCTCACGGCCAACGAGGTGGACGACTGGCTGGCCACGGGTTTGACCTTCCATACCTCGGGAACGGGAAACGAGCAGGAGGACGTCGTCGAGGCGCGCCTCTATCTGGGCAGCATCGGCGGCACGCTCCTGGGGACGAAGACCTTCACTGCAGACAACGGCAATCTCGCTTTCAGCTTCAACGTCACCATCCCCAAGTCCACGACGGTCTCCATGATCCTCGTTTATGATTTCAAACCCGAGCGGACCTGGCCCTGCAACGATTACAGCTCCCAGCTCGACATGAGCCGCGTCGCCGCCGTCCCGCTGAACTTCCCCCCCGGTCAAAAGCTGCCCGCCCCGCCCCAGGGAGTTACCGGCGGCCCCAGTGTGGCCAAGCGGGGGGATACGGTCATCAGCGACGGTGACCGGCAGTACGGAGAGGCGGAGGACCCGGCAAAGAACAAGCCCCTGGAAAAACCCCTCAAGGCGAGGATCGCCTGGCAGCACCCCCAGAGCATCGAATACATCGAATACGAGATCACCGGCGAGGCGGCGGGGGCCTTCCTCGGCGGCGTCCTGAACCAGAAAAAGACCCGGAAGGTCCCCAACGCCGAGGGATACGCCGAGGAGTCGATGACCCTGGGCACGAAGAAGGGCCAGCAGCGCCCCTACGAGGTGAAAGTCGATCACAAGAACAAGGGGGCGGCCTGCAGCTCTACCTACGGCGCCTCCCAGTTCACCGAATGGGGTCTGGGTCTCGATCTGGCCACGGCCTCCCAGTATGACAATCCGGACAACGGCGATATCTTCGGCACCTTCCTCTCCAACATTCAGGCGGAAAACACCTTTACCCTCACCATCGATATGGCGCCGCCCAACTACGCCACCATCGACGAGGTGATCTTCTCCATGGGCGGCCAGTCGGTTACGGGAACGGTGGTAACGCCGAACAAGGTTTACAAGGCGGCCTTCGACATGGCGGCCTTCCAGCAGCCCCAAAAGCTTCTCGTCACGGTGAAGATGACCAAGGACGGCGCCCATATCGAGCAGCAGGCGGAATACAATGTCAAATGCGTCAAGCTGCCCTCCTGGGTCAACGTGGTCTCCGGCCTCTGCCACCCCGAATCATTTGTCAAGGAATTCAGCGGCGACGACGGCGGGGCGTACAACTTCACCTTCAACTATCCCACGAACTTCGCCTGGAGCGACTATGTCCCCAGCGATGTGGGATTCCTGGGGGGACTCGACAACAATCTCAATATCGAATTTTCCGCCAACGCCACCTATCGGGTGAACGAAACCAGCACCTTCGGGGCGACGATCAAGGGTCAACCGAAGATCCTCGGTAAGGAATTCGGCCTGGAGGGCGGTCTCTCCGGTGATTTCGACGCCAACTTCGCCTTCCTCCGGGGTACGGGAACCATCGGTGCCGACTTCTCCTTCGACCTGCCGGAAAAGGGCTTCTCCAAGACCTTCCTCATTTACGGGGTGCCGGTGACGGCGGCGGTCGATCTGAGCGGCAACGTGGTGATTTTCATCAAGGGAAGCGCCGTCCTGAACCGCCAGTTGGAGTTCGAGGAAGTGTCGGTGGAACCGGGAACGACGGTGACGGGGCATATCACCATCTCCCTGGCCGCCGTCTTCGGCCTGGCGAAGATCTCCGCCACGGGTTCTCCTTCCGTAACCATAAAGATACTGATGAAGTACACATCCGCCAACGGCACATCGACGACCTGGAGCGGTTCGGTGGTGGTGCCCATCAAGGTGGAGGGTTCGATCTTCTGGGGCCTGGGCAGTGCGGAGCTTGTCTCTACCCAGCTCGGACCCTGGAACTTCCCCGCAGCGGCGGGATCCTACCCGGCGGCTGTCCGACCCCTCGAGGATGCCCCGCAACCGGTCGCACCTCGTCTCATGGCCACGTCCTCCCTGGCGGCTGACGGTTCGGGCCGCCGGATGTCCGTCTGGATCGACGACACCCGTCCGGCAGAACCGTCGCCCAATCCCGATGTCTTCTACCGGTATTACAACGGCACGGCCTGGAGCGCGGGGGCACCCATCATCGGCGACGCCAGCCCCAACACCGAGTGGGAAACCGACCCGGCAGTGATCTTCTTGAGCAACGGCACCGCCCAGGCCTGCTGGACGGCGAACAAGGGAGACAAAGCCCTGAACAATCTCAACGACATCCTGGCGGCCCAGGACATCGTCTGTGCCGTGTGGAACGGTACCGCCTGGGGCACGCCGGTGAAGGTGATCGACGACGCCGAGGGTGACGGGGTGGTGAGCCTGGCTTACGACCCGGCGCTAAACAAATCCGTCGCGGTTTGGGTTCACAACGCCGCCCCCGACAAGGCGGCCATGAACAGGAAGGCCTGGAAGCTGATGTATTCCGTTTATGATCCGACGGCCAATGGCGGGGCGGGCGGTTATTCCCCCGCTCTGGACGTCCCCGGGACGGCTACGGGCAGCGCGGACCAAATGCCCGCCGTGGCCGCCGACGGCACCGGCAACATCTATCTTGTCTGGGCCCGTGACGACGACGGGATCTTCTATACCGAGCTGGACAAGGTGGCCAACGGCACCAATGTCAACGCCAAAAATCTCGACAGCCACATCATGTGGTCCAAACTGGGGGAAACCGGGTGGAGCGCCCCGGCGGCGCTGGCCACCGGCGGCGAGGCCACACGGTGGGCACCCTCCCTCGCCCCCGCACCCGGCGGTTCATTCCTCGCCGTCTGGGCGGAAAAGGCACCGGGCAAAAAACGAAGCATCAAATACTCCGTCCTCGGCGGCGGCGCCTGGGGAACGCCGGGTAACGTCGCGGAAAGCGAGCAGTACATGGAAGATCCCAAGGCGGTGGTCGATGCTGCGGGCAAGGCCACGGTCATCTGGCGGGGCTACGCCGCGGGCGGCAAGACCGCCCTTTTCTCCAGCACAGGCAATATGCCGAACCCGGTCTGGAGCGAACCCCGGCAGATCACCCATGACGACACCGTCCAGTGGCAGCCCACGGCGGTGGTAGGCGCCGACAACAAGGTATATACATCCTGGACCGGCTACGATCCCGCCACAGGCGCAACGAAATCCGGCACGGGTTTCACGGGGGGCTTGAACGTCGCCGATCCCAACCCCGGCACGGCCGCCCTCACCGACACTTACAGCGCCCAGGCGGTGGACGCCGACGGCAATCAGGTGTATGAGTCCCTCCAGGTAAGCGTGGGCGTCAATATCATTACCGCCGGGAGCTACAAGGTCCTGGCCGATCTCTATAGCGGCGGCAAGTACATCGCCCGGGGCGAGCTGATCCGGAACGATCTGGCCGCGGGCGCCCAGACCTTCGTCCTCGTCTTTCCCGGCGGCGTCATTTCCAACCGCGGCCTCGACGGCCCCTACAGCCTGAAGAACGTGGTGGTCATGGACCTCAAGGATTCGGCGGTGCAGACGGCCTTCGCGGCGGCGCCTTCCTTCGCCACCCAGGCCTATCGGGCCGCCGCCTTCATCCCCGGCCCCCTGAGCCTCAATTCAGGTACATACCAGGGGACCCTGACCCGGGCGACGATCAGCGTCCAGGAACCTCTGGCCAACAAGAGCGCCACCGCCAAAGATCAGGTGATCGTCCAGGCGACGAGCACGAAAAACTCCCAGGGCTTCATCGTGACCCTCGAGGAAACCGGAAACGACACGGGGATCTTCACCGGCACGGTCGGCTTCAGCACCAGGGCGAATGACCTGATTAACAGAAACATCCTGGTGGCGGATCACGATCTCCTCTATGTGGTCTATAACGACCCCCAGGGCTACCGCTGGACCGAATCCGCCATTTGGCGACAGGCCGGCGCCGGTCTCGGGGACTTGAACAGCGACGGGGCCATCGACCTGGCCGACGCCATCCTCGCCATCCGGATCATGGCGGGCATGCCCGTCGAAGCGGAGATCAACCCCCTGGGAATGATCGACGACAAAGGAAAAATCACCATCAAGGAGGTCATCTACATCCTCCAGAAGGCCGCCGTGATTCGGTAGGCATTTTTGTTGAATCTTCATATAAGGCGGGCTGATCGTAAGTTCAGCCCGCCTTCAGCTTATTCACTTTTTCTGTAATATTTTCTTGACAAGCAATCACAATTCTAATATGAATTCGCAGCAGAATCTTAAAAATAAGCCCCAATAAAATTAAATACTTTCCCAGAGGTATCCCCTGTTTTCGGCATCGGATACGGATGTATCATGACCTCCTAATCAGCTGTTTCATTCCGACAATCTATGCCTCTTGACGGCTGCAAATACAATCCCGGCAGATTCGAACCTGAAAGGGCGATATTTGGCAAATGAATCCCCTTATTTATATTTCAACTTTTGAAGGAGGCAATGATGGCAAATCAACCCCACCCGGAGCAATCCATCCAGATCAATACCGGCGATGAGATTGTCCGGGGCAGATACAGCAATACCTTGCTCATCGGTCACGGCCCGGAGGAGTTCATTCTCGACTGGCTCCTCTCGTCGCCCAGCGGCACCCATCTCGTGTCCCGGGTGATCGTCAGTCCCGGGCACGTCCGGAGGATCATCGACGCCCTTACCTTCAACCTCAAGCAATACGAGCAGAAATTCGGGCCGGTAAAGGTCATCGAACCGGCGGAACAGAAGATGCACTGAACACCTTGTGCGCCATTGCCGACCTATCGGTTCAGCGCAGGAGACACAGAACAATAATAGTGGGATGTAACATCATAAAAAGGCTTGTTTTTTAACCGAGTTTTTCTCGGTAAAATATCCCTAAAAAAGGAGGGCAAAGTTATGCAAAGGGCATCTTTTTTGTTGATTGTATTTCTTTTCCTGGTCACGGCATATCCATCCCATGGGGCAACCCTGGGCGACATCAACGCCGATAGCGCCGTAGGTCTGCCGGAAGCGATTTACGCCTTGCAGGTGACATCTGGAATCCGCCCCCAATCAACCACCGGCGGTCCTTACGATTTCAGCGAATACTTTTTTGTGGAAAATGGTCGATACACCTATAACTATACCTATTATCCCGGAACCACCGGGGGTACGGTTCAGAATAACATTTACACATACGACGTGAGCCGGGAAACGTTCAACGGCAACGATGCAATGGCGATTATAACTAACATGACGGCAAAAGCTTATTACAACATAGGAAGCCAATATTAAATATCTGGGTTACTACAACCCAGGCAACAGCACCGCTCCCACAGCGGTCATGATTCCACCCTACATAATTGGGGCCAGGACCATGGAACCCGGGGCAATCGCCTTCACTGTTTATCAGAATTCCGCGTCGCCGGCATCGTTGGATATTGCTGAAACCGTTTTTCTCGGTCTGGAAGATGTAACCGTGCCGGCGGGCATATTTACCAACTGCCTGAAGGCGCTGTCCAGAACTTCTTACTCTACTAATTTGTCTTATTTTGCCAAGGGCGTCGGGATGGTCAAAAGACAATCCGTCCAGTCGAATTCATCGACGGGCTCCACGTTGACGCTCATGAGCGCCCGCGTCGGCGGCGCCAACTACCCTAATGGCAGCACTCATTATCTCGGCCTGGGGACATGGAACAAGACGCTGAACGGGGAATCGGTACAAACCGGATCCTTTACCATGCCTTTTACCCTCCCCGCCCCAACGGGCACCCAACTGTATCTGCATGGATTTTCAACCAACAATCTCCCGCTGGGCGTTCCCCTCTCCTCGCCGGACGGCGTCAACTTCACCGGCACCACAACGCCGGCAAATCTTACGGTGCAAGGCAATACGATCACCGGAACGGTTACCTACTCTACCGACGTCACATACACCGTTACGCTCGCCGGCACATATAGTCCGGCACCATAGAAGAACGCCTCATCGGGGAGTTTTTTTCATGCCTAATGCTCTCAGCGCCGTTCTTTCCACCCGCTCAATATCGCTTAATAATCGGTTTCGGCAAGGGGCAGCGGGGACAAAGGAGGTTACCGCAAGCCGGATTCCGATCCGGCGCGTAGCCATGCTTTTCGCAGCGGCAATTCTGATTGCATTCGTTGCCCGCCCCTGTACTGCGGGACCCCAGGAGATAGCGGGAAAGATCGTGCACCTCCGGGGGCAGGTGGATCTATACAGCGCCCGGTCCCGCAGTTGGCAACCGGCCCGGGCCAATCAGCTGCTGGCGCCGGGCGACGTCCTCCAGACCGGGGCCACCGGCTGGGCCGCCCTGCTGCTGGCGGATGAAACCCTGCTCCAACTGAACCGGAACAGCCGTTTCCTCCTCAAAAAGGTGGCCGTCAAGGCAGGATGGGATCAGCACCGGGGCATCCTGCCGGCAACCGCCGGACCCGCCCGGTCCGAATATGAAGTCAACCGCGGTGAGGTCTGGATCAGGAACAAAAACAAGGACATCAACATCAAAATCGACTCCCCCACCGTAACCGCCTCGATCAGGGGCACGGAGCTGAACCTCCGGATCGATACCGATGAAACGACAAGCCTCACGGTTCTGGAGGGCCGGGTGCAGGCCGGTAACGATCTCGGCGCCCTGGAGGTCGGGGCGCGGGAGCAGGTCATCGCCCGACGGGGGCAGCCCCTGTCGAAATCCCTCCTGCTGACGCCGGAAGACGCCGTCCAGTGGACGATCCCCCTCCCCTTCCTCTATGATGCGGAAGGCATTCCCACCGATGTCATGGAGACCCTGCAAATGGTCCGGACCGGAGAGTTGTCCCGGGCCCGGGGACGCCTGGAGGAGATCCTCCAACGGCGTCCCCGGGATGCCGCGGCGTGGCAGCTTTTAGCGGTTACGGACATCATGCGGGGCGACAAGACCGCCGCCGTGGAAGCGGCCCGTCAGGCCGCAGCCGCGGTGCCGGCGTCGGCATCCGCTCTGCTCACGCTGAGTTATGCCTACCAGGCCTCCTTCGACCTCGATCAGGCCCTGACCACCGTCAAAAAGGCCCTTGCCGTAGCGCCCGGCAACGTCCCCGCCCTGGTGCAGTACGCCCAGCTCCGCTTCGGCATGGATGACCTCGAAGACGCCAAACACACCATCACCAGAGCGGCCGCCCTGGCCCCGGACAACGCCGCCGTCCAGAACCTCCTCGGGTTCATCCTCCTGGCGGAAAATCGCACCGATGCGGCGGAGGCAGCTTTTCGGAAAGCGGTCGAACTGGACCCCGGCAGCGGCGAGCCCCATCTGGGGCTGGGCCTGGCCCGCATGCGCCGCGGCGACGTCCCCGCCGCCTTCGAGGAGATGAGTGCCGCCGTTCTCCTGGAACCACGCCGTTCCCTCTTCGTGACCTACTGGGGCAAGATGCTCTACCAGATCGAACGCCACGACCGGGCCCTGGATATGCTCAACGTCGCCAGGGTTCTCGATCCCCGCGATCCCACTCCGGAGCTTTACCGGGCCATCGTCCTCCGGGACCTGAACCGCCCTACCGAAGCCGTCGGCGCCATCAACCAGGCCATAAAACTCAACGACAACCGGGCGGTGTATCGCTCCCGGTTTCTCCTGGACAGCGACCGGGCGGTGAAGAACGTCGATCAGGCCATCCTGTTCAACCAGCTCGGTCTCCTGGAATGGGCCAAGAGCAAGGCCACCGCTTCCGTCAAGGATGATTTCACCAATTCCTCCGCCCACCTGTTCCTGGCCGGCTCGCTCCAGGAAGCTACAGACCGATCCTGGGCCATGCAGAACGAATATCTCCTCGCTCGCATCCTCATGCCGGCAAACATGAACAGTTTCAACACCTTTAACGATTACACCTCCTTTTTCGAACGTCCCTCCCTCAATGCCACCGCCACGGGTGCCATCGGCGGCGACGGCACACGCTCCATCTCCGCCATTCCCTATGGCGCCATTCCCGCCGCCGACCTCGCCTTCGGCGCCCAGTTCTCCTATGACCGGACGGACGGGTGGCGGGAAACAAACGGTGAAAGGTCCGGCAACGTCGCCGCCCTGATCAAATGGGACGCCACGGTGAAGGACAGCTTCATGGGTGTCTTTTCCCACCAGAGCGCCAACATGAAAGACAAGCTCTACCCGCGCTTCGAATACGACAATCCCCCGGCGGTGAGCAACTGGACCGACAGCGGCACCTCCCGGCTGGAGCTGGGCTACCACCGCCGTTTCAACCCCGATTCCCACCTCCTCGTCTACCTGGCCCGCCTGAAAAGCGAAGGGGTCATCCATCAGGTACCGCCCACGGCCTATGGCTCCATGGTGATTTTCCCCTTCACCATCGACATCGCCCAGGATCAGGTAACCGACAACCGCTACCTCCCCCCGTACTGGCAGGCTCAGGCCCAGTACATGCATCGTATCGGCAGACAGCAGATCACCTTGGGGACAAACCAGTACTGGGGAGAGAATAACGGCGGGCAGTTCACCTTCAGGGACACGCGGTATTATTTGGGGGGCGTGCTGCTGCTGGAAACCGAAGAGCGGATAAACACCTATCGCGACTGTCCGGCGGCCATGCAGAGCTATTACCTGAGCGACACCCTTCGGGTCAACTCCTGGCTGACCGTCGAAGGGGCCGTCTATCTGGATCGCATGACCAACAGCAACTCCGTAAGCGGCGCCGCCTGGACGGTCAATGAATTCAGTCCCCGGGCCGGCCTGATCCTGACCCCCACCAGGTCCGACACGATCCGCCTGGCTGCCTTCCGTTATCTGCTGCCCTTCATCTCCAGCCGTCTGGACCCCACGGACGTCGCCGGCATCCCGGCGATGCGGAACAACCAGTCCGGAGCGGTAATGTCGGAAGGCCATGCGGTCTGGGAACGGGAATGGCCCAGCGGCTTTTTCAGCGCCGGATTCTTCTACACGGAAAAGAACTACGATTACGGCACCATCGACACGGGCGGCGGCACCATCCGGCAGACCGCCTACGGACGTTTCAAAGGCGGTGAGGCCAGGGTCAACCAGATCCTCCGGGAAGGGCTCGGGCTGAACCTCGCTTACAGCTACCGGACTGTCCGGGACGAAACGCTGACCTCAGCGGACCGGGAGGATCAACTGGCAAGCGCCGGCCTCCGGTATGTACATCACACGGGGATTTCCGCCGGGCTGACCCAGGGATGGCGCCGGATTCACCTCTCCGCCCAGAATCGGGACGATGAAAACATCTGGATTACCGATGCCCGGCTGGGTTATGAGTTCCCCCGGAAGAAGGCGGCCGTAACCCTGGAGATGCGCAACATCTTCAACCACCGGTTCAATTGGGTGACGGACTACTTCTCGTCCTGGGGGCGCTGGCCGTCCCGGGAGGTTGTGCTGACGCTGACCGTCAATATTTGACAAGATGAAAAAGAGCGGGAGGGGATGAGGCAAAAGATGAAGGGCGGCTCCACATTCCCCATGCCTCTGAAAATAGTGATCGTCCTGCTCCTGATCGCCGCGGCGACGGGCTTCTGCCTGTCTCCCTGGGGCCAGGCCGTGGACCGCTTTGTCTATGATTTCTATTTCCTCCTCCGGGGCGACCTGGAGACGCCCCGGGAAATTGTCGTGGCTGCAATCGACGAGGCTTCCTTCGAGGCAGTGGGACGGCAGTGGCCCTGGCCGCGTTCCCTTCACGCCCGCCTCCTCGACGAGCTCCGCCGGGCCGGCGCCCGGGTCGTAGCCCTGGACATAATCTTCGCCGAACCTTCCACCCCACGGGAAGACAACCTCTTCGCCGCCGCCATCGCCCGTTACCCCGGCGTTGTGCTGGCCTGCGATATCAGCGTGGTGGACGACCAGTCCTACGCCCAGGAAAGCATCATCAGCCCCCTGCCGCTGCTGCCGGGGAAAGACACCGCCGTAGGCTACACCAACCTCCCCCTCGATCCCGACGGCTTCGTGCGCCGTTTCGAACTTGCCCGGAGCGGCCTGGATGCCTTCCCGCTGCTGGCGGCGCGGAAATACCAGGGGGCCGCCGGCAGTGCCTCCGGGGAAGCGCCGGGTTCGCAATCCGTGACGCCGCCGGCAACACCCCGGGAAGAGGCAATGAACATCAACTATTACGGCCCGGCCCGGACGATCCGTACCGTCTCCTACTATCAGGCCCTCGACCCGGAAAGATACCTGCCCGGGGATTTTTTCCGGGACAAAATCGTCTTCGTGGGCCTTTCCATCAACACCGGCTTCGACTCCAAGACCAGGAAGGCCGATCATTACCCCGTCCCCTTCACCCGCTGGGGGAAGAGCGCCATGGCAGGCGTGGAAATCCTGGCCAATATCGCGGCCAACATCCTGCACCGGAATGCCGTCCGCCTCTGCCCCCCCGGCTGGTACCTGCCTTGGAGCCTCCTGATCAGTCTTCTTGCCGGGCTGGTTTTCATCCGTCTCAAACCCCTCCGGGGGGTCCTGGTTCTCGCCGCCATCACGGCCGTGATCCTCGGGGCCGCGTTCCTCCTGTTCTTCAACGGCTCGTTTTATATACCGGTAATCTTCTTCCTTCTACCCCTGATCGCCTGCTACCTTACCAGCCCCTTTTTCCATTACTGGGAGGCCTGGCAGGAGCGGAATTTCATCCGCAAGACCTTTGCCACCTATCTTTCGCCCCCGGTGGTCAATCGTCTGCTCGCCAATCCGGAGCTGTTGAAGCTGGGCGGCAAGACCACCGAAGCAACGGTGATGTTTCTCGATCTGGCCGGTTTTACGAGCTTTTCGGAAAGAATCACCCCGGAGGAACTCATCGACCTGCTCAACCGCAACCTCAGCGAACTTTCAGAGGTGATCTTCAAGTGGGAGGGGATGGTGGACAAATATATCGGCGACGCCATCATGGCGGTCTGGGGGACGCCGGTACACCAGGATGATCATGCCCTCCGGGCCTGCCGGGCCGCCTGCGAGATGCGCAAGGTCATGGCGGTACTTTCGGAACGGGAAAGGCAGACGACGGGCATCGACCTGAAGGCCCGGATCGGCATCAATACGGGATTCGTCGTCGCCGGTAACGTGGGGGGAAAGAGGCACTTCAACTACACCGTCCTCGGTAACGAGGTGAACCTTGCCTCACGCCTCGAAGGGGTAAACAAGGTCTATCACACGGACATCATCATCGGCGAGAATACCGCCGCTCTGGTCCGGGAGGCGTTCGAGCTCCGGGAGATCGACGTCATCCGGGTCGTCGGCAAGACCGAGCCGGTAAAGATCTACGAACTGCTGTGCCCGAAGGGGGAGATCGACGCCCGGACCGCACAGCTAAGGGCACACTTCCAGGAGGGGATTGAGAAATACCGGCAGCGACGATGGGAGGAGGCCCGGATCTGCTTTGCCGCGGGTCTGGAGGTGGACGACGACGAACCGTGCCGCATCTTCGTGGACCGCTGCCGGGAGGCGGAAGAACAGCCGCCGCCTTATGACTGGGACGGGGTTTACCGGGTGAAGACGAAGTAAACGTCGCGGCTCCGCAACCTACCGGACCCGCGACATTCATGGAAACAGCCGGCGATTGCCGTTACGCTTTCGCAGCCCCATGCTCCTCAACCCATCCGGGGAACAATAGGTGTTATTAGGGGTGAATTCCATAAGATGAGGATGCTGCGTAAAATGGAAACCCGATGGCGGGCCCTGAGGTATAAAAAACAACTGTTTATCGGTCTAATCTGCTTCCTCACCGCCGCCGCGGCCGGTTATCATTACTATGAGAAAAACAAAGGGAAAGCGTCCGGCAGCGGGCAAAACATCCTGGATTACCGGCCGGACTACCGGATGCGGATCGAACACCTGCAGTTCTATGGTATGAAAGACGGGAGAAAGGTAATCTCGCTGCTTGGGGACAGCTTTGTCATCGAGAAGAAGAAGCTCGGCTTCCTGACCGTCAGCATCACCCATGTGGCGCGTCTGGACAATGCCCGGATCGACCTCTATGATACCCGCCCGGATCGGGCCGCCGGGGGCCGCACCGGAAATGCCGACCCGCCGTCATCCCCAAACGTGCTTCCCGGACACCGGTCCGCCTCTCCGGAAAGCGACGGCGGGACAGCGAAACGATCCTCATCCGCCATTCGTAACGCTCCGGCATCCTCGCCCCTGTCGCCGCTTACCCTGCGGCCTTCTTACGGGGCTGTCTTTTCCGCGGAGGCCTTCAACGGATTTCCTGTCCCCATCAACACCATCAGCGCCATCGAGGTGGCCCCGATCAAGGTCCGCCTCTTCAACGGCGAGCGCCTGGCATCGGAACTGACCGCCGCCCGGTCGGAATTACGCTTCCAGCACCGGGACATCGTCTGTGAGGGAAATGTCCGGGTGGCCTCCGGCAACCGGGAATTGACAACGGAAGCCCTGGTCTTCCGGCCTGACAGGGGAATCATGGAAATAAACACCCCCTACAGGCTCAACACGGCCGGAAAAGTGGAAACCGGCGGCAGACTCACCACCGACGTCTATCTGCACCCGCAGAAAGCGGGGCATCACCGGCGATGAAGTCGCAAAAAAAACTCATGCCCCGGGGAGGACCACGGGGCATGAAAACGATATTTCAATAGTAAGTCAGGCGGCTTCCGCCCCTTCCCGTCCCGTCAATCCTTTACACAGCGAATGGAGTTCGCCGTGGTGAAAGGACTGTAAAAGTAAGTGGCATCCACACCGGCATTGTCGAGCCATAAATCCGTCCTCCAGGCCTCACTGCTATGCATACTGGAGGTCCAGAAATAGGTGCGTTCCCCGAAGAGCACAAATGCCGAATCGGTGGCCTGGCCGGCCGGCAGGGCATTGAAACCGGAGTCACCGCAGGGGGTCCGGCCCTGGCAGAGACCCGCCGCCTTCAGCCGGTCGCCCGCCGGGGCGCCGCAAAAGTTGCTGTCGCCGTCACGGTAATCCGCACAAGCGGAAGAACCGAGATAATTGGTCAAGGTCACAAATTCCGGATCCGTGGGCACATGCCAGCCCGCCGGACAGACGCCCTGGGTCTTCTCCGTCGTGGCGCCGCACATGGCCTGCGTCCACCTGTAGAGCCCGCCGTAAATACCGCAGTTGGATTCCTCGTCGTTCAGACAATACTTCTGGATCGAAGAACATGACGTCCCCTGGGCGGTCGTCCGGGTGATCATGGCGCCGACGTTCAGGTTCTTGGCAAACCAGCACTGCTCGCCGATCTTGACCGTCGGATAAGACTCCCCGGCGTAGTTGACCGTATCCCCGCAGACAAAGCCTGCCGTTGTGCGCAACACCGCAGCTTTCTGCAGGATATAGATCACCTCCGCCAGGCCGACCCGCCCGTCGCCGTTCACGTCGGCCCCGGAGATCGTATAGCCCGCCCGGATACCCTCGCCGGCGCCGCCGGCGATCACTTTCAGGGCGATGATCCCGTCCGCCATATCCACCACGTTGTCGCCGTTGATGTCGCCCT
>Ga0209407_1000649_pt1 | contig 42774 bp, 46 predicted proteins | sample AD_JPNHG3_MetaG_FD_184410 | JGI IMG/M metagenome (GOLD analysis project Ga0209407, IMG submission 184410) | Active sludge microbial communities of municipal wastewater-treating anaerobic digesters from Japan - AD_JPNHG3_MetaG (SPAdes) (version 2) | ecosystem: Engineered > Bioreactor > Anaerobic...
CTCTTGTATTGTAACCTATTCTATTAGCATCAATTTGGATATCATATCAATTCACATCCAGTAATTTAGAGATATATCCAGTTGATTCTTTAATACCTTTTAATTGTTTGTATAGCTATGTCTATTTTGGAGTAGGATTTTCTATATGTTTATACTAATTCGGACTTTGTTTTATCTACTATACTTGAACTTCTTCAGGTGGATTGAGTATATATTGAATCTAAAAACCATTTTGTGTTACCTACTATAATTGTATATCATATTCTGGTTTTATACCAGCATTTATTATATAATAAATCTAATTACCATATTGTGTTACCTACTATAACTGAATATCATGGTCTGGTCTTATACCAGCATTTATTATATATCTAATCTAATATCCATCTTGTGATACCTACTATAATTGAATATCATGTTCTGGTTTTATACCAGCATTTATTATATAATAAATCTATCTTCCATGTTGATTTACCTACTATAATTGGACATCTTGTTCAATTGGTTTTATACCAGCATTTATTATATATTGAATCTAGTCTCCAGTTTGTTTAACCTACTACAATTGAACATCGTGTTCTGGTATTATACCAGCATTTATTATATATTTAATCTAATATCCATTTTGTGTTACCTACTATAATTGGACATCTTGTTCAATTGGTTTTATACCAGCAGCTATTATATGCCAAATCTAATATCCATTTTGTGATACCTACTACAATTGTATATTTTTCCATTCATTTTCATCTTCTGGTTGTACACCAACATTTATTATATATTCAATCAAATATCCATTATTTGTTACCTACTATAATTGTATATCATATTCTGGTTTTATACCAGCATTTATTATATCATAAATCTAATTGCCATATTGCGATACCTACTATAATTGAATATCATGATTGGGTTTTATACCAGCATCTATTATATATATAATATATCCACCATTTTGTGTTACTAAATTTTTAAGAACAATATTATCAGGAGATTCTATAAAATTTATATTATTCATATCTTTTGTTAGCTACTATAACTGTATTTTTGGACTAGGATTTGGTATAAATTTTATACTAGACCCAATCATCTTTACTGTATGTAATAATTTATTTTCATCTTTTTCAAAATATATATCGGCAAATACACTAAAATTCTTTTTCCAAAATTCAATAATATCTGAAATAGTTTTACAGTTAAGAAACATCTAAGTTTTATCTTCTGATTTAATATTTTTATATTCATAATAGGATTTAATCTATGGAATTAATGTATCATCATTTTTTACAATATCAAACAATTTATATGGCAAATGTCTATTTTTATCGTCTGCAAATTCTATTTTTGCCCCCTTATTTTGTAAATATAAATTATACCTTTTCTATGTAGTAGTTTTATCAGTTATATAAAATAAATAACCTTCGTTATAATATGATTGAAAATAATTATAATTTTCCTATGATGTACACCACTTGGTCCCCGATCCTAATATTTTTGACTATTCTTTGGTATGGGGTACATGTATTATATAGTTTTTACTATAAAACATATCATAATCATTTTTCTCTTCTACAATAAAATTATCTGATTTAATAGATAATTTATCCTAATTATTATTAACAAATGTTATAAATTCAATTAAACTCTTAAACTACCCTATATGTTGTAATTGTTTATCCAGTATTTTATGTTTACTCTTATCATACTATTCCAACTATTTATATAGTTCATCAAAATCATTAAATGTTCTATCTTTTAAATATCTACTAACTATCCAATCAGTATAACTTCCAACTTTATCTGTATTTGACTTATTTTTATTAGTAGGATCTGCTTGTAATAACTTATCTATTACTTCAATAGATACACCTTTATTTAATAGCTATTGTTTTTTCTCTTGTATTGTAACCTATTCTAATAACATTAATTTAGATATCATATCAATTCACATCCAGTAATTTAGAAATATAACCAGTTGATTCTTTAATACCTTTTAACTGTTTATATAACTATGTCTATTTAGGAGCAGGATTTTGTATATATTTATACTAATTTGGGTTTTGTTTTATCTACTACATTTGGACATCTTCAGGTGGATTGTTTATATACTGAATCTACCATCCATTTTGTGATACCTACTACAATTGAACATCTTGTTCGGGTTTTATACCAGCGTCTATTATATATTGAATCTAATGTCCATAGTGTGATACCTACTACAATTGAACATCTTGTTCGGGTTTTATACCAGCGTCTATTATATATTGAATCTAATGTCCATAGTGTGATACCTACTACAATTGAACATCGTGTTCTGGTTTTATACCAGCATTTATTATATATTGAATCTAATTGCCATTTTGTGATACCTACTATAATTGAATATCATGTTCTATTGGTCTTATGCCAGCATTTATTATATATTTAATCTATTCTCCATATTGTGATACCTACTACAACTGAATATCATGCCATTCATTTTTATCTTCTGGTTGTACACCAGCATCTATTATATATTTAATATATTCTCCATTTTGTGATACCTACTACAATTGAACATCATGATCTGGTTTTATTCCTGCATTTATTATATATTTAATCTATCCTCCATCTTTTGTTGCCTACTATAATTGGATATTATGCCATTTATTATCATGTTCGGGTTTTATACCAGCATTTATTATATATCTAATCTAATATCCATTTTGTGATACCTACTATAATTGAATATCATGTTCTGGTTTTATACCAGCATTTATTATATATCTAATCTAATATCCATCTTGTGATACCTACTATAATTGAATATCATGTTCTGGTTTTATACCAGCATTTATTATATATTTAATCTATCTTCCATTTTGTGATACCTACTACATTTGTATATCTTTATCTATTTCAACATCATTTTCTAATAATTTTTTTATTATTTCGTAATAATCATCAGGTCTTGTTTTAAACTATTCAATCTATCTTTCTTTTGTGAAGTTAATAGCATGATACAATCTATTATTTTTATTTTTAATCCCAGTTAAAATATCATTAATGCCATCATAATAATCAAATATATCATGATTAGCCAATTTTATACTATTATCGTCTATTCTATCTTCTATAAACCTACCTATTTCTGGTAATAATTTTAGTTCGAATTGATCATCTGGTCTATTCTTACATTCTCCTCTTTCTACTATTATACATACCTTATCTAATTTATCATTTACTAATTCATTATATTTATCTGGATTATCATTTTTATATTTACCAGATAACAAAAATATCCATGCCGTATTGCCTTCATAGATATATGTATTCCATAAATTGTGTTCATCATCCCTAGCTGTACACCAACTGGTATTGTATCCCGCAACTATACTTTCTTCTTTAGTTTTAGGGTTAAATACTAACCATTTAGTTACCCCACCTTCTTTAATATCATCATAATACTATTTTTTTAATAATTCAAATGGATTTCCAGATACAGTTTTAAACTTATGATTACCAATGGTCACCGTAACGGGATCTTGTGTTAATGGATTATTTCCTTGCTGAAGATTTTTTACAATATCATTTAATTCTTTGATGGATTTTATTTTATAAATATTATTGTATTCTTGGGGAATTCTTTTTGATCTTATTTGATAATCATAAAACTACAAATCAGATTTAATAGTATTTTTATTATCTTCTGACAATTGGTTGTATTTCTTATATAGCTTACCTAATAACCATTCCCCATACTTACCTATTTCCGTATCATCATCTATGTTATCCACTTTTAATGTAGGATCTAGTTGTAATATATTCTTAACAATAGAAATATCTATATTAGATTTATTTTTGATTAACTGTTTTAGTGTTTTCTATTCTAATAACATTAATTTGGATATCACAATAAATGCTCCCTATTTTATATATTAAGCCTTTAATTAAATTAAAAGAAAAACTTATATCTAAATTTTAATACCCCCAATTGGGGGTATTAATCAATATATAACCTTGTTTTTGTGTTATACTTATACTTTAATACTGGTTAAAATTTGTTTATAATATGATATATACTTAACTAAGTAGTTTGGATCTCCGCCACCATTATAGCGTTCAATTGCTTTGTGAAGATCATAATCAGTATTTCTATACATCAAAAATAAATAAGATGTTGCAAGTTGAGCTTGATACTTGGGGTTAGATAACAATTTGTCTGTGTCTAAATCTTTTTTGAGTTCAGGAAAAAATTCCCATACATACCAAATTGCTTGAAATTGCAATTGAAAATATCCAATAGAATTTCCATTATCTCCCAATATATTTCTTCCATTAGTTTCTACCATCATTATAGAAACCATCATTTCAGGCGTAATTGTTGTTGAATATTTATTTTGAATAACGCCTATTTGATCATAAATTCCATCTAATACTTCTTTTATCCTACTTGCTGTCATATTTGTATTTTCTTTTAAATATTCTGTCAATCCATCATACGTTATAGCAAACATAGTAGAAACACATAATACAATTATTATTAATAATACCTTATGCATTTTTACCCCCATTTTCCGCATACTTTTATTTTTTAATTTAATTCAAAATAAAACAATCAATGTTACTATTATTCTATATATTCTAAATAATCAGGATCTATACCCTGATTAACAATATCTGTACCAAACTGAACTAGTACTAAAAAATATGAACCAAATGAATTATAATAACCTTTTACAATTCCTGTTTTTATTAAATGTTCTGGGCAATTCTTATATGGATAATATCTAACATACTTACCTATCATTACTTCTTCTCTTGATGCTATTCCAATAAGATTTTCCATTATATCCCCCTTATAGTGGCAGTGTATTTTTTTCAATTACTGAATACACTGGTTTTATATTTCTAGCAATAAATTGACCAATTGTCAGTTTACTAAGCGAAGTTAGTTTATCCAATATCCAACCAAATTCTTCCTCAATTCTAACCAGTCTTATTTCATTTTCAGTTATTTTAATTTTTAATATCAGTTCTGGTTTATTAGTTGGTGTTGGATTATTCGATAGATATGTTAAATATTGATTCACAATAATTCTTTTTATTTCTTCAATATCTTCGATAGCTACATTTCCATACACATATTCAGTATCAGGAGATCCCTTATACCTTATACTCAATTTGGATGTTTCAGGATCATATTTAACATCCTTTATCGATGAACTAAACGGTAGATCTGTAAATTCAAACTTAGTCATTAATATTCCCTCCATATTAAAAAATTTTATTTCAATCCATTATATAATAAATCCCAACAGTTAATGTTGGGAATATATTACGATTTTGATTCTTTACTTTTAACAAATTCAATTTTTGGTATTATAACCGTATTAAAATACTCAATATGTTTCTGTCTATTTTTTCTAGCCAAATCTATCTTTTTTCGTATTACTGATTTTCGTGCTGGTGATAGTCTATCAATAAATAAGATACCATCAAGGTGATCTGATTCGTGTTGTATAATTCTAGCCATAATTTCTTCAAATGTTTCAATGTGTTCATTACCATCAATATCATAAAATTTTATAGTAACAACACTGGGTCTTGTTACTTTAGCAGATACTCCTGGAATACTGAGACACCCCTCATCATCGTGTATACCTTCCTCGCTTTTATACATAAATTCTGGGTTAATAAATACTTTTATTTCTCCTCCATAATTGGTAACAAAAATTCGTTTCAATATACCAATTTGGACTGCCGATAATCCTACTCCCCGTGTTGCTACTACGGTAAATTTTAGATTATCTATTATTTCTTGAATTTCATCCTTACTGTCATTTTCAAATGATATTTCTTCGGATTGCTGTTTCAATTTTGGATCACCAATAAAACAAAATTCCATTTCTTTTTCCTCCTTATATTATTATGTTACGCAAATACGTTTATTTTGACTTTAACAGATATATCCCGTTCAATACGATCTTTAATTCTGTTAGAAATTAATTGTCTCGTTCTTTCGTCAACATCCTTTTCCCACTTCACCAGATATGATACATTTTTAGTATCTTTTGGATTTATCATAGAAATTGTGGCAAGGTTAAGTGTAGTTAATATGGATATTGAACTATATAAGTAATCAGAGATCTTTTTATCAGTTGTAAAGATTATACTGTCTCCATTCACTGAAACTTTAGCGTGATTTATACGTGCCGTTTTTTCTGCTATTGAATCAGTTATATTTTCTTCAAAAGATGGGGTAGATTCTATTTTCGATTTAGTTTTCTTACCCGTCTTTTTTGATTTTTTAGTATTAGTAGAAGGTTCTGGTAGCACTATACCATCTAATTCTTCCCTTAATACATCACGACAAAATGTTGCCATTATCGTGGTGATTTCACTTGAATACTTAGTTTTGAACTCTTTATATTTCTTTGCAATAGCACTTGATGGTTTCTTAACGTCATAAATAAATTCCAATGTTATTCTAGATCCCAATTCTTCTTCTATTGGGATATTGAGTTTGTCTAATTCTTCTTTGAAATATTTGGTGAATTTAAGTTTTGTTGATTTATTTCCTAATAGCGTCTTTTTATCCATATTTGCCTCCCATACTTATTATGATAACAGAATCATACAGTATTATTATTTCATTTTGATTTTTTAATTATTACAATAATGTTATTTTATGTAACTATTTATAAAATCTTAGCCGAAAACCACGACGGCTTCAGCCTCGTGGATGAAGGCTTATCCTTGTTCTTGAATATATTTTTCTATAACTTCTTTACTTACATTACCTATACTACAAACAAAATATCCATCGCTCCAAAATGTTTGCTCCTTCCAAAATTCTTTACTTAAATCTAAATAATTGTTATTTTGTCTCCATATCCTATAAGTGGATATTTGTTTTAATAATCTTACTATTTGTAATATAGATTGGTTAGGATTATACTCAATTGGTAAGTGAATATGGTCTTTGTCGACTTCCGTTTCTACAATATTAAAATCATTTTCTTCTGCGACATCATAAAATATTTGTTTAATTTCCTTATCATATCTTATTAATAATTTCTTTCTATATTTGCAGACAAATATCAAATGACACACCAATAAATATTTTGAATGGTTTCTTGAGATATAATCCATGACTTTCTTGCTTGTATCCTTTCCATCTTATCAAATTTAGGTATGGGTTTTAAATCAATCTTATTTCCTGCTATATCCATCAAAATAGTATAACCAGTTGACATTCTGCCTTTAATAAAATATTCTTTACCTTGATATTTTACTTTATCAAATTTCCTAAAACCTCGTATTTTTCCTGTAATAATCCTCTGTTCACTTCTAATACCTTTTGTTTGTTGGAAATCGCCATCAGCAATACACTTTTTTAATAGTATATTGTTTGTTTTAAAATTTACATCAATTAATCCCGTATTTTCTATGTTCTTTAAACATGCTATTGCTACAGCATCATAATAATGTTCCTTCGGTAATTCCATTAATTGCCTATGTTCCTTAGTTATAAATCCAAATGTTTCTACTGCTTCTGGTAACAATCTTAATAATTGCTGTCTTATGCTATTCATTTGCGTTGCGTGTTTTAATTGTCCTTTAACTTTGCCATTTCTCTTTAAATTAATTTTTCCAGCATGTAACTTATCATGACAGGTTTTACATAATGTTATCAAGTTTTCAGGTTCATCAGAACCACCATAACACCTAAATATTATATGGTGTACTTCCAATTTGCTGTCTTTAGATTTACCTTTACAATATTGGCATGTATAATTATCTCTATTTAATACATAAACCTTCGTATTGGCAAATCCATAATTTATACCTTTTTGATACAACCACTTATTATATAATACCGCTGGATTCTTCAAAGCATGTGGGTCAAAAGTTGCTGTTTCAAGTATTATATTAGTTATTGGCAGTATTGACTTTACAAATTTAATTTCTTTTAAATGACTATTAATTTTACTTATCATTGTAGGAGAAAACCTATCTTTTTTTACACTATTTTTACGGTTTAACCATCTTGGTTTTCTATATCTTGTTTTACGATTGCGTCTATTTCTTCTATATTTAGCACGTTGTTTCATCTTATCAGTTATATCATTTCTTACTTCTATTTGTGACAAATATAAAACATTATTATTCCCATCTACCACAGCACTACCAATCTTACTACTTCCTGTATCGATACCTAAAATCAACGGCTGTGTATATTCAGTTTTTGTTTTGTATAATAACTTAATTGTAAATGGACACTTTTTAATTACTTTCGCCTTGTGCTGTTTAAGCAATAATCTTGCTATTACTGGTTTACAAGGCATTAATGGCTTTCCGTCAATTGAAATTACATAAACCAAAAATATCAACTCCTTGAAAATACTCTACATTACTGTAGGTTATGCGTATCTTAATGCTGTTACCACATTAAGAATCCGACTTCAACTCGACAATGATTATTAACCTTTTTACACTTGTATCACCGAACCTTACCTCAGTTCTACTTAAATACAAGCGACAGAGCAACGGTCTGTTGCGTCAACCGCAGGTGTCATGAGTTAATAATCGTAGTATAGATTTCTCTATACTGAGTCTGGTGAACTTAGGCTTTTGAAGCCACGATGCCTTTAGGCTCGTGGTAGTTCACTGTTTATATAAATATACATACAACTTAAATAAAAATTTACTGTTTTGAACCTTAATTGAAAATATATAAAGGTAAAATAAATATACACAAATTTAGATTTAGCAGGAGGAAGCTATGAATTTTATTTTTACACAGGAATAGAAAAATAAATTAGCAATATATAAAGATCATATTAAATTGGGGTTTGAATTAGAAGGATTACACACAACATCATGTTTAGAAAATAAATTTAGTACTAATTAGGAATCGGTGAAATACTGGGATAATTAGGTAAAATTTATAGTAGATCAATACAATGAATATTTTGACAAGATGTCATTTCCTGAATCAATAGAGAAAATATTAATACGTCATGCTATATCTATAATTCATTCTGTTATTTCAGAACACATTATGAAAAATTTAAAAACAGAATAGACAAAATTTTATAAAATATTAGAATTATAGAAAACAGAAAATGTAAATTCCTTTGAGAAATTAATAGATTTATTAGATGGATTAGTTTTTAGTGCTGATGTTTTGACTACACCATTTATTATAAATAAAGACAAGTTAATTAATGAACATTTTGATATTACACTTATTACTAATACTAAATATTCAATTAAAAATGCTGATTTTATAGAACTTGACTATTTAACTCCCTTTATTGAATTCATTTTAAACAAACCTATTTCATCTAAAGTTATAACTAAACATGAATAGTTTAATATATTTGAACAAATTGTTGTTGAATTTAATGAAATATCAAAAGCGGGGGATACGAGAGATTTAGAAATATATTAGGGGTATTTATAGGCATTTTTATAGGATATATATGTTAATTTTCACGAAAGTTCATTTCAAGGTATATCTGATCATTCTACCTCATCTACTAATATTTTTAGATTCATAAAAGAAAATAAACAAATATTTTAGAATTTAATATATACTACAGATATTGAATCCAGAAGAGATATTAGAGAATTATTATATTTTTTCCCACCAAAAGTTCAGAAAAAAATAAAAGGTAAATTTAATCTATATAAAGATTTATAGATAAAATTCAAAAATAAATATGGGTATAAAACGCTATACAGCACATCATATAATGGTACTGAACATGGCAATAATTGGATGGATAAAGTAAGATTTGAACCAGATTTTTCAATTGAAGGTAAGGGTACACCAATAGAAATAATAACTCCCCCATTACCATATGATGAATAGTTATTATGTTTAAATCGTGTTTTGGACTTTATGAGAGAAAATGATATTATTACTAATTCTACATGCGGGTGCCACGTTAATATTTCTGTTGATGGGTTTTTGTAGTCTGATATTGATTATAATATATTATTTTATTTATATCGGGATGAAAACTTTAGAATAAAATTTAGAGGAAAACCAGATGAGGTAGGGTATAAATATAGCACATATCAATAGGAACAACTGTTTGATACGAAACGGATTAAACATATATGGGCAAGAATGAGAAGAATACCACGAAACAACAAACAATTAATATAGAAGATAAATAAGTTTTATTATGAGATTAATAGTAGTATGTATGACAAATCTTTATATACCAAATATAATTGTGTTCATAATCACAAATCATATTTAGAATTTAGAACAATAGGAAACAATTATGCAGATATTAAAATATTAAAACAACATATAGAAATTATAAGTAAATAGTTTTTATTCTCATTATTAAAACCATCGTATTTAGTTTCAAAATAGAAATAGAAATCATTTAAATATACTATTTCTGATTAAATTAATTAGTTACATTTTATGTGGGGGTAAACTATGAGCGATCATAAAATTATTAATTGGAAAAAAGATAATAAATCTGAATATTGGAATATTATAAAAATAATAAAGTCTATTTTGAAAAGGGATAGATAGAAATGAAAACATAGAGTTTAATAGCAGGCAGGTTTCAACCTCCTACAATAATGCATAAATAGATTATAAATTCGGCATTGAAATATAGTGATATATAGTATGTTTAGATTGTCGAATCTAAACAACAAACGGGGAATGAACGAAACCCATTATCTGGTGAGTTTAGATAGAAACTTATAAAATAGATATTTCCAGAAGATAATGTAAGAACATTTATTTATCCAACGGGATCTTTAGATGATATAATACACAAAATAGAAAAAGAAGATACTAATGTTGTTATAAATTCGGTATTTTGTGGAACTGATAGATTAAAGCGATATGCCAAACAATTAGACAAATATTTTAAAGATCATTAGCCAATAGATTTAATAGAAATAGATAGGGATGTAAGTGAAATTAATGATATTTCATAGAGTAGTCTGAGAGAATAGATTGTAGAAAATAACATATCTATATTTAAATAGTTATAGCCATAGGAAATTTATCCATACTATGACGAAATACAAGAATATATTATAAAATCAAAAAAACTGTTAGTAGAAGAAGCAGTGATGACCGAAGGAATAAAACATATTGAACATACCGATTAGAAAGAATTTATAGAATGGATACGATAGATAATATATAAAAATGAACCAATAATTTAGTCCATTAAATATGATGGTATTTAGAATATAAGTTTCACATTTAAAAATGGCAATGTATATTAGTAGCGAATAGCAAAAGGAAAAACGACATTAATTGAATCGCCTACTCAATGGTCTAATAGTCCTATTTATAATGGTATTCGAAGTTAGCATCAATTTATGATTCAATTTTATAAGAGAAATAAATAGATATTTTTTAGACACATTGAACCAGATAAAGAATATTCAGTAGATTGTGAAATTATTCCGCCAATATATGGAAATATATTAAAATACAATAGACCATATGGTACATTAGTGTGGCTAAGACCCCTCGACGGATTTAGTGAAAAAGAATTCAAAGACTTATAGGATGAATTATAGCAGTTAGAACCATTAGATATAAAAGTTAAACAATATAGAATAGAAGAGGAAACACTAGATGTAATGTCATACGAAAGTGTAGAACAATGGAAAATAGATAATCCAACCGAAATAAACATAAGTAAATACTAGGAATAGTAGAAAGAAATTATAGAACAATTTTTAGTTGGAATGGAAGAATATATGAATAGTAAACCTTATTTTGATTTAGATATAACATAGTATGAATTATTAACCTAGAATCTAAATCAATTTTAGAAACCAATGCGATCTACTATAAAACAGTATAAAGAGGAAATTTAGGAAAATTTATCAAATAAAATGATAGATATAAAATCATTATTAATTAAATTTGTAAATGAATAGTTAGAAGAAGAAATGGGGGAACCCGTAGAAGGTATTGTTTTAAGGCGTGGTAAGAATCAAACTAAAATTGTTGATAGAGAATATTTTACCAAATTAAATAAATTTTATTGGAAATATATATCTATGTTAAATAGCGGTGGAATTGATCCATATACAAACGAATGGATGGAAGGATATACTACTTTATTCAAAAAAGAATTATAGGATTTAGTCGATGAAAAATTCAGATCACCAATATTTAGAAATAGTATAAAAACAACTGAAGGAGATTCAATCCAAACCAAAATAATTAACTATGTAAATAAAAATAAGAAATCGTTAATGGCAAATTAGGATGATATTCGTATCAAATAGTTAAATGTATAGGAAAAATATTATTCAAAAATATTAGATTTATTGCAAAATATGATAGATAATTATAAAGGTGGTAATCTTAAAATTAAAATTACTAGAGCCAGTGGAAAAGAAGAAGTGAAAGAATTTGATAATCATATGTATACACGATCTTATGAATAGTTCTTATTAGCAAAAAAAGATATAATTGAATTTATTGAATAGATAAAAAAATAGGATGGAATGATGTAGGTATAGGTAATTTATTTTAAATTGATTGGAATTAATAATAATATTGACACAGAAGAAGAAGTATGATATAATTGTTATACATAAGTTTAATGGAGGATAAAATATGAACAAAAGAACATTTACAACACGACAAATATTAAATGAGCTTAAAAAAATAAAACAAATAGATTATATAGAAACCCCAAAATTATCATTTGATTAGAGTAAATATATATATAATCCAAACGAAACCCTTTCTTTTGATGTGTTTACTGATAATGGAATTTATGCTTTTTATTATACTGAAATAGATTATGATGTAGGAATTATTACTGTTAGTATTTATGGAGACTTAAATACTGTAATAACAGTAGAATCCAAAGAATTAACTTAGGGTAAAGCATTAAGGAATTTTCTTTCTAAATATGAAATTAACGTAGCTGATGTTTAGTAATCTATTATATTCCCATTAATAAATGTATATGTTTATCTAATCCAAATTTCATTAATTCTTGCTACCATATTCTTAATTCTGGTTTAGGTAAGTTACTTAATATAGTTAAAAAATTTTTTGGGTTGTATGGAGAAATATATGTTGTTTTTCCATCTTTTTGTTTTATCTTAAAAAATGTATTTTCAATATATTGTCGGGCTTTTTCCTTATCTGTAAAAAATGACTAAATATGAGATACCGAAGTATGTAACTATTCTATTCCAGAAAATGTTAAATCATTAGGCATATACATATGTGATATAATATCGTTTGGTATTATATTTCTTACATCGTATGGATAATATTTATAGGTATCAGACTACAACCAAAATCCAATGTCTATATCCTCCAAATTATTCTAAAATGAACTTGTATGATGAACAAAATTTATTACTATATTCTATTCTGTTAAAATTTGTTTCTATGACATATTTTTTATATTATTAAGAATTACATATAATCTATTAATTAATTTTTTTATTTTTGATAACAATTCATTAGTTATATTACCAAATGAATTCTATAACCACATACGAAATTCTTTCTATTTATTAGCCAGTACTTTATATACATTTTTTTCTATTTCTAATTTATATTTGTTCTAATCATCACGATTTGCCTGTTTTATTTTTAAATATATATCTCGAATAGGTTCAAGGTATTCACGTAATGTATAATAATATGTATCTATTTGTTGTAATATTTTATTTGTTAATCCAACATCTAATCCATATATGTTAAAATATTGTTTTGAAATTTCAAAACAATTTTCTTTAAACTCATATAAATTTGGGTCTAACTCACTTTTAGTTTCTTGTATATACTTGTCTATAATATATATTGGAGATAAATATTCATTAGTATACTATTTATCAAAAAATATATCTAAGAATTTATATAAAAATCTCATATCTATTCTTGGTATATTAAGCTATTCTATGGGTACACCTTCAGTAATTTTGGGGTATTCTAACAACCAATCTTCAATACCTAATAACTAAATATATTCAGGAACCATTTTTTGTCCATTTCTATACATTTCTTTTCTATTGCCCACAGAAAGTAAGTTTGGAAATAGTTTTTCTGTGTCATGATAATTTAACCAGCTCTATGAAAGTTCATATAAAATAGATAACAAATATGTACCAATTACTTTAACGTTATTTTCTAATATTTTCTTTAACTCTTCGAGTGAAACATTAGTTATATTATCTTCTTTATCAAAATATTCTGAATAATGATCTATTATATTTAATTTAAATTCTAATTCATATAATTGCATTATCCATTCTGCTACATTATTTGATTTTGGTTTATTATTAGAAGTAAATTCGTTATATTCGGTTTCAAATAATAGCTTTCTATTTATTATCATATTATTCTCCTTAAATATTCATTAATATATGAAAATGTTTATCTAATCCATATTGATTCAGTTCCTTACCCCACTATCTTAATTCGGGTTTTGGTAGATTGCTTAAAAAGTTAAGGAATGAAGTCTATTCTATATAATGTGATGAAACAAATGCACCATAGTTTTTATTTAAATATTCTGTCTATTTTGCTTTATCCTAGAACATATTCTATATATTTCGTAAACTAGGAATAATCTATTCTCTTGGAACAAATGTTAATTTTCTTTTTATTATATCATTTATAATATTTTGATCCTATACACCATTAATATTATACGGATATATTTTAGTAAATTCAGAATTAAACCACAATCCTTGTTTTATTTTAGGTAAATAATTTGCCATATTTCCAGTATAATGAACTTTATGAAGTAATAAATTTGATCTTATCAATAATTGGTGCTATGATATTCTATTAATTGCAGTTAGAATATAATACTATTCTTTAACCTATTGTTCCATTCTTATTAATACTGAACTTGGATCAAGACCAGATGAATATTGTGATAATTCGGTTTCCATATGATTTGAGTTTACTTCGAATAATTTTTTTATATATTTATATAACAAATTATACTATCTTTCTTTTTTATTAACGGGAAATGATTCATCTGATTGAACATATTCTATGAATTTATTTATCTATAAACTTGGGCTAAATGCTTTATAAAATTCTTCTACTAAGTTACTATCTACTAACATCTATAATTCATACATAAATTCATTTGTATCGTCTCTCATGCTATAAATATCTACTCTTGTGGAAAAATCACTAAAATTAGATAATCCCATAATATCATCTTTAACATATTCATATATTACTTTCTAGTCTAAATCAAATGTATATTCTTCTTCTTCCTATGTTAATCTGCCTAACTTGCCCACCATATTACGAAAATTTTCATCTAATAATTTATCTCTAAACGAATTATTAGTTGAATATCTGGATATCATTTCCTACATAGAATTAAAATAATTATGATAATTATACCAAGACTAATAAACATAATATATTGTAGTTATAAACGATTTACTTATTACATTAATAATGTGAGATAATTTAGCCTTTATTTCTTCTAAATTAACACCAGGAACATTTTCAAATAGATTTGGATAATATTTTATGGTACTAAATTTAAATTCTAGTTCATATAATTGCATTATCCAAGTTGCTATATTATTTGTGGCAGGCCTATCATTCAAGATAAAATCATCAATCGCTGTTTCCAGTAATATTTTTTTGTTTATCATTTTTTAATCTACTCCCATCAATATCCATTAATAAATGGATGTGTCTATCTAGTCCAAATTTGGTTAATTCTTGCTACCAATATCGTAATTCTGGTTTAGGTAAATTACTTAAAAACCTCATAAATCCAGACGGAGATGATAGTCTTATTATTTTGGTTTCCCCATATTTATTAACATATTTTAAGTATTTATGTGCAATATATTCTTGGGCTTCATCTTTATCCTCAAACATATAAGATAATCTGCTTATTGCTCCCCTAACCTATTCTTTTGAATCAAATGTTAGATTGCCTTTTTTTACTGGGAAATCTATAATTTCTTTAGGAATTATTTCTCTTACATCATATGGATAATATTTATATGTATCAGACTAGAACCATATTCCATATCCAATGTATGATAATAAACTCTAGAAATCTGATCTATGATGAACAGTAGTAATTGCTATATTACTGTTCATTAATATATTAGACTATGAAACATGGTCTATATTTATTAGCATAGAATATAGATCATCTACTATTTTAGTTATATTATCTACTAATTCCCCAGTGCTTTTCTTATATCTTCGGGCTAAGTCTGAAATAAACTCATTTTGTGCTTCGGCTAATTTATTATATATTTCAATTATAACTTCTTGTTTATAGTTTTCCTAATCTTCATTTGATACCTTTTTTAACATTTGATACGCAGTTCCTATTTGAAAAAAATGCGAATAAAACTTAGATGCATTTGTATTAATATCATTAATTATATAATAATCTAGTTTTGGATTATTAGGATATTTATCAAAATATTTTTTTATTATGTATTTTATTTTAGTATAAAATAAAACATAATTGGGAGTATTATTTATTTTAAGGGCATTACATGTATTGGCCAAAATTTTTTCTATTTGATACCCATTTTTAGTTGGTTTATTAAATGTTTTATAAAGTAATTGGTTAAGGTTTTCTATATTTATATTATATAATTCTTCTCTATTTCCTTTTTTCGGGTAATTTAATAGTATATTTTCTATTTTTAATTTAGAAATAGCTTCGTCTATATATGGAAAATCATCATGAGATTTGTCATATATATTACCTGCCTATATAATATTTGGAATAAATTTTGAGACATCATGAAAATTTTTCCAATTCTATATCAACTAATATATTACAGAAATTAAGTATTTTCCAATTATTTTTGAACTTTTTTCTAATGTTTCTCTTACTGTATCAAGTGATATGTTTGATGTATTATCCTATATATCAAACATTTCTGGGTGTCTATTTATAAGATTTAATTTAAATTCAAGTTCATATATTTGCATGAACCAATCCGCAACATTATTTGAAATTGGTTTATCATTAGAAATAAAATCAGTATATTCAGTTTCTAGTAATATTTGTCTATTAATCATATGTGTCCCCTTGTTATTTTATATTTACCCTATTCATTTTTATCTAATATTATTTCAAAGGGTGAATTGCCATGTTGCTTTCTAACTACGATTCGTTTTAGTTTGCCATTTGGATAGAATATATGGCTTATCATATAATCTTTATTAAAAGGCGATATAAACCTATTATAAAGTAAGGTTTCGCTATCAGTAACATTTTTTATATTTCCAGTGTGAATAGAATTAAAAATATTTTCTATAATATAACCAATTTCTGACTATTTGAATGAAGCTCCTAATTTTTTATGAATATTCGAATATACTTTTGTGGTTGGGATTATATTGCTTTCCCATTGAGAATTTGACCATATACTGGGATATTCTGGGTATCGATACACGGTTACTGGTATTCCATTATATATATTTTTAATATTTTCAATATCTTTACTCATCATAGGATCTTCATTCATTGCCCTGTTAATATTATCATAATTTTCAAATATATTAACCGTAAAATAACTATCTTTTTTTATAAATGCCATTATCTAATGTATATAATATTCTCCTTCCCATCCTGTTTTTATCTTAATAGCATATTCCTTACTATAATTTTTATTTATATATGTTTTTATTATAGTGCTATCACCATAAAAATCTATTAGCAATGGAGATTTATCGGTTGAGTATGTATTCAAATTAAACTTATTTGTATCATATACGAGAGAAAGATTTTTTCTCTAAAAATATTCAAATAGCTATAATACAATATCCTTAGATTCCCATAACTATCCTGTGTATATTAATTTATTAAAATCTTTATCATTAAATAATAGATCTTTTACTTTTTTATATAATTCTGGTGTAAACTTTTCGGATTCAATTGATCCATGATTGTTATATTCCAGTGTAAGTAATGCATCATTGCCACTTTTATCTTTTATTCTTTTAATAATATCTGGATTATTTGGACTACGAGTAAAAGATTTTTTAAATAATACTTTATGTGTTGTATATTCATATGTGCCTTGACTAATAATATTTCCTTTAATATCCAATAATACTTCATCATAAATATCTTCTTTATATTTTGTTGTTACTTGTTTTATCATAGTTAATGTTTTATCATCATAATATTTATCCACGGAAAAAGTGAACTCTGAATTTACATAAGATATTATATCTAATAACAATCTATCAGATAAATATATATAATAATTAGTGTTATCATTTTTAATTTTAATTAATTTTGGAATTTTTGTATGTGAAACAATAGTTGTTTCCTCTATTTTTACATTTTTATCATTAATATACCAATTAGGGGTATTATTTTTGTTGTCCGCTGGATCAAAAATTATTAAATAATTTTTATCTTTCAATGAATCAATAATTTTGATTTTTTCGCTATTTTTAATAACACGAGTTAAAATTTTGGTATATTTTTCAGTAGATAATTTTTTCTATTCTTCTGGTTTATAGCATGAAATCTAATACTAAGATGAAATGTAATATATCTATTTTATTAATTTTTTGGTATCAGAATATTCATTACCTACAATTCTAAATTCAAGCCCTGGTATTTTTATTTCATTTTGTTCTTCTTTACCTTTTGTAAATACTTTCTAATGGGCAGATGCACGCTTACTTTTAGACAGAAATACTAAATTATTGTCAAGAAGATCTAAAATATTTTTTGAAATGGCTGAAATAGTTGGAGCATAAAATAATTTTACTGGATTTATTGTGTCTCGTTCGATTCCCCACATATTTATATTTTTTAATATTTCATTCATTGTAAGTGCCAACTATTGCGTAAACATAGGAAACTAATATTTATTTGTGTCATTAACTTTTAATTTTCTAAAATTAACCTGATAAAATGATTCATCATAAAAACTAAATAACAAAGGATAATTTGCAGATAAATTATCAACATTAGATAAATTTATATGAAATCCACAACTGGAATTTACATATCCCCCAATATCATTTATAAATTTTAGAATTCTAGTTGTTACATCTATCTATTGCTAAAAAGTTAAAACGGGTGTTACTAATTCTATTCCAAACTTATTTGTTTTTTCGTCTTCTTCCCATTTTAATGATGCATCAGTTTCAAACCTGAAATAAGTGGGATCATCAGTACTATGATATTTCCATTCACTTTTTAATTTAAAATTATTTGCTAAATAATCACTAAATTGTTCTTTAAAATACTTAACAATTATATCTCGATTATTTTTAATAGATGATGATATTTCAGGTAGGTATTTTTCTACTTTAAACTTGGCTGGATCTAATATAAATTCAAATTCCAATCCAATATTAATTTTATTTAAAAGTGATTTATTATTACCCATGACCTTTTTTTCTTCGGCAAACTATTCTTTAAGTATCTACATCTAATCATCTCCAAATAATTTTACTTTTAATTTAATTATATTTATTCAGTTAAATTAAATATGATATTAATATTTATGGAATAATCGGAGGGGTAATATGTGTTCTTTTGATATGTATATTAAGATTATGGAATCAGATAATTAGGTTAAAAGGGGCAAAAAAACACCAGTTCAATAGTAGGTTCATGATATTATCGGGAATTTCAGGAATTTAAATGAGTAGAAACAAATGTCAAAAATTATTAAAGATTTAAAAGTAGATTAGGTTTCTCTCAGTGGAATTTCAGTAGATTATAAACTCTTAAATAAATAGATTGAACTTATTAATAACGATCCGTCATTATCTCCGTTTAAATAATTGAGTTTAAAATAGTCTTGAAATGGTGGTAAAACACAATGAGCAAATTGGTTCTAGATGAATAGATACGTAATGACATACTTTAGGTAGTATAGAAATAGGTAAAAGATAAATAGGTGCTTAAAATTAAGTATAATAATCAATGGCGAATTATAGAACCATTTGTTTTAGGTTATACCAGACGAAACAATATGTAGATTAGGTAGTATCAGGTTATTGGTGGTAGTTTACGTGGGGTAACAAAAGGGTGGAAATTATTTAGAATAGACAGAATGGAAGAATAGCAATTTACGGGTAAGTATTTTGAACACCCAAGAGAATTATTTAATCCATGGGATAAACATATGCCAAAAATAATATCAATATAGACTTTTAATAAACCTAAAAAAGAAGAAAAGGTTATTACCCCAATCACAATACCAGTTCAATACAACAGAGGAATTACATAGATCAATAATATTAGAATATTATTACAAAGAATGAATTCGCAATATCCATATGTAACATATGAAATAAATGAAAAATTTCAGATAATTCCCAATTAGATAAAAAATGAAGCTGTGTTATAGGAATTACAAAGAATGAAATTAATAGATAGATTTAATAATGATATTAAAATTCTACAACAAAGTGTTAATATATAGTAGACCTTTATTCAAAATGTATTTAAAGTATCATAGCTCCCCATATTTACCAAATCAATACAAAAATATAACGTGAATATGTTTTAGAAAATATAGCAATTGATGACATAGTTTATAACTGAATATTCAAGATTAGTAAAAACATTTCCAGGCATAATAATTGGTATTGATAATAAAACAAATAGTATTGATTTTACATTTGATGAATAGAATTTTGGTAAATATAGTGATGATCAAGTAATGTAGTATTGGGGTAGAATTGATAGTATTGCAAAAGAAATAGTCAGATTTATGCAAAGTGTTTACGGGTATGATCCTAATACTATATTTAGGGGTCAATAATTAACGGAGGGATTTCAATGACAAATAAATAGTATTTTGTAAATATTAGCTCATAGGAGATAGTATTTAGGGGTATTATATTATTTGAATAGCATAATAGCTATATAATACTCACTGATAATAATAATTTGGAAATACCAGAAAAATTAATTTATTATCTAAAATATCAAATAAAAAGATTTTGTATATAGAATTCAGAACGAAATCCGCATAAAATAATGGAATATGCAAAAAAAGAAATAGAAAGGTATTAGAAAACAATTAATAATATAAATGTTAATCAATATAAGAATTAGTTAATGTTTATAAGTATGGATAATTTTATTACATTAAGACTATTGTCAGAAGATGAATTTATACGATTTAGGCAAGTAGATAAAATTATAAAAGAAATAATAATTTAATTGGAGGCGTGATTATGCTAAAATCTAAAGTTGTTATATAGTTTATTTTTACCAGTGGGAAAGTAACTAAATTTACATATGGGGAGATAGAATAGAAAAATTTTGACGAATTGAAACGTATTTTTATTCAAACAAAAGAAGAAATTGCTGAATCTAAAAAAACAGGAAAAATTCTTGAAATTTAGAATAAAGAGAAAACTGGTTATTTATTTGTATTCCCAGATCAATTATCTTAGTTTAATATATTTTTAGATGATAGAAAATATGATAATTTTGATTAATTCCATATTGTGAGGAAATATTGTGGCTAAAGACTATAAATCGATAGTATTAAATAAAGTAGATAGACCTTATGTCGAATTTTGGAAAACTATAATTCGATCAGCGTCAAGCACCAATATTTTAACTCAACGAAATTCGGAATTATTAGAAATTTTAGATTAGGTTGTTGAATTAGTTAAAAATAGACGATTATTTGTAAAGTATTAGTTATATGACAAAACAACAGGACAACTATTGGGATTTTTTGATCCGTCTAAAATTTATTCTGGCATATCTATTGGAGGAAAATATTATAGATAGAATGATACAATAAATTCCCTTGTATTAACAAAAACATCTTAGGATTCTATATATAGAAGTTCTGATGTTAGATAGGGGACTATGGTAACTACTAATGTTAAAGATAAGCCAAAGCAATGGGAAATTAGTCAATAATTGTTGGGGCAAATATGGATAATAATAATTCAAATTTAGATAAGTTTTCTTTTATTTAGAAAAATAATAATAGTGATGAAACATCTAAATCTATTTCAAAACGAAACCCTACAATAGAACAACGAGATATATTATCAAAACTAGATGATATTATTTCTTCAATTGAAAATGTAGTTAAAAGGTTAGACAAAATAGATAAAGAAGGATTTCATGAGCAAATAGAAGTAATACGATTAGAATATGGTCGTATAATAGACACTTATAATAAATTAGTATCTTAGTAGGATAAATCTAAAAGTGAAAAGACTAAAAGATTTAAAACTATTCTAATTACTATTACAATCTAGATAGTTACTTTATTTGTTGGCATAAAATAGGGGTCTAACCCCGATTTTCAAAATTTATGGATTGCATTATTAAAATTCATAAGCGGAGGAATGTAATGAAAATTTCACCAGGAACAATAATTAAAACCAGTTAGGTATTTATAGTGTTATTTATTTAGTAGCTATCTATTGTATTGATGTCTAGAAATTCTTTCGATGAATATGTAGCTTCACAATTAAAAAGAGTATAGATGAATATTAGATAGGCATTATCAAATGAAAAAATATTAGATACGCTAAATAATAATGATTTTAATACATACTTAACATTAGAAGATTAGTTAACTATTACAAAAAATTAGACTAGAGCAAGTTTTGATATGCAATTTACAGATATGTATATTTAGTATAATACTCCGCCTAATACAGGATGGAGTATATTATAGGCAACGAATTATTCTACCCCCTATTAGTAGATATCAAATTATTTTTATGATTAGACAGAATATAAACAAACAGTATTTGAATTTAATAAACCCATTAATAATCTGGATGGCGAAAAAATAATAGAATTGATTGTTCCTATAAATTTAGATAATGATAATTATATTGTCTAGATGGGCATGAGTATATTATACAATGATTTTATCATGAAATCCGATGAGGTATAGTTTAGTTTTTATTTATTTTTAATACTAGGTATAATTATAATAGGTCAATTGTATTTTATAATAATTACTAATATCAGCAAAAAAACATTATTAAAAGAAAAAATAGAGCAATTATAGATTGCTAGAGAAACTATGTTTGATTCTTGGTGGGAAGTTGATAGAACTATAAAATTAGTGGATGCATCCAATAATTTTTATTAGATGTTGGGATATTCTAAAGGAGAAATAATTGGTAAGTAGTTTTAGGAATTTCTTACATAGGAAGAAAATACCCGTGTTAATGGGGGGTTAAGATTATTATTAACACAAAAATAGCCATTTAGACATTTCAGAAACCAAAGAGAAACAAAAAACGGAGAAATAAAAACGTTTTTAACAACGGGATTTCCAAAAATAAATGAAAATGGTCAATTAATTGGTTTTTATTGTTATGATTATGATATTACAAATATAGAATAGTTAAAAAATAAGAGTTTATTATTTAGAGAATAGTATTTTCAATATCCCTAGCCAATGATTATAGTGGATAGAGAATTTAATATAAAATATGTTAATTAGTAGTTTACTAAAAAATTTAATTTAAAATAGAATTAGGTATAGAATAAACACATAGATCAATTTATATAGAATGAAAAGTAGAATGCGATCAAAAATAAAATTTTATCATATGTAAGTAAGGATGAATAGATAATTGAAAATATTGCTTGGAAAGATTCTCATAATAATATATATAATCTTTAGTCATATATTTCATAGATTACCAATAATCAAGGTGAAATAATTAATTATTTCTTTATTTTTAGAGATATAGATTATTAGGATATACTTGAAAAAGAATCTCAAAATTTAGAAGATACAATTACGTTTTTAATAAAAGAAAGCAATTATCCATCAATATTAATTGACTAGGAAACAAAAAAAATATTACTTTCTAATGAAAAATCTTAGCAATTATTTGAATATACAATAGATAGATTCAATAATTTATTTCTTTATGATCTTTGGGATTTAACAATAGATGAAATAGATGATTGGATAAAAAAAATATTAACTACTACAAGTTGTGGTGAAACCGAAATTAATTCAATTACAAAAACTAGAAGTAAAATTTAGGTTAAGTTTATATAGAAAAGTTTGCCTTTATTTGATAGAACATGTATTATTTTTATAATAAAAGAAGATTAATACGATGATAATGTTATATAATGATTTTGATTTAAATGAAGAAAAAGTGTTTTCTCGATATATAAAAAAAATAGAACAATTGTTTAGACAATCATATTCATACAAATTTTGGGTAAAAATGCAATATGCTAAGAGAACTCTGATATGCCCATTTAGTGGTATTAATGGAGATGTATAGTATAACTTATTGGAATTACATCATCATCCATTTACATTATATGATTTATGTATAAAATAGTAGGAAAAAGTTATAAGAATATATGAAACAAATAAAAAGTATGATGAAAGATATCATGTGTTAAATCAGGTTCCAGAATTTGAAGTAATACGTGTAATTTAGGATTAGCATTTAATTGATTTAGTTCCATATATACCGTTAGCAGAAACATATCATAAATGGTATCACCAAACACAACAGGGAGATTAGTGGGATTAGATAGAAATTAAAAATGAATGGATTATTAATTTAGATAAAATAACATTATTAAATCAGTTTTTTGAGGAAGATAATAATTTATACTTACCAGATTTAAGGATAGATGCCGAGGAAGAAATTAAGGGGGATTATTAATGCCTGATATACAAAATAAACCAAAATTAATAGATCGATTTAAAAATTTATTTGTAAGAAAAACTAAGGATAAAGTACAGGATGATGTAAAGTAGTAGATAGATCAATAGTTAGAAAAGTATTATGACTACTTTGGCACCAGAAAAATGACAGATCTAATAAATGAAACTTTAAAAACTTCTGGTATTCAAGAAAAATAGACAATGCTTTAGCAAAAGAGGTTTAGAAGATATTCCGAATATGAAACTATTATATAGAATATTTCTGAATAGAAAAAATAGTTAATTTTTTATTATGATATGGTAATTAATCCAGAAGTATATACAGAAGATTTCTTAAAAATAGAAGTAGATCAAGATATATCTAAACAAACATAGTATTTTACTCCATCAGATGGTTCTGATACTTTTGTTTCAAAAGAGATTGATATTAAAGAATATATTAAATAGTTTATGAAAACAAATTAGATATATGATATAACAAAAAAATAGATATATGATTCACTATTATATGGGGATTAGTTTGTAGAAATAATAGAACAAGATTATGAAGATGTTCCAACTAAAATAATAATGAAAGATGTTTAGAATGAAATACATTTTAAAAATATTCCTCCATCTAAAGTTGTTAAATTACAAGTGGGCAATGAAACTTTTGGTTATATTGTATTGCCGCAATTAGCAGATAAATTAGAATATGATGAAGAAAGATTAGTTATAGATTTTCTTTTAAGATTTGTAGATAGATTAGATCCAGATTAGTTAAAAATATTTTCTGATACGATATTAAATAAAGAATAGTATTTTTCCGAAATGGATATACTTATGGATATTGAAATACCCGAAGGTAAGCATATTTCAGATCTAGATACAACCGAAATAAATAATATCGTAGAATCATTAAATAGATCAGAAGTAATAAAAGATAAATTTTTAAGAAAATAGAAAACTATTATTGAATAGTCGACATTTAATTATAGTGCAACAGGATAGTAGCCATTCATTTTTCAAATAGATTTGACTCCGTATTTATCTGGGGGTTAGACTATGGGGGTTTAGCAATAGGATGTAGATAGGCTAATGGAAGTGGACAGTAAAATGTAGGAGTTATTAGGCTCAATTGAAGCTAAATATGTATAGCCTCAAAATATGGTTCATTTTGGTTTAACAGATTATCAGTATTATCCGTATGGTTAGGGTATACTTGAACCCGTTAGATCTTTATAGTCATTAATAATGTTACTTGAATATTCTATGGTTATTTACAGATTAATAAAAGCACCCGACAGGAAAAAATATGTAATTGATATTACGGGAATACCTAAAGATAAAATACCAGAATATGTAAAAAGAATTAAAAATGAATTAAAATCAACTAAAGTGTTAAATACCAATGGCGGCATAGATGAGAACCAAGATTTAGTAACAATGGTAGAAGATTATTTTGTATTGCGTAAGAATGGTATAGAGTTAGTAGATGTTCAAAATATGGAAGGTGGGCAAATACAATCACAGGTTGATGACATGGATTATTGGCATAAAAAATTATTATAGGCATTGGGATTACCTCCTTCATACTTGGGATTTCAAGAAAGTTTGTCGGGAAATTAGACAGTATTATCAATACAAGATCAACGAGTATAGAGAACAATTATGAGATATCAAAGTGATTTAAACGGATCAATTGAAGAATTAATTAAAAAATCATTTGAATTATTATAGTAGCATAATGATAGATATACATACCCAATAGACCAAACAATAGCAAATTTAAATAACAAATATTCAATTATATTAAATAGACCACAAACTGTTGAACAACAAGCAAAAGCTGAGGCCATGGCATCTCGTTTAAATTAGATATCAACGATTTATGGTATGACAAAGTTTCCAGTTAATGATTTATTAATTCATTTTGGTGTATTTGATCAAAATGATATTGATTAGTTTGAAAAGTCCAAAAAGGAATATATAAAAGAACACCCAGAAGAATCGCAAGCAGCGGAAGAACAATCAGGCGGGGGCATGGGTGGATTTCCTTCTATTTAACGGGGGAGTAAAATATGATATTAACAGAAGTTACCACATCCAGACCAACAATTATTTCTGAATAGAATCAATCTGGACAGTTAAAAATTTCTCTTGAATTATTAGAATGTGATAAAAAAGGTCAAAATCGAAGAATTTATCCATTGGATGATTTTAAAAAATCTGTTGATAGAATTCAAAATAAAGTTAAAAATAGATAGTTGATAGGTGAATTAGATCATCCAGTCGGTGAAGAACGATAGCAATTAGTATATATAAAAGAAAGTTCGCATTTAATTTCTGATATTAAATTTAATGGAAATTTAGTTGTGGGAGTATTTGAAATATTTCCTAATGATAATGGAAGGAAAGTAACAGAATTAATTAATTGTAATGTATAGTTAGGAACCAGTTTGAGATAGGCAGGTGAATTATATCCATCAAACGATAATACATTTATTGCTAAAAATGTGGAAATTATAACTTGGGATATTGTATCTAATCCATCATATGATATTACTTATTTTACAAGAGAAAGTATTATTGAAAGTTTACGTTACGTATTATCAGATAAACAACATAAATTGTATGATAAATAGTAGTGGAACAAATACAAAGATAGATTGATTGATATAGTAACGTTTAATTTAATGGAGAGTCTTAAACTAAAGCATACAGAAGAAAACATTAAAATGATTAATGAATAGGTAATAAAAGAAATGGATATTTTATTAAATGCGGAGGGATCAGATTATGGAAGAAGAAAATAAAGAAACTAAACAATCAATAGAAACTGATCCTAAAACACAAAGTGAATTATATTCTATTTAGCAAAATGTTATTGATGTTATAAAAGATAATATTGTAGAAAAATTAAAAGCCGAAGGAGCAAACATCGAAGATTTTCAGGATATTAAAGAAGTGGTAGGGGAAGAATAGTCTTAGGAAGCCGAAAAAGAATTGGAAGAAATATTACCTACATTAACATCGGATATTTTAAACCCAGAAGAAGTATCAGATGAAGATATACTGGAATTAGAAGAACCTGAATAGAATGAAGATAAATTGGATGAATCTGAATTATGGAATTTGGATGATTATATAAATAGTTTTACTATTGTAAAAGAAAGTCGGGAATTTGTTAACAACAAATTGAAACGTAAAAATAATTTTAATTTTAATGAAACAAAAGGGGGAAATGAGATGCCTGATAAAAAAATTACTAATCAAAAAGAAAATAATATGAAATAGATAAAAGATATTATAAAAGAATAGGCTATACTTTTTTATAAAGAAAAATCTAAGGGTACGATTAAAGAATCCAAAGTATAGGCAAAGGATTAGAAGCCCAAATAGAAATCCCAGAAAAAAGTATTAAAAGAGGCCGAAGATTTAGATAAGCCAAAAGTAACTGATACTGATGTTACCTCTGCTTAGAATGAAATTCCAGAAGTTAATCCAGAAACGCCAAAAGAAGATATTTTTAGCGGGATTAAAGAAGAATTATCTTCTAAATTAGAAGATGCATTAGAGGGTATAATTTCAAAATAGGCAGATAGTTTAGCCGATAAAATTAAATAGGCTATTGGAGAAGATTTAGGTATAGAAACCAATAATGGTGATATTTAGGGCGAAGTTGAACCCGAACCAGAAGAACCAGAAAAACCAGAAGTTCCTTAGTAGGGGGAAGAAACATCGTCAAAAGATTAGGGATAGGCAGCCTAGGAACTTCCAAATGAATCACCATAGGATCTAACACCGCCCGAAGAACCATAGGGATAGGAAACAGAAGAAGAACCATTTACACTTCCCGAAGAACCAGAGGAACCAGTTAAAACAGAAGCAGAGGATTTTTTTGATGATGATGATGATTAGATGTTTGAGGCTGATCCGTTTGATGAATCTGAAGGTGATCCATTCTTCGAAAGTGAAAAAATAGATGAAAGCGTATTAGAAGAATCTATATTTGTAAAGTTATTTGGTTTTGCAGATGGTAAGGTAGATAAAATTTAGGATAAAAAAGATCCTGAGAAAGATTTCCTTGGTAAACCGAAGTAGAGTCAAGTAAAAAAATAGATTCCAACCGATGAATAGATTGCACAGGAAATATTAGCCAAATTTGGCATAAAATGATAGGGGGATAAATAAATGGCATATAATCCAACATCTAGTATAAGTACACATTATAAGAAACAAAAAGAATTAGAAAGCGGATTCCAGAAAATAATAGAAAGTGATGTTTTGTGGGGTAGGCTTTTAGGTAAAATAACAGAGTCATCAGTAATGACTCCAAGTAAAAAAGTTTAGTTTTAGAAAATTTTAGAAAATGAGCGTAAGTATATATTAACAGAATAGTCCAATAACTCTTCATTAGACGTTGCAAAAGTTTAGAAAATTGTTCTTCCTCTTGTTAGGAGATTTTGGCCTAAACTTATCGCTAATGAAATCGTATCAACACAGCCTTTAACAGCTCCAACTGGTTTCATCAGACGATTGGTAGTTAATTATTAGAATACCGAACTTCCTGGTGTGGTTCCTGCTTCTGATTAGCAGATTCCTCAATCAGTTGAAACATTAGCAGCCGCTGATCCTACTACTGGATTTGAACAGACTTACTTCCTTAACTAGGGAACCCTTTCAACAAATCTTTAGCTTGGTTCTATTGAAGTTAAGGTTTTAGTTGAAGCAACAGGAACCGAAAGTGCTAATAATGTTAAGACTCCAGTTCAAACAGTAGCTAGAGACGATGGACATGGAAAATTGAACGGTGAATTTATTGTATATAGACAACTTTCAGGTGGAACAACATGGACAGAGCATAAATGTAATACATATGGAACAATAGATTACAAAACAGGCGTTATGGTTCTCTATATATCCAATGCTACTGTTGCAAGTTATGGTAGGGGTACTTTATCAGTTGCTAGTTCTAAAGATTGGCAAATGGCAGAAAATTCAGATTTCACAAATAGGGAAGTAACATTTGAGATCAGGCAAGAAACTATTGTATAGACTGAAAGAAAATTGAGAACATCTTGGAAACCAGAGTTTGTAGAAGATCTTTCGGCTATTGATGGTATTGATGCTCAGAGTGAACTTTATGAGAATGTTTAGAATATTTTAGCACAGGAAATTAATTCACAGATATTAAGTGAACTTTATGCTGGTCATTAGGCAGCCAATGAAACTACATGGTCATCTACACAACCTGCTAACTTGTCTGGTGCTGGATTCTATGGTACCAGAAAAGAATGGTATGAAACTCTTATGATCAAAATAAACGAACTTGCAGCTACAATGTAGAGCAGAACAAATATTGCACAGCCTAATATACTTGTAATGCATCCAACAGCATTGCAGTATCTTAGAAATGCCTTAGCAAGTTATTCCGCTGGTGGTATGAAACCTCTTGACGATGAAAGCGTATCAGTTGGATATAACAAGTTTGACATTAATGCTGGTCAATATACTGTATATTCTACAAACCTTGTAGACACATCAAAGATATTGTTTATTTATAAAGGTTCTAAGATTGAAGAGTCTGGTTATGTTTACTCTCCATATGTACCATTAACCGCTATTCCATGGACAGAATCTACGGGTCAAATGGGTATCGTATTCCACACAAGATATGGTACAAAGTTATTCAGACCTGATTGGTTCGGTCAACTTGAAATTACTTAGTAATAATTAATTTATATCATATAAGAGACGTTTAATAACGTCTCTTTTTTTATTAAGTTAGTAGATTAGAAATATATAATTAAATTATATTGTCATTTTGATGGAGGGATAATAATGTTTTTTAAAAAGAAAACAGAAATAGATTTTTATGATTACTTGTTTATGTATTAGTCTAAGGGAATTAATATATTGGAAGATAATAATTTTATAATGAATGATCCATTATATGAAGATTATTTGAAAATAAGAAGTAATAAATTAAATCCCATTCAGAATCAAATTTGTTAGATTATGTATGATAGATAGAATAAGTTATTAGAAAATAATCACGAGTTTCAAATAACACATATTTAGTCGGCAAATATAAATATTGATTTTAATAAAGAATTAATTCGTGATTTTGAAAATAGTATATAGGTAGTATTTAAAATTAGTAAAATGTCCACACCCGAACAAACACAGGATATAGACAATTCAATATTACTAATGGATACAATAAGATTATTAACTTCGTGGTCTGTAATACCAGGATAGATTGATTATACAACCATTACAAGAGTTAATAATATATTTAGAAATATGATAATCCCTATAGATATTTAGTTATCGCACGATTTTAAATAGTTAGGCAAAAGTCGTACATATGATCAAATGGGAACAAGTAATTTTTATTTAGTAGTTAAACGAAATTTAATACCAGAAGAACAACAAACAGTGCAAGGCGTTGAATAAAAACAAGTCTATGATTTGGGGGGAATAATATGAAATTTTATGTTTTGAGAGATACCGTTCAAGGTATTGACGATACTTTTTTATCGTTTAAAGTTAGAAATGAAACATGGACAGATTATGAAGGTTTAGATACAACTGAACTTGAAGTATATGATACAGATGGTGTTGAAACTGATATAAGCCCATTATCTTTTACGTGGGATTAGGTTTAGGGTAGATATCAGATTGGATCAGACTTTACAAATTTATTAACATTCTTACAAGAACAAAATGTATTTAAACTTCCACTTACTGTTTAGGAATAGTAGTAGCAAAACGAAATAGAATAGGGTATATATAAAATAAAATTCTATTTTGAGGATCTTTATGGTAATGTAACAGAAATAGGAGAAAGATATATAGATATATCTTCTAGTTATTATTTATAGGATTATATACCAGAAGAAAGTGTTACTAAAATCACTACTGATGTAGAAACCACAACGCTTGATATTGGTGATACAGTTGAAGTTACTATTACCCCTAGATATGTTAATACTTAGTCTTATTAGTAGGAAATTTAGATAGTAGTTACACCAGGTGATATTTCCACAGAATAGGGCGTAGTTAAATCATTAGTTTCTTCTACCCCATTACATGAAATATTAGTGCATGGTATAGAAGATTTAAATGATATAAAATATGAATTTGATGTAAGTACAGATACATGGACAGTTACCGCTGTTGATTAGGGAGATCATGAAACTGAACTTGGTGTTATGTCGGATACTGATCCTGAATATATTGTAGGTCAAGTATAGTCGTAGGCTATTGGTGTTAATGATAGTGAAATAGTAATATCATCTGTTGTTAGGTAGAATTAGTCAAATAATTATACGGTAGAAGTAGTAGAAGGAACAGGAGACGATCAATAGTTATAGTTAGATTTGACTGGAACATAGTTAACTATTACATTAGGTACTGATCCCGAAACACCATAGAGTGCAAGTATAGGATCTGGTGAAGACGGTACAGTTACAATTGAAACAATTGATACTGGGTTATAGATGAATAATTATACCGTAGAAGTAGTTGAAGGAACAGGAGACGACCAATAGTTAGCAGCGTCATTACTTGGAACTTAGATAACAGTTACATTAGGTACTGATCCCGAAACACCATAGAGTGCAAGTATAGGATCTGGTGAAGACGGTACAGTTACAATTGAAACAATTGATACTGGGTTATAGATGAACGATTATACTGTAGAAGTTGTTTAGGGAGTAGGTAATGATCAATAGTTAGCAGCTTAGTTACTTGGAACTTAGATAACAGTTACATTAGGAACTGATGGTACTGGTTAGTTGGATCCAGTTAAAAATACATAGACGTTAGTATAGTAGGCTATATAGTAGATTGATAACGGTGGATAGGTATTTACTTAGGTAGCTAGTGGAACTGGTGCTGATCCTATTCTTTAGTAGGAAGGGCCAACCTAGTTTACTGGTGGAGATGAAGATATTCAATCACCAACCAAAAATACATAGACGTTAGTATAGTAGGCTATATAGTAGATTGATAACGGTGGATAGGTATTTACTTAGGTAGCTAGTGGAACTGGTGCTGATCCTATTCTTTAGTAGGAAGGGCCAACCTAGTTTACTGGTGGAGATGAAGATATTCAATCACCAACCAAAAATACATAGGATATAATTTAGTAGGAAATTGAATAGATTGAGGTTTAGGAAGAACAAATATTTACTTAGATTTAGTAGGGAACTGATCCTATTCTTTAGTAGGAAGGGCCAACCTAGTTTACTGGTGGATTAGACCCACAATTTGAAATAGATGAAACTCAAGAATAGATAATTTATGGTTAGTTAGATTCAGGATTTACGCTTTATTCTACTGTTGATTATTCTGATTTTGTATTAGCTAAATTATCTTAGGATGGTAAAACCATATTGGAAACAATCAATCCATTAACAGAATTAAGTGATACAATATTGGCTACTTTCTAGGAAAGTGGATATGCTTAGGCATATAATGAATTATTACCATTATTACAAGAGCAAGAATTGGATCATATAATTAGCGGTGGGATCTATTTTGAAATTAAAAAACGTGGACTTAGTGATGTAATAACTTATGATACAACTGCGTATGCTGAAGATTTAAGAGCATAGATTTAGTATATTGTAAAGAAAAACCCTGGTATATTTGTTATTACTGAAGATGATCCGCCTTCTTATCCAGTATTACCATATGATAATACTACATCTGGATTAGATTAGACTACTATTCAATAGGCAATAGATGAATTAAAATAGATGATTGATGATTATATATCTAATGTTACACATATTCATGATGAGCTTTGATAGTTTTAATAACTGGGGCAAAGCAGTTTGCCCCCGTTATTTTTTAATAAGGAGTGAGATTATATGAAGTTTAAAGTATATGATACTAAATATTTATAGATTGGGGTAGATGCAATAAAATTAATCCCAAATACTATTTATGATATATTACAATTTCCAGAACATTTAAGACGAGCAATAGAATATATAATTACAAAAAACCCCACACAATTTGAAATTATTAAAAATGTAGAAATATTAAAACCAAAAGTGGAGGAAATTGTATTAGACAAAGAACCTATTGAAGAACCTATTATCGAAGAAGAAATAGAAATTGAAGAAATACCAGCCGAAGAACCTGTTATTGAAGAAGAAATTATAGTAGAAGAAAAAGAACCTGAATTTGATTTTGAAAATATGACTAAATAGGTATTAATAGATTTTATATTAGAACGTAGTAGTGATTATACAAAGTCACAATTAAATAAACTTAAAGTATAGGAAGTCAGAGAAATAGCCAAATCTCTTTAATAAGGAGTAAATTATATGGCACAAAACGTAATTGACATAATACCCGAAGAGGGCGAAACTAGGATACAATTTATAAGAGATTAGATTTTGTAGAAACTTGGGTATCCATCTATAAATGTCGAATTAACACCACAACAATTAACGTTTTAGATTACAAAATAGTTAATGGAATATTCAAAAGAAATATTATATTTAGACTGGACAATAGCAACAATTGATCCAGATAATCCTATTGGTGATGGTTATTCTGCTCAATTATATGACCAAAAAAATAGAAGAATCACATAGTTAAAAGAAGTAGTTGTAGCAGATGATGAATTTATAAATTTTGCAAATATTTATAAATAGTATTTACTGCAACGAACTGGTATAGAAGAAATAATAAAAGTAATGTCATATTATGATGTGTAGCGTAAAATTTTAAGACCAGAAATAGAATGGACTTTTTAGCAACGAGATAGTAAGGTAGTGGTTTATAGAAGATTTGAAAGTTAGACAAGATTATTAATATTTTATTTTGTAATTCCACTAATTGAAGATATATACTAGAATGATATTAACTGGATTATAAATTTTGCTACATAGGAATGTAAGGAAATATTAGGAAGAGTCAGAAGTAAAATCTAGTCAATAAATACAACGGTGGGTCAAATTCAACTTGATGGGTAGCAATTATTGAGTGAATAGCAATAGGAAAAACAATAGTTATTAGAAGAAATAAAACAAACCGATAGTTGGTTTATAGAACCAATTACAGTATTTTGATGAGGGATATTGATGCCCGATAATGTTTTCAATATTATTAAAAATGTATTAATTTCCGATTTAAAAGAGGAAAATGAATTATCTTTGCCTTACTAGGATGAAACTGATGAAGATATTCAGACATATTCGTCAGTATACAAAATAACATCATAGGATAAATTACATAATTCATATATAAGTGATGTAACTATTAATTATTATTCATTAAATGAGACGCAATAGTTATATGTCGATGTTTGGAAATTTGTAGAAGATATTAGTACAACAACAGATGAATCAAGCGGGTTCTCATATGATATTACCAATAATGACGATGAATTAATTATGAATTATAGTCCATTATTATTAGATAATAATGTTCCTTCTCAGCAAAGACCGTCATAGAGTACGTATGAATTACACAAATTAAAAGTAATATGGCAAGAATAGGATAAACGACAAACTGAGAGTCATTTAGAAAGTAATATTACTCTAACTTATGTTTATGGGTTATATCCGAATTTAATTCATATTACACCAGGTGATATTATTAAAGATCCTGTTACTACTCAAGATTATTGGATAATATAGGATCATGTTCAATCAAAAGAATTTTACGATAAAATAAATAAAGTAAAAGTAATTATTGTAACCCTGCCCGCAAGCAGATATCCGATTGCCAATGTTCCAGAATAGTTAATTAAATATTATAATCCAGATGAAGATTATTCATATTAAAGAATGAGGGAACAGATGAATACATTATTTATAGATTTATACTTAGAAAAAATAAAACCGTTATAGAGAAGAGAAGATTTTAATTTAACATCTATTGAGACTATACCAAAAATATAGAATACTATCTTTTTTGGAGTAAAAATATTTGATGATCCCAATAAAAACAAATTAATTAATAATATTTTTGCTTTTTTTATGGGTGGATATTTATTTAGAAAACTAGATAATTAGATGTAGCATTATTTACAATAGTTAAATCATCATTATAATTTTGTAACAATAGGAAATGAATCAGCATATGATATTAGGTGGATAGAAAAATAGTATAAATCATTTGATATTAAAATTTAGGATAATTATAGAAATGCAAATTAGTTAGTAATTGAATTTGAAATGAGAGATGAAATATAGAAATTAGAAATCCCATCATAGGAAAGAAATTAGATTAAACTATTTTCAACAATTATAAATTAGTAGTCTAACCAAATAGCATAGTTATATTTTTATTCGTGTGAAATAATGATTAACTGGATGTAGAAAGAACATATATCTATTTAGGAAGTAGATAGATGGGGAGAATTTTTAAAACTTGATTTAGGGTGGTAATTATGGATTAGTATTCTTATAATCAGCAAATATATGATGTTGAATTGCATAATGAAATAGCAAATTTAATAAAATCCACTATTCCATCTACTAATATAGGTTCATTATTGGGTCAACGATATAATACCCCAAGTTAGTAGTCTTAGGAGATAGGTAATGAAGTTACGGGTAAAATTAAAATTGAATGTGAAGAATAGGGGTATCTTGGCAATCAATTTAAAATAGAAGTAGTTGAATAGCTAACACCAAATTAGAATATGTCTGTTACATATTCGCACAGTTTTAAAAAAATTACTGTAACATTAGGAACTGATATATATTCAAATCCCGATAATGCTAAAAATAGATAGAAACTTATTTAGAGAGAAATAAATAGACTACCTTATTTTTATGCTTCATTTGCTGGTGATGGTGAATATTCGATTCAATAGTAGGAATAGGAAAAAGGATTTACAGGTGGGGTAAATAATGAACCACTATATGGAGTTAATCTCTTTGTTTTTAATGAACCCCTTACAATAGATTATGTTACTGTAACATATAATTGTATAAAAGATTTTATTTAGAGCACATTTACTAAATTATTCGGTAGAAAAATATTTGATCCAAATAGGCAAATGGTATTTATTTCGCCACACGAAACCTTTAATTTTTAGAAGAGATTCGAAAATAAAGATTATAAATTACCATTGGTATTAGTTAGAGTCCAATATCCACCAATGGCACAAGATTTACATTCTAATATACCGTTTGTTATGTATAGTGAAGGGTTTATGTTTAATACATCCGCTACTACTAAAGATTTTATACGAAAACTGTTATATGAATATTATTATAATAATGAGTCAAGGGAAATAACAAAAGAACAAATAAGAAATATGATTTTTCCAACTATATATTATGATTAGGTTCAATAGAAAACAAATATTACAGTAGATATTATTTAGGAAACAGAGAGAGATCTACAAAATGTATTCGTAAAAATGAATACTCAATATTTTATGCCTATTGTACGCAAATTCCACTATTTATTATCACTGGATCAGTTGATTAGTAAATATGATATTAAATTAAAAGAAATATAGGAAAGATTTTAGTTTCCAATTTTTTATCTAAATGATTATACAGTAAAATGGCAAGATTTTTCAGTAAATACAAAAATAGAAAAAGATACATGGAATTTATAGCGACAAACATATACATTTGAATTTACATAGTATCCAATCACTAGATTTAATTTATAGGGAACTATATTACGAATAGATACAGAATTGCAAATTTAGGAAAGTAATTGGGAAGAATAGGAAACAATTAGTAGTAACACAATAGAAATGTAACCTATAATGGGGGTGTATTTAATATGGGAAGATTTTACAACAGTCCTGGCGTTAGAGTAAGAGAATTTGATCAGAGTATAGTTACTCCATTACAGTCAAAAATTCCTACTAGGGGCGTTATATTCATAGAATCAGACTGGGGTCCAGAATGGTAGTTATGTGAAACAAATAAAGATTTTATAAGAAATTTTGGTTTACCAAGTAATGTAAATGAACTTTCAAAATTATCATATGATTAGTAGTATAAATTGGTAGGCACATTACCTCTTTATGTATTTAGATTAAATACAGGATAGGGTTAGACCGAATAGACATTCGAATATACTGAAGCTGGTACATAGGCAACTTAGACTATTGGGTCTGGTAATAGTAAAGTTAAAATTGAAGTATTGGAAATTGGCGATTAGGGTAATGATTATACAGTCGAAGTAGTTCCTAGCACTGGCGTTGATGATGCGCCATTGTCTGTTGATTTAACTGGAACATAGTTAACAGTAACATTAGGTGTAGATCCATATACTAGATAGTCTTAGACAGTAGGAGCAGGAACAAATGAAATTCTAATAGAAACAATTGATGTTGGGTAGTCTATGAATGATTATACAGTAGAAGTTGTTGAGGGTGTAGGTAATGATATATCAGCATCAGCAGAATTAGTTGGAACATAGTTAACCATCACATTGGGCACAGACGGTACTGGATAGTTAGATCCTACTAAGAACGCATAGGATTTAATTTAGGCTTTAATAGAATAGGTAACTGATGGTGTTGATTTTGTATTTACCTAGACTGAATAGGGTACAGATCCATTAACCGTGGCCGAAGGACCAACAACATTTAGTGGTGGAACAGAAGATGTAGTTTCAGTTACTAAAAATACATAGGATTTAATTTAGGCATAGATATAGTAGGTAACCGATGGAGTCGATCTTATATTTGATTAGACATAGTAGGCAACTGATCCTATTACTTAGGCAGAAGGACCAACCTAGTTTTAGGGCGGAGTAGACGATTTAACAGTTATTCCATTCAGCTAGAAGCATACTGGTATATTTGGCAATGATCTTTCTGTCAGCTTAGTAAAAAGCATTTAGGGCGAGTATACATTAACTACATATCTTAGTGGTACAGCAATAGAAATTTATAAATCCGAAGATCTAATAGATTTGCAACAGCAAATTGGTGATTATTCTTAGTATATAAATTTACACTATGATGCATTTGAAGTATTAGAAACCGAATTGTTATAGGCCACTGCAACAGCAGTAGATTTATCGGGTGGAGTTAATGGTTAGAATAGAACACCAAGTTTTTACTGGGAACCTGGAACATAGTTAGATGGTAGGCTTGATTTCATGGGACTTAGTAACAAAAATTAGTTCCAGTATAGATTTGTTATAGGATAGGGTAAATTAGATGAAACAGAATCAAATGCTTTCTAGGGTTATTAGACAATAAGAAAAGATTTTGTGGTTATAACTGAATTCTTACCTGATAGTTAGGATTATGATGCGTGGATATAGGGTAGCACTGGTTAGATGAATATTTTTATGCGTAGTATAGCTAATGCACCTTCTACATATATGTCTGGGTATTAGGATAATTCTTACTTATAGGTATATCATCCGTGGGTTATGGAAAATGCTCTTGGTGGTAGTTTAATACCTTATCCTCCATCAGTCAAAGTTATGCAATAGTTTGGTACAATGATTGCTACTGGAAGAATTTGGGATTAGGCATAGGGCATTTCACGGGGTAAACTCAATGTTGAACCATATATGATATTAAATGAAGACCAAAAAGATTTATTATACAAATCATCTGTAAATCCAATAGTTAAATTTGCAGGGGAAGGTACATTTATTTGGGGACAAAAGACAGCTCTAACTACTCAATCATAGTTAAACAGATTAAATTAGAGACTTGCTTCTATCGAAGTTGAATCATCTATTGATTGGTAGATGAGAGATTATATATTTGAGCCTCTTACTCAAGGCACATTTGATAAGATAGAAAAGAGACTGGAAGGTATTTTAACCAATTTCGTAAATACCAATGCAATTATATAGTATAAATACGAATTGGATATAAGCCCACAATATATAGATAATAATTATATAATTATAAATGTCTAGTTCATTCCAACAAAATCCCTAGAATTTGTTGAACTTAGATTTATAGTGAAAAATTATAGCTAGACACTTTGATTGATAGGGGGTAAAAAGATATGACACAACCACTGTTAAAATTCGGTTAGCCATAGGTTAAGTATATAGAGATAGATGAAAGTATAGTACCAATTCCTCAAAATTTAGAATCACCAGAGGGAATTTTAGCCTTCATTGATTAGGAATGGGGAGCATTAAATACACCGATAGAAATTAATAGCACACAGGATTTTTATGATAATTTTGGTGAAATTCCTAGTATTTTTACATCACCAAAAGGATCGGATTATCTACCATAGATTTTATAGCAAAGACTTTAGGGTTAGGTGCCAATGTATGTAATAAGAGTAGGAAATCCATAGGATGGATCAGTTCTTAGTGATTACAAAGAATTCACAGAATATGGATTACCTGATTCTTAGTTTTTAACAATAGGATAGAAACATTAGGGATTATTTGGCAAGGATTTATCTATTATAATTTCTAAAGATAGAATATCTGGATAGTATATATTATCAGTTGCAAAATGTTTAAAGTTTAACGACTAGACTTCTGGACTTAATTCTGAATTTAGTTATTTAGAAACATTCATATCAGAAGAACCAGAAGATACTAGCACTTAGAGAACAGCTTAGTTTGCATAGTTGGTCACACTTGTAAATGAAAATTCTAATTATATAACATTAGAATATGTAATAGATGCAGTTGATTATATAGTTGATACATTAGAAACAACAGATGTATTAAAAATAGAATTTGTTACATAGTTAGACGCATCAACCGCAAGAGCTAAGATAACAAATAAGTTAGATTATGATGATGTATAGGGTATAACAGTTGAAGAATATAATTAGTAGGATAGTTTAATTTGTGATTTTGGATCTGAATAGTAGTTAACAGCAGTAAGTAATTCATAGGATTTTACTGATACTAACGGATTCTTATTTAAGATAATCCCGACACTTGGTATATCTGAACATTCATCTATTTAGTAGGCTCCCGGATAGTATACAACGTTTTTGAATTTTATATTATTAGATATTTAGATACCACGAAAAAATACCGTTGTAATATAGGATACAATAAATTCATTTGATGTAACTGAATAGATTGAAAGTCTTGATGGTACACCAGTTGACTATAAAGCATCGTTTATGTAGGCATATTATCCATGGATAGTAGCTTAGATAGATGGAAGAGAATAGTTTGTACCCCCATCATATTTTATTACAAATAAAATATTAACACTAGATTAGAATCAACCTATTTAGGGATTAAAGTATGGGGTAATTAGAGGTAGACCATAGAGATTTATCACAGAAGATGAAAGAGATACATTAAGTTTAGCCAATGTTAACTCAATTGTATACTTCCCAGTTAATGAATTAACTATGTAGTATGACGAAAAAACAAGATATATGGCTAATAGTTAGTTGTCTAGATTATCATAGAGATTAATTTCTATTGACATTGAAGAACAAGTAAGTAAATAGATGAGACAATATCTATTTGAACCATTAGTTCAAAATACATTTGATTCTATTCAGGCAACAGTAGATGGTATTTTACTTAAATTTAAGAATAGAGGATTTGTATATGACTACAGGAACATATTAGATACATCATAGGAACTTTTAGATAATAATATGGTAATTATAACGGTAAAATTTAAACCAATGAAATACCTTGAATTTGTTGAGCTTAATTTTACAGTTAGATCATATTAGCAAGGCATTTAATTAAGGGGGTATAATATATGGCAAATTTAAGATTTCCAGATTATAGTTTATTACAGTATACACAACCTAAACAAAGATTTTAGTTTTTAGCATTATATCAGTTACCAGAAGGATTGTTAGCTTATAGGCAATTAAATGAATCTATGACAAATTTGGTATAGCCAAATGAAGGAATTCTGGGACAAACTTAGATAATGCGCGGATCAGATACAATATAGGGAAAACATGCTACTTTTAACAACAATTTACCAATATCTGACTTTTTAACAATGAGTACACAGAATTTCCCACCAATAGACCATATTGTTAATTAGGTAAATGATGAAACATTTTATAATGCAAAGGTTAGATGGGCGGGTCGTAGGCAGTATCCAGATACAATTGCTATTCAATTTAGAGAATATGTCCAATCACCAATAACAAGAATTATGGAAGATTGGCAAAGATTAGCTAATGATCCTGTTACAAATAACATTGGATATGCTAATAACTATAAGGGTAGAATTGTAAAATTAGAAATTGATCCTAACTATTTCTACAAAGGTGAAGCATCAGGATTACCAGTTTAGGATTTGTTATAGAAAGTTAAAAATGACTATTTATCGTTAAGCGGAATTGCACCAGAAGGCGAACAAATTGTAACAAGATAGGTGGTATTTGAGGGTGTATGGCCAACAACTATTCCCGATGATGGTGGATAGTATAACGAAGATGGGTTAGTAGTAACAAATGTTACATTTAGTATTGATAGATTCTATGAAGATAAAGACTGGGCAAGATATTTTGACACCAGTGCCCAAACACCAGCAAAACCAATAGAAGATTAGGTTTATCCATTAGGATAATAATTTATTTAATATAGTTTATATTAAGTTACACGATCTAAATCGTGTAACTTTTTTATGGGGGAATAATTATGAAAATGAGATTACCTGATTATTCATTGGCACAATATACACAACCTAGACAAAGACATCAGTTTTTGGTATTATATTTTCTTCCTACTGGATTATATACTAATTTTAACAATATAAGTAAGGATACATTAAAACGTATTCGGGATAAATATGAACCAGACGGGAATACTATATTAAATACTATTGGACAACCATATACCAGAGAACCTGTGATTCCTGGAATTAGTTCTGATGTTCAGGATTTTTTAACATTGAGTACACAATCTATTCAGGATGTGAATTGGCAAGTAAGTAATCAAACAGATGAACAATTTTATAACTAGAGAATTCATTGGGGAGGAAAAAGAATATATGATGATAATATTCAAATTCAATTTAGAGAATATGTAGAATCCCCAGTAACAAGATTACTATTAATGTGGCAACGATTAGTAAACGATCCTGTTACAAACAATCACGGATATGCTTAGGATTATAAAGGTAAGATTATAAAATTAGAATTTGACCCCAATATAATGAAAGAACAAACAATAGAAAAGTTATTAACTAAATTTAAATCTGAT
>Ga0209407_1000651_pt1 | contig 42621 bp, 33 predicted proteins | sample AD_JPNHG3_MetaG_FD_184410 | JGI IMG/M metagenome (GOLD analysis project Ga0209407, IMG submission 184410) | Active sludge microbial communities of municipal wastewater-treating anaerobic digesters from Japan - AD_JPNHG3_MetaG (SPAdes) (version 2) | ecosystem: Engineered > Bioreactor > Anaerobic...
TTTTTGAGCGTGTCGGTTTTTGAAAAAGCCCTTATAATCGAGGTGTTTTCAGAAACGGTGCCGGTCATCAATCCTGACAACCACCTGATTCAAGGGGAATTGCTGTGAAATCTTTGGGACACTACTGTGTGGAAACATGAGTATGTGAACCCAAGCTATTCATGGGCACGATTGAACTCCCGTATACGTTCCCACGATACGCCATGTTGCACCCAAGTGTCCAATCTGTTTTGTGATAAACCGGTATAACCGTACAACGCCGATCCGACCGAAGGGAGTCGGGCCGCAGCGCAGCCTGCGGTAACGGAGCGAAGCCCGTTTGTGGTCGCGCAATTCTGACGGCAACGCCTGTTCACCGGCAATCCATGTCATGACCCGTTTCCCGTCGGCCGATGGCCAGTGTTGCACGGGCCACTGGCCGACGGGAGATCATTACGCCGGCGACAGAAGCGGAATCACCTGCAGTCGCTCGCGCAGGGATGTGCGACGCTCGCGGACTTGGTTCGCCTTGATCGCGATGTGCAGGGCGCGGGATGAACCGACCACCAGCACCAGCCGCTTGCCGCGCGTGATGGCGGTGTAGAGCAGGTTGCGCTGAAGCAGCTTGTAGTGCTGCGTGTGGAGCAGCACGATCACGGCGGGATACTCGCTGCCCTGGGATTTGTGAATCGAGCAGGCGTAGGCCAGCACCAGTTCGTCCAGTTCGCTCTGCGCGTAACGGACGGGCCTTCCGTCAAACAGAACGACCAGGGCGCGGTCTTCCTCGTCCACCTGCTTGATGAAACCAATATCGCCGTTGAAGACCTCTTTGTCGTAGTTGTTGCGCAACTGCATGACGCGGTCGTTGACGCGGAAATGCGTGCAGCCGCGCACCAGCGAGGGGCCGGATGGATTGACCGCGGCCTGAATCACGTCGTTCAAGTTTTCGGAGCCCAGCAGATTGCGGCGCATGGGCGTCAGCACCTGAACGTCCGTCAGCGGATCGAGCTTGAATTTCAGCGGGATGCGCTTGGTCATCAGGTCGACCGTCCGCGCGATGATTTTTTCCGGTTCTCCCGTCTCGACAAAATAGAAATCGCTGTCGCCGGTGCTCGTCTCCAACGGCTCGCCGCGGTTGACGTGGTGGGCGTTCCGTACGATCAGTCCGGTGGTGTCTTGGCGGAAAATGGTGTCGAGCCTGCAACAGGGGATTGCGCCGGAGGCGATCAGGTCGCGCAGGACATTGCCGGGGCCGACGCTCGGGAGCTGGTCAGTATCGCCGACCAACACCAGGGTGGCGGAGTCGGGCAGGGCCTGCAAAAACTGATCCATGAGCCGGATGTCGATCATCGAGGTCTCGTCCAAGATAAAACAGTCGCCGCTCATCCGGTTGTCGAGGTTGAATTCAAACCCGCCGATGTTCGGATTGAACTTCAGCAGGCGATGAATGGTTTGGGCTTCACGTCCGGTCGCTTCCGACATGCGCTTGGCGGCTCGTCCGGTCGGGGCGGCCAGTCTGACAACCAACTTGCGTACGCCGAAGATTTCGGTCAAGGCGCGGATGATCGTGGTTTTGCCGACACCCGGGCCACCGGTGATGATCGAGACTTTTGAAGTGACCGCATTACGCAGTGCTTCGCGCTGCAGCGGGGCCAGGTTCAACCCCATCTTGTTTTCAGCCCAGGGGATGGCGCGGTCGGCGTCAATCGGCGCGAACGGTGGCGGCGCATCGAGCAGACGGCGCAGCGTCGCTGCAACACGCGATTCGGCCCGATACAGGTCGCGCAGATAAATGCGGTTCTCCTCTTTGACGAGCGTGCCCTTTTCGAACTCTTTGGCCAGCGCGTCGCCCAGGATCTCGACAGAGATGCCAAGCAGTTCCTGCGCGTGCAGCAGCAGGTCAGAATCGAGGGTGAAGCAGTGGCCCTCATCGGCTTCCGTCTGGAGGGTATAGATCAGACCGGCGCGTGCACGGATCTCCGAGTCGTGCGGGATGCCGACACTGAGCGCGATACTGTCGGCGGTTTTGAACCCGATGCCCCAAACTTCTTCGCAGAGGCGGTAGGGGTTGCGCTTCACGACGGCGATCGCGTCGGCACCGTACTGTCGATAAATACGCGACGCCTTGGCGGTGCCGATGCCGTGCGACTGCAAGAAGATCATGATTTCGCGCACGCCGCGCTGTTCGGTCCACGACTCCTTGATGAGCTTGCGGCGGCCTTCGCCGATGCCCTCGACCTCACGCAGGCGGCCGGATTCTTTTTCGATCACTTCCAGCGTGCGCTCGCCGAAATGATCCACGATACGCTGCGCGAATTTGGGGCCGATGCCCTTGATCATGCCGCTGGCCAGATAGCGACGCAACCCTTCGGTCGAAGTCGGCGTGATGCAGGTGATGGTTTTCGCCTGAAATTGCTGACCGTGTGACGGGTGGCGAATCCACTGGCCCTCCGCGTGCAGCTCTTCGCCCTCCCACATGGCGGCGCAGGAACCCACGACGGTCACGACGGTGTCACGCTGGCGGACACCGCCGCCGTGCGTCTTCACCGAGCAGACCGTGTACCCGGTCTCATCGTTTCGGTAGACGATGGACTCCACAGTGCCGGTGACGACCTCAAGCGGTACGGTGTCGGCATCGGCCGTTTGGGTTTCGCGATGTTGAGGATGCGCGTTCATGCGAGATTCCGTAAACGAAGCTGTCCGCAGGCGGCGTCGACCTCTTTGCCGCGCGACTTGCGCAAGGTGGTGGCGAGCTTGGCCTTCAGCAGCCGGTCGAGAAAGGCGAGGCAATCCCGGTCATCCGGTCGTTCGCCGTCAAAGCCTTCGACCGGACTGAGCGGGATGAGGTTGACCTTACAGGGCATGCCGCGCAGCAGGCGAATGAGGGCGTCGGCATGTTCCGGGCGGTCGTTGAGGTTTTTGACGAGCGTGTACTCAAAGGTGACGATGCGCCCGGTCTTCTCAAAATATGCGCGGCAGGCCGCGATCAGTTCTGGTATCGGCCAGCGCCGGTTCACCGGCATCAACCGGCTGCGCAGGTCGTCATCCGGCGCGTGCAGCGAGACCGAGAGTTCAAACTGGATACCCTCCTCGGATAGTCGTTTGATGCCGGGAACCACGCCGCAGGTGCTGAGCGTGATGTGCCGTGCGCCGATGTTGATGCCCTTCTGGTCGTTGAGGATGCGCAGCGCGCGCAAGACGGCGTCGTAATTGTCGAACGGCTCTCCCATGCCCATGACGACAATGTTGCCGGGACGCGGCAGCGTTGGCTTCGCGCCGGGTGAACGGTGTTTCGTCGCGTCGGGAGCGGGGATACCCGCTGCCTCCTGATCGGCGCGCATGAGCTGGCAGGCGGCCATCACCTGGCCGACAATCTCGCCGGCCGTCAGGCTGCGGACACAACCGCGCTGTCCGCTGGCGCAGAACACACAACGGAAATTGCAGCCGACCTGCGTGGAGATGCACTGCGTGAGCCGACCTTTGGAGGGGATCATGACCGTCTCGACGCACTCGCCATCCTGGCACCGCAAAAGCAACTTGCGTACGCCGTCTCCGGCATGTTGGATACGCACGACCTCAAGGGGCGAGAGGTCGTATTGCTGGCTGAGCCGTTCGCGCAGCTCGGCCGGTAGCGTAGTCATGTCGTTCCACGAAAGCGCAAAGGTCTGGTAGAGCCCGGTGACAATCTGTGCCGCGCGGAAGGCCGGCAGCCCAAGTTCCTGACACAGTGGCTTCCATTCGTCGGGCAGCAGCCCCCAGGCGGAAAGACGAGGCGGCGCGTTCACTCGGTCGTATCCTTGATGCCTTGCCGCGGCTTGAGCAGCGGATTTTTCCACTCGGATTTTTCTGCCGGCGTAAAAGCGGCATTGGGCGTGTCCTTGTTAGACGAGATAAAAGGTTTACGTTCCTGGATGGCACGGGGATCGGCCTTGATCGTCGGAACGGAAATGTGCTTCTGTTGCTGGTAGGGTGTCGCATCCGCAAGAAGCGGTGCCTCTGCGCGCGGTGCGTCTTCCAATCTGTTGGCGCGACTGAACGGGTTCCACCAACGGCGCGAGGACGATGTCTCAAGCGGTTTGCCGAGTGTCCGCCGTGCCCTCGAAGGCGTGTAGGACGGCGCCTGATACATTTTGGCACCGGCTGTTGGTTTGCGCGGCACATAGGTGCGGGATGAGTAGGGGGTCTCGTCGCTGTCTAAGGCGAGCACGCCGCATATGCAGCCTGAACAGAACATAACAATGACTGTCACGTAGCGAATCATGTGGCTTCTCCGCCGCCGGATTTGGAGGGCTGCGGAACCGGCGCCCTGAAGGTTTCCAGGGTCTGCCGGAGCATGGAAAGGAGCTGCTCGTAATCGGCATTCTGGCTGACGGTCAGGCGCAGGATGGCCGCCTCCAGTTGAGCATACACCAAATCGGTCGTAAGCCCCGCGTTGAGCTTGCGTAGCTCACCGCGTCGGATACCTTCGGTAATCAGACTGTGGATGATACGTCTCAGGCCGATGGTATGGCTGGCGATGACGCGCGACAAATCGTGTCCGGCACGCTGTGACGCCAACACGTAATCGAGAATCACCGTCAAAATGACACGCTGCTCGAACAGGAGCTGAAGCACGGCAGTCATGACACGCTCAAGCCGGGTGAGCGCGCTGGTTTTGGAAGAGAGTGCCTCGTTGAAACGTCCGATCAGCAGATATGACACTTCCCAGATCGCGGTGTTGAAAATGTCACGCTTGTTTCTGAAATATTTATAGAGAGTAGTTCGGGCAATTGCACAACTGTCAGCTATCTTTTGATACGTGACACCATCGTAGCCCTGCTCCGCAAAGAGTTGGATCGATTTTGCGATAATGAGTCGCTTGCGCGCCGTGTGGTCGATAACGATGCCCATCCGCCTCTACTCCCGAAAACGGTCTCCCAAAAAACGGGTTTATTGTTTCGGATTCAGGGGGTATCGTCAAGCTTGGAGTCGCCCGCCCAAGGGCACCGCACCCGATGGCCGCCGCAGGGTTCAAGTTCGGGCGGGGTCTGCGCACACGACGGGCGGGCGACCGGGCATCGATCATGAAAGCGGCATCCAGACGGATAGTTTCCGGCTGACGGAACCTGCCCAGGAATGGCTTTGAGCTTGCGGCCGCGCGTGGCGGCGGAGGGCATGGCCTCCAGCAGAGCGATGGAGTAGGGGTGACGTGGTGCTGCAAAAAAGCTTGCGGCGTCGGCTTGCTCCACGATCTGACCGGCATACATGACCGCGATCTGCGTGGCCATCTGTGACACCACACCCATGTCGTGCGTGATCAAAAGCAGTCCGGTGTTTTTCCGGTAAAGGCGGCGCATCAGATTCAGCACCTGTGCCTGAATGGTCACATCGAGCGCGGTGGTGGGCTCGTCGGCGATCACCAGGTCGGGCTCAAGGATCAACCCCATGGCGATCATCACGCGCTGCTGCATGCCGCCGGAGAGTTCATGCGGGTAGGCTGACAGGCAGGCGTCGGGATCGGGGATGCCGACGCGGCCCAGCCACTCACGCGCGGTGTCGCACGCGGCTGCGGCGGTGATGTCGCGATGCAGCAGGAGAACCTCGGCAAGCTGACGGCCGATGCGATGCAGCGGCGAGAGAGAGGTGAGCGCGTCTTGAAAAATCACGCCGATGCAGGCACCGCGCAACCGACGCAGTTCGGGCAACGGCAGGGTGGTCAGCTCGCGGCTGTCGAACCGAATACTGCCGCGCGTGATGCGGGCGGGCGGCATCGGCAACAACCGCGGGATGCTCATGGCCGTGGCGGATTTGCCGCAGCCCGATTCGCCGACCAGACCGAGCACCTGGCCGCGGTCGAGCGTGAGGGACACGCCGTCAACGGCGCGGACCACCTGGCCCTCGTTTTCGAACTGGATGTGCAGATCGGAGAGTTCGAGCAGCATCGTTATTCCATCTTCGCGTGTTGGCGCGGGTCAAAGGCGTCGCGCAGGCCCTCGCCGACCAGCACCGTCAGCAGCATCACGGTGAAAAGTGCGAGCGAGGGGAACAGGATCAGCCACCACGCCCAGCGGAACTGCTGCGCCTGCTGCAGCAGTTCACCCCAGCTCGGCGTGAGCGGGGGCAGGCCGAAGCCCAGGAAATCCAGGGCCGCCAGCGAGCCGATCGCGCCGATCAGATTGAACGGGAACAGCGTGATGAGCGGCGTGAGGGCATTGGGCAAAATGTGGGTGAAAATGATGCGCCACGCGGAGAGGCCCTGGCAACGCGCCGCCTCCACAAAGGTGCGGCTACGCAGGCGCAGGAATTCGGCGCGCATGTAATAGGAGATGCCGATCCAGTTGAAAAGGCTGTAGCAGACGAGCAGGATCAGGAAACTGCGGCCGAGGGCCGCGCCAATGAAGATCATGACGTACAGGAAGGGCAGGGCGCTCCAGATTTCCGTCAGACGTTGGCCCGCGATGTCGATCCAGCCGCCGAAATAGCCTTGGACGGCACCGATCAGCAGTCCGAAAAACATGGCCCAGACGGCGAGCAACAGACCGAAGACCATCGCAATGCGCATCCCGTATAGCACGCGAGACAGCACATCGCGACCTGCGGCGTCGATGCCCATCCAGTGGCCGCGTACCGGCGGGTAGGGCCAGGCGATCTCATTCAGGGCGCAGGCCACCGACGCTTTGCGCCCTTTCCAGTCGATCATCGCCGACGGCGCGGTGCCGTTGAAGGCCTCGTCGGCCAGGCGCAGGATGTCGGGGCGGTGGGCGTCCGGCACCTGGCGCCACACGCGCCGGTTGACAGCGGCAAGCGAGCCGTCAGGCAACCGCTTGAAACGCAGTTGCAGGGGCATGTCGGGAGGGCTCGGCTGCCGGAACATCAGGCGCACCGACGGCGGTGGCCCGGAGTGCGCCGCACATTCCGGCAACGTCACGCGTGCGGTCAGGCCGCTCAAAGCGGCATGCTCCAGTTCGAAATGCTCTTGCGGCGCGGCATGTCCCTCGAACCGTCGCGCCAGCGCACCGCGCAGCGCATCGATCAGGCGCCACTGCGTGTCGAGGCGCGTGCCGGCGATGGACGACACCCCAGGGAAGAACGGCGCCACGCATTGCGGGCGCACGATCGTGCCGTCGCGCAGCAGGTTGACGCGCCCGACATGGACCTCGGGCACGACCGAGACCTTGACCGTGCGCGCATGGCGCAGCGTGGCGGCGTTCACCACATCGCCAGGGCTGTACGGCACCGGAGCCCAGACGACACGGTTGGTGCGGTTGGTGGCAAAGGCCGGCGAGCCGATAAAGGCGTGATAATTGACCGGGGTGGCATCTGCGTCGTCCCCCAGCAGGTCGCGTTGCGTCAGTTGCTGGGCAAATGGAAAGTAGGAACGGCCATTGATGCGCAGAAAGAGCGGACGGCTGTTGCAGATCAGCTCGGCCGCCAGACTGATGACAAAAAGCGCGCCGAGCAGGATGAGTGCCACACGCGCACGTCGGATGCGCAGAAAGTTGCGCAGCCGTTTTTGCGTAAGCGGTGAGAGTCGAAAAAGGCGGTGCCGGTTCATGATTTGCCAAAGTGGATGCGGGGGTCAATCAACAGGTAACAGAAATCAGACAACAGGTTGCCGGCAAGCTGCAAGACCGAAGTCAACGCCAGCAGGGCCAGAAAGACCGCGTAATCGCGGCCGACCAGCGCGTCCCAGCTCAGGCGTCCCATGCCCGGGATCTCAAAAATACTCTCGATGATGATGGAGCCCGCGAAGAGTATGCCGAGGATCGAGCCGAAACCGGTCGCGATCGGGATCAGGGCATTGCGGAAGGCATGTCCCCAGATAGCCCGCCGGCGTGTGGCTCCTTTGGCCAGGACGGTGCGCACATAGTCGCTGGCGATCTGATCCAGCAGGGAGTTCTTCATGATGAGGGTCAGCACGGCGAAGTTGCCGGCCACGTAGCAGGCGACCGGCAACGCCATGTGCCAGGCGCGGTCGGCCAGCCGCGTGCTGAACGCAGCCGGCACCGGGAAATCGGACTCAAAGCCGCCCAGCGGGAAGATGTCGCCGAGCCCCTCCACCGTGCCGCAGAGCAGCATCTTGAGCACCATCCCCAGCGCAAAGGCGGGGATCGCGTAACCGGCAAAGACAATGAGACTCGAGACCGCATCAAAAGTCTGGCGGTGCCGCAGTGCCTTGGCGATGCCGAGCGGAATACAGATCAGATAGCTCAGCACAAAGCTGGTGATGCCGAACCAGAGCGAGACCGGAATACGTGACGAGATCAACTGCCAGGCCGTGCGGTTGGGATAGTCGTACGAGGGGATACGCATGCCCATGCGCTGTTGGATCAGCCAGTCCAGGTACTGCGTATGCAGCGGTTTGTCGAAGCCAAACTGTTTGTTCAATTCCTGCCGGTACTCCTCGGTCACCTGCGTCACCTGCGCCGCAGACCGGTCGCCACCGCCGCCGATGTTGCGCATCTTCATGAGCTGGATATCGACCGGCCCACCGGGCAAAAGGCGGGTCAGGGCGAAGCAAATCACCGTGATGCCCAGAAAGGTGGGGATCACCAGCAACAGTCGCCGTATCAGATACGCAAGACGATCCATGGGCAGCAGTGTATAAAAAACGGCGGGGGCGAACAAGGCGGCATTGGGGGGGGGCTTCACGCGGGTGAAGCCCCCTTCCAGGGAGGAGTTAGGATTTAGGAGTTGAAAATCCTACCGCCTAATTCTTCACTCCTAACTCCTGCGCGACGGCGGCGCAGGTCGGGGCGGAGGCCAGCAGGAGGGAGAAGTCTTGGCGCGCTTCGATCGCACGCCGCGCGGGCGTGGCGAGATCGGCACAGCCGACGAGCAATGCGCCGACCATACGGTTGTCACGGAAGACGAAGGCACGATAGCGGTCGGGCTGATTCTCTTCCAGCAGCAGGTCGCCGCCGTCTTCAGGCTGGAAACGTCCGATACTGGTGAGGTCAAGGCCGACGGCCTTGATGGTGTTGCTGCGGGGAATGCCGCTGAAACGCGTGCCGCCACCGACGGCATTACGTCCGGCGATGGTACCCTGCGTCTGGGAGGCGGCCCAGGTTCCGTAAAGCTGACCGTTGAACTCGGCCGCGTCGCCGGCGGCGTACACGTCGGGGGCCGAGGTGACGAGCGCGCTGTCGACAAGGATGCCGATGTTGACCGCGAGACCGGACCGACGCGCCAACGCGGTATTCGGGCGCACGCCGGTGGCGAGTACCCCAAGGCGCGCGTGAAGGCGCCGGCCGTCCAGAAGCTGCACGGCCTCAAGCACGTTCCCGCCTTCCAGCGCTTCGGCCCGCGCCCGCTTGAGAACCGTGACGCCGAGCTTGTTCAGGTGGCGTTCCAGGTGCACCGCGGCGGTTGCGTTAAGCTGGCGCGGCATGAGCCAGTCATGGCCTTCGAGCAGGGTGACGGTCGCGCCGCGTTTGGCTAACGCGGCTGCGGTCTCGATACCCAACACGCCACCGCCGATACAGACGCAGGGCGTGCCGGGCGTGAGACGGGCGAGCAGGCCGTCCGCGTCCGCGGCAGTGCGCAGGCTGAAGACGCCGTCGAGGTCGATGCCCGGCAGCGGCGGGATGTGCGGGTGCGACCCTGCGGTAAGAATCAGGCGGTCGTACGGCAATGTCGCGCCATTTGCGAGTGACACCGTGTGAGCGGCCGTGTCAAGCTGCACGACCTGCTCGCCGCGCAACAAACGCACGCGCTGCTCGCCATACCACGTTTCGGGATGGATGGGCAGGGCGTCGCGGGTGATCTCACCCGCCAGATAGCGGGTGAGGTTGAGGCGGTAGTAGGGCAGATCCTGCTCCGAGGAGACCAGCGTGATCTCTGCGCCGGGTGCCGCGGCGCGAGCCGCTTCAGCGGCCGCGACGCCGGCGATACCGCTGCCGACGATCACAAGGCGCAAGGTTGAATCGGTCGTCGGCGCGGCGACCGCGGTCGGTATCTCAGACTCCACCGCCTGAAAGCATTCGGGCTCCGCGCCGCAGACCGGGCAGGGGTCGGGCGGTGCCGACCCCTCGTGAACGTCGTTGCAGAGCAAGCAACGCCAACGCGCCGGCACTTGGTCGGACGTGCCATCCGTGTCCGGTGCCGCGTAGGCCTCAAAATCCTCCGGACCGGTGCCGCAGACCGGGCAGCAGCCCGGAGGCTCGCTGCCGGCATGGATGTAACCGCACAACACACAGCGCCATTGTCGCACAGGGAGTTGCTTGCTCATGACGGACTCTGATTAGACGATTTCGTCCCACTTGACCGATCCGCAGACCGGGCAGGCATCGGGATGCCCGTCGGCGACCGTATGACCGCAAACGGGACACACGTAGAACTTCTGCGCGGCAATGTCCTGTCCCTGCTGCGCCGCGCTCAGCGCCGCGGTGTACAGGTCATAGTGGGTCTTCTCAACGGCCATCGCGAACGAGAGCGAACGCTCGGCCGCCTTGTCGCCTTCCTGCTTCGCCTCTTCGACGTAGGGCGGATACATCTTGGTGAATTCGAAGTCCTCGCCGTTGGCGGCGTCCTTCAGGTTCGTCACCGTGTCAGCGATGCCGCCCATGGCGCGCAGGTGTTTCAGCGCGTGCACGGTCTCGGCATGGGCCGCCGCACGGAACAGCTTGGCAATGCCGGGAAGCTTGTCCTGGTCAGCTTTCTTGGCGTATGCCAGATACTTACGGTTGGCTTGGCTCTCGCCCGCGAATGCGGCCTTCAGGTTCTCTTTTGTGCTCATTGTGGATAAGATCCTTTCTTAAGGTTGATCGGGTCAGCCTACCAAACCGGCGGCTCTATCGCAAGCGCTAAATCGGAATAATTACGAAAGAGGTCAGGGTTTGCTTGGGCGCAGTTCGTCGGCCTTTTCGATGATGAAGTCAACAAGCGCGGGGGCAATATCGGCATGCTGGAGGGCATAGAGAATATTGGTCTTGATGAAATCAAGGGTGTTGCCGGCGTCGTGGCGGCGAGCCTGCACGCGACAACCGTACATGGGGCATCCCTCGGCGATGCGTGCGCACAGCGCGTCCGTGATCTGGATCTCCCCGTTTTTCCCGGGCGGGGCGGCATCGATGAAACCGAAGATGTCGGGTGTGAGGATGTAGCGGCTGGCGACAACAAGATTGGATGGGGCATCCTCAGGCGCAGGTTTCTCGACCATGTTGCGGACACGGCAGGTACGTTCGTCGATCGCCTCGCCGTCGATGACGCCGTAGCGGCTGACGCGTTCGGGCGGCACCTCTTCCAACGCAACGACGCAACCGCCGAAACGGTCATACACGTCCATCAACTGGCGCGTGGCCGGCACACCGTTGAGACTTTGCATCAGGGTGTCGCCGAGCAGGACCGCGAAGGGCTCGTTGCCGATGTGGTGACGCGCGCAGCGGATGGCATCACCGAGCCCCAGCATCTTGCGTTGCCAGACGAAGTGGATGTTGGCCAGCTCGGAGATGGCGCGGATGCTGGCCAGCTCCTTGAGCTTGCCTTTGGCCTCCAGCTCCATCTCTAGCTCGAAACTGCGGTCGAAGTGTTCCTCAAGCGTACGCTTGCCCTTGCCGATCACCATCAGAATGTCGGTGATGCCGGAGGCTACAGCCTCCTCGACTACATATTGGATAACGGGTGTGTCGACGATCGGCAGCATCTCTTTCGGAGATGCCTTGGTGGCGGGCAGAAAGCGCGTGCCGAAACCGGCGGCGGGAATGACAGCTTTGGTGATCATGGAAAACGCTCAACGTTCAACGCGCAACCCTTAATGATTAGACAAGGACAGGCTTGAGGACACGGATGTTCTGGGGGGCAAACACCTCGGTCAACCGTTCGTACATGGACGCATCGGTGTAGGTGCCGATGATGGCGCCGCCGGAGCCGGTGAATTTGGCGGAGGCGCCGACCGATCGCGCCGTCTCGACCATGTGCAGGTTGCCTTCGCTGAGCTTGAAGATCTGACGGCGGCGGTCGAAGTTGGCATTCATGAGCGTGGCCAGTGTCGTCCAGTCGCCGTTTTCCAGCGCGTCGCGCGCCTGCAAGGTGAGGTCGGCCCAGAAGGCCATGGCGTCCACGACCTCCTTTTCGCCGCGATCGAAGCGGTCGCGGATGTTGTTGTGAAAGACCTCGGAGCCCTCCGAAAGGTCGGTACGATAGGCAATGTAGAGCGGCGGCAGGCTGGGCAGCCGCAGCGGCTCATAACGGCCAAAGCCCTGTTTGTCGAGCAGCGCCTTGTCGAAGTCCATGAAGACGATGCCCTGGTAGACCTGCGCCACGCGGTCCTGCAGGCCTGCGGCGATGCCCAGCTCGCGGCTCTCGACCGCGCGGATCAGGTTGGCGAGCTGGGGCTTGGGGATCGTGACTCCGTAGAAGGCCAGCAGCGCGCGCATCGTCGCCGTGATGATCGCGCTGGAGCCGGCCAGGCCCACCAGGTTCGGGATGTCGGTGTCGTAACGGATCGTGAAGTTGCGGCTGTGCAGCTCGATCTCATGCTCCTGACAATAGCCGTAGAAGCACTTGATGGCCGACTTGAGCAGCCGGATGCCGCCGTAGTAGCCGAAGAGCCGCACGTCGTCGTACAGCGCCTGAATGCTGTCGAAAACCGAGCCGTCGCGGCGGCAGGGCACGATTTCCAATTCAGGCGACTCGTACAGCGTGACGCGCGCGGAGAAATTCGAGAAGGTGAAGGCGATGGTCTTCCCGAAATAACCGTCGGAAGGATTTCCGATGAGCGCGGCGCGAGGATATGCGGTCGTACGTATGATCATGGCGACACCATACACGAAAAGTTATGGGCAGGCAATACCGCGGACGATGACGTCCGCGCCCCCAGCAGCCGGTCAGCGCATGGCTGCGGCAAGCGCTTGGCCGAACGCGCTGCATGAGACCTCGGTGGCACCCTCCATCAGGCGCGCAAAATCATAGGTCACGGTCTTGGATGAGATCACGGTGTCCATGGCCGCGATCAGCTTGTCCGCGGCCTCGGTCCAGCCCATGTAGCGCAGCATCATCTCGCCGGAGAGGATGAGGGATCCTGGGTTGACTTTATCCAGATTGGCGTATTTGGGGGCCGTGCCATGGGTCGCCTCAAAGACCGCCACGCCGGTGGTGTAGTTGATGTTGCCGCCGGGCGCGATACCGATACCACCGACGCAGGCTGCGAGAGCGTCCGATATGTAATCGCCGTTCAGATTCAGAGTGGCGATCACATCGTACTCCGCAGGGCGGGTGAGAATCTGCTGCAGGAAGGCGTCGGCGATGCAGTCTTTGACGACGATCTCGCGACCGGTCTTGGGGTTCTTGAACGAACACCACGGTCCGTCGCCGATGAGTGTCGCGCCATAGGCCTCGCGGGCGAGCTGGTAGCCCCAGTCGCGGAAGCCGCCCTCGGTGAACTTCATGATGTTGCCCTTGTGGACCAGGGTCACAGAAGCGCGGTCGTTGGCGATGGCGTAGTCGATCGCGGCCTTGACCAGTCGTTTGGTGCCTTCAATCGAGACCGGCTTGATGCCGATCGACGACGATTCGGGGAAGCGGATCTTGGTCACGCCCATCTCATTCTGCAGGAAGCCGATCACCTTGCGGACACTCTCGCTTCCAGCCATCCACTCGATGCCGGCGTAAATGTCCTCGGTGTTCTCGCGGAAAATCACCATGTCGGTCAGCTCTGGGCGTTTGACCGGAGAGGGCACGCCTTTGAACCAACGGACCGGACGCAGGCAGACGTAAAGGTCGAGTTCCTGGCGCAGGGCCACGTTGAGCGAGCGGATACCGCCGCCGACCGGCGTGGTCAGGGGGCCTTTGATCGAAACCAGGTAATCGCGGCAGGCCGTCAGGGTTTCGGCCGGCAACCAGGTGTCGGGGCCGTAGACCGCGTTGGCCTTCTCGCCCGCGTAAACCTCCATCCAGGCGATTTTGCGGCTGTCGCCATACGCGGCGGTCACGGCGGCGTCCCACGCGATCATCGCGGCGCGCGTGATGTCGGGGCCGGTGCCGTCACCTTCGATGAAGGGGATGATCGGGCGATCCGGTACCTTCAGGGTACCGTCGCTGGACAGGGTGATTTTTTCGCCGAAAGCGGGCAGCTTGATCTTGTCGTAAGCCATGGTTGCTCTCTCCAAAAGACAGGAACGTTAAAAAGTTGCGCCAGTATACGGAATGCCTGCGCCCCTTGGCAATCAACAAACCCGACTCCCTGATTCCTCTTGCCGATACTCCGTCTGCATGCCACACTAAGCCCGATGACAGCATCTGAGGGAACGGATCCCGGTACGTCGATGGGCGGGATGAAGCGGGTGCTTGAAGAACGGAATCGAAGAAAGGTTCGAAGTCATGACTCGAAAAGTGTTGCGCATTTTTACGGCATGGATGGGTATCGCGGTGGCGGTTGGGGCGCAAACGTTGCGGCCGCCGTCGGTGCCGCTGGTGGCGGTGGATCCGTTCTTTTCGGTCTGGTCGCCGGCGGACAAGTTGACCGATGCGCCGACCGAGCACTGGTCGGGCGTACGGCAGCCGATGAACGCTGTGTTGCGCGTCGACGGGAAGGCCTACCGGCTGCTGGGGGCCGAACCCGCTGATGCGCCGGCGTTACCGCAGACCGGCATTGCGGTCTGGCCGCTGCGTACGGTCGCCACCTTCGCGGACGGCGCGATCGATGTGGAGCTGGTGTTTGCCACGCCGCTGATGACCGACAATCTGGATGTCTTTTCACGCCCGGTCACGTATGTCACGTTTAAAGCGAAGGCCCGTGACGGTCGGCCGCGAGCGTTTCAACTCGAGGTCGACGTGGCTGCCGCGATCGCGGTGGGCGACGATGCGCAGCCTGTCGTGTTCGGCGAAGCGCAGATCGCCGGGCTTGATGCCCGGAGCATGGGCCGCGAGACGCAGCCGGTGTTGGGACGTTCGGGGGACCGTATCCGTATCGATTGGGGCTATTTCTGGTTGGCCGCGCCGAAGGGGGGACGCATCGCCGCACGCGAAACACGCCCGGCGCTCGTGTTCACGCGTGATTTCGGTTCGGCTGAGTCGGCCGAGACCCATTTGCTGATGGCGTACGACGATGTCGATTCGGTGATGTTCTTTAACCGGCCGCTTAAAGCGTGGTGGCGGCGGCACGGGCTCGCGTTCAACGAGATGCTGGCGGCAGCGGAACGCGATTACGCGTCGCTCGACGCACGGATGGCCGCCTTTGACGCGGAGCTGATGGCCGATCTCGTGAAAGTTGGTGGCGAGAAATACGCGACAATGGCGGCACTGGCCTACCGCCAGTCTTTCGCCGCCTGCAAGCTGGTCGCTGATCCGAACGGGCAGCCGCTCTATTTTTCCAAGGAAAATGCCAGTAACGGCTGCATGGGCACCGTCGATGTTTTCTATCCGCAACTGCCGCACCTTGCGTTACTGAGCCCCACGTTGGTGCGCGCCACGCTCGCCCCGATTTTGCTCTATGCCTCGGATGAGCGCTGGCCGTTCGACTTCGCGCCGCACGACATCGGCCAATATCCGCTCGGTAACGGCCAGCGCTACGGGGGCGGTGAGAAGAGCGAGAAGAACCAGATGCCGGTCGAGGAGTGCGGCAACATGCTGATCTGCCTCGGTGTGCTTTCGCACGTCGAGAACAGTGCCGTCTTTGCCGCGCAGTGGTGGCCGACCGTTTCACGCTGGGCCGAATATCTGGCGGCCAAAGGGTTTGATCCTGACAACCAGCTCTGCACGGACGATTTTGCCGGTCATTTGGCCCACAATGCGAACCTCTCGATCAAAGCGATCATGGGGTTGGCCTGCTACGGCAAGATGGCGGCCCTCAATGGTGATGCGGCGGTGTCCGAACGTTTCACGGCGTTGGCCAAGACGATGGTGCCGAAATGGATGGATGCGGCTAAGGGCGGTCGCGGCGGTTCGTATCGGTTGGCCTTTGATCAGCCGGACACGTGGTCGATAAAGTACAATCTGGTCTGGGACCGGCTGTTGGGTTTCAATCTGTTCCCAACAGAGGTCGCGTTGACCGAAATGGCCTTTTATCGCACGGCACTGCAGAAGTACGGCCTGCCGCTCGACAGTCGTAAGCTCTGGACCAAAGCCGACTGGCAGGTCTGGAGCGCGACGCTGACCGGTCGGCGGGAAGACTTTGATGCGCTGATCGCGCCGGTGTACGCGTTCTTACATGAGACGCCAGACCGTGTTCCGTTCAGCGACTGGTACCAGACGGACAGCGCCAAGCACTGTCACTTCCGGGCCCGTTCGGTGGTGGGGGGCGTCTTCATGCCCGTGCTGCACGATGCGGCGCTGTGGAAAAAATACGCCGCTCGCGGCACGGGAACGACAGGCCTGTATACACCGCTCGCGCCAAAATCTGCGGCGCAGACGTCGCCCATCCGTGTGGCGACCTACAATATCCGGTTGGCCGGTGCCAGCGTGGAGAAACCGGCGGACCGGCCGCCGAATTCGTGGACCTGCCGTGTGGATCGCGTGTGTGCGCTGATCGCCAAGCACAGGTTTGAGGTCATCGGCTTGCAGGAGGCCCAGGCCAATCAGATCGACGACCTGCTGGCGCGCATGGGCGAAAAATGGGCGTATGTCGGCGTCGGGCGCGAAGACGGCCAGCGTGGGGGAGAGCACGCGTGCATCTTCTACCGGAAGGATCGTTTCGAAGTGTCGAAAAGTGGCACCTTCTGGCTTTCCGAGACCCCCGAAGTGCCCGGCTCGAAGTCGTGGGAAACCGCATGCCCGCGCGTTTGCACGTGGGCCGACATGAAAGACCTGAAAACCGGCAAGACCTTCGTGTGTTTCAATACCCATCTCGACCATATCAGCCGGGAGGCGCGGCGCAACGGTATGGCATTGATTCTGACTCGGATGGCACGCTATGCGCAGGGCCGGCCGGTGTTCCTGACCGGCGACATGAATTCCACGCCCTCTCAACGCCCTGTCGATGTGGCTGCCTTGCAGGCGGATTTCAAGAACGCCGGCCCCAAAGATCCGCAAGCAGCCGGGGGGCCGTATGAGATCGTCACGACCCACTTGCACGACAGCTTTGACATTTCCAAGACGCCCCATACCGGGCCGATCAAGACGTTCTCCGCGTTTAAGTACGTGGCGCAACCCGAGGGCCAGCCGATTGACTATATTTTCGTTTCAGCCGGCATCCAGGTTCTCACCCATGCCACGCTCAACGATTCGGAAAATCAGCTCTATCCCTCCGACCATTTCCCGGTGGTGGCTGATGTGATGATCGAGTAAGGGCACGTGGTTTGACGTGCGCCTGGGCTAAGCGTATACTGTGGCCATCAAGTTTCGTTCATTTGAGTGCGCGTCAAGCAAGTCGTATCGGCCATGTGGCTTTGGAGTGCGTGTGCAGCAAGAAAATACAGCCAGAATTCAGGTTCCGCCGACAGAACGTATCGTTCCGGATGCGTCGCAGGAACCGCCGACGGTCCGGATCGGATCGGCCGCCGAGCCGGCGTTTGATGAGCCGCGCAATGACAAGTTGTTTGACCAATATACGATCTACAGCAAGATCGGCAACGGCGGCATGGGCGTGGTTTATCTTGCCCGAGACCGCCGCCTTGGCCGTTTCGTGGCGATCAAGCGCCTCAACAGTCAGGCGCAAACCATCCCGTCGTTGCGCCAGCGCTTTCTGCATGAGGCGCGGGCGGTCGCTACGCTCAGCCATGTGCATATCGTGCACATCTACGCCTTGGGTGAGGATGAGGACGGCCCGTTCATTGTCATGGAATACGTGGCTGGTCCGGACGAGACCGAGGTCAAAAAGGAGGCCGGCTCGGGGGGTCTGGTACAACCGAATCCGCCTCTTACGCTCGAACAGTACGTGGCGCGGCACGGTCAGCTTTCGACGGACGAGGCGATCGATCTTTTGCTGAAGATTGGGCGTGCCGTTGCCTACGCCCATGCCAGCGGCGTGATCCATCGCGATCTCAAACCGAGTAATGTGCTGCTGGACAAGAGCAATGAACCCAAGATCGTGGATTTCGGTCTGGCGCGTCTGATGCGCAAGGAAGAGTCCAAGCTCACCGTGCCGGGAGAAAAACTGCTGTCGCTGGGATACGGCGCGCCAGAGCAGGAGTCTGACGCCAGTGTTACGGATGAACGCGCCGATGTGTATGGGCTGGGTGCGCTGCTCTATTTCGCGATCACGGGTCAGAATCCGCGTTATTTTCGCGAGCAGGATGTGCCGGTGCCGCTGCGCGAGGTCGTGGTGAAGGCACTCGCCACGGATCGCGAGCAGCGCTGGCAATCCGCGGCCGCCTTCAATGAGGCCCTGCACCATATCCAGACCAAGACGCGTGTTGAAACCCCCACGGTCAAGACCACCTGGCGCTGCAAGTGGTGCGATGCCGTCAATCCGCTCGCGATCAAATTTTGCGCGGAGTGCGGTTGGGACGGATCGGAAAGTTGTCCCGAATGTGGTGCTGAAACCTTTGTCGGCGTGCAGTATTGCGGAAACTGCGGGGCAGACGCGCGCGCCTACGAATCGGTTCTGCTGCTCCTCAGGAAAATGCGTGAGGCGGTCGACCAGCGGCGTTTTGAACGGGTGGCCTCCATGGCTGGCCGCGTGCATGGATTTGAGCCGGCCGGACCTTCGGGGCGGCAGTTTCTCGCCGAGGTGGTCGGCCTGCGTGACCAGGCCGAGAAGAGTATTCGTCGGCGCGAGCAACTGAAAGAGCAAATCCCGATGGAACTGCGCGCCGAGAATTTTGAACGTGCCGCCGCTTTCATTGATCAGTATCGCGAACTTTCGGAGGACAAGGCCGCCTTTGGGGAAGAGAAGCGTCAGATCCCTGAACTGACGCTCAGGCGTGACCTGTTGCGCGCCCGTAAGGCGCTCAAAGAGCGTGAATGGTCCGCTGCTTCGCGGATCTGCGCGGATCTCCTGCGCGAAATCGCGCCTGATCATCCGGATGTTTTGGCCATCCGGCGTGCGATCCGACGCCACCATTTCTTGGTTGACGCGGGCATCGTCGCGTCCGCCATTGCCGGTATTGCGTTGCTCTACCTGCTGTCCCTGCCCGTCGTAGTCCGTGCCGTCAAGGGCGGGTTCGGGCCGGGGCTTCGCGTCTTCTTCCGTCCAGGGCTTTACGCCTACGAGCGCGGTGCGCTTGCCGTGCCGCTGAAACATTATGCGCGGCTTTGGTTGGCCAAGGCGGAAGCGCTGGATGCGGCCTTCGCGACAAGTTCCGCCTCGGCGGTTCCTCCGACTGCGGAACAGCCGCTTCCCGAAGCGTTGAAACTCAAGCAGGCGGGTTATTTGCGGCAGCTCGCCGAGATTGAAAACGCGCAGACCGTGTTCCAACGCGCGTGGCCGGTCGAATATCTCCGCGAACTGGAACTGCTGATGGAGCACCGGCGCATGGCCGGCGATTTCGAAGGTTGGGCGGTGGCGCAACAGGAACACAAGCGGTTTGATGAAGCGCGCCAGATCGATGATCAGAACGGAGGCGGACTGGCCGAGCTGACGGCACTCAAGAGTAAATATCGTCAGATGCTGTCAGACCAGAAATTGCTGCACAGCCGTAAGCTGGTCTCGCTCTGCAAACGGTACGTTAATGACCTGACCGACATGCAGACGGCCTACACGCAGCAGAGCCAGATGGATCTCGCCTCAGCCGTGAACGCGGAGATCCGGCGCGCGCGCAGCGCGCCGGGCCATCTCGCCGCTGAAGCGGTGGTGGCCGCCGCTGCGGCCGCCGGCCCGACCGACGCCGAGACGCCGGCCCAAGTGCTGCTTGCCGCCACGATGGAGAACCGGGTGCAGGAGCTGGCGAACATGCGGGCAGATTTTGAGAATGCCCTGATCAAGGTAGAGCAGACGGCCGCACAAAAACTGGCCGAGTGGCCCGACAAGTATATCGCGGCTCTTGCCGAACTGATGGATAAGTTCCAGCGCGCGGGCGATTACGGCGGCTGGGAGAGCGTGCGTGACGAGACCATGCGCTTTGAGGCCGACCGCGCGATCACGCCACGCCATGTGGTGTTGCAGCCGGTCGGGCTCGCCGACACGCAGAAAAAATTCATGCAGATGAATGAGGAGTTGCGCCGCAGCCGTGCTGAAAGTGTGGTCGACACCACGTTGAAGCACATCAAGAAGCTGGAGGAGCTGCAGAAAAAACTGACGCAGGAGGGGCAGATGGAGACGGCCGCGATCGTCAATGCGGAAATCAAACGTGTGCATGCGCGGGCGGATTTCATCAGCGCTCAAAACGAGATCGCGCCCCAAGGGCCGCCTGTGCCGCCGACCCTGCAAGAGGTGGTGGGGTCAGGCTCAGGTGGTCAACAGTAAGACGGAGTGCTTCAGCGATGAGGGATGTGACGTGCCGCGTGGTAAACCAGATGCCGCTGAAGGCGGGGTATTGGGCGCTGGATGTGGAGGCGCCGGGTGTGGCCGAGGCCGCGCAGCCCGGGCAGTTTGTGCATGTGCGCGTGCCGGGGCTGGAGCCGGTCGCGTTGCGTCGCCCGTTCAGTATTTTTGGTGCGGAGGGCACGCGCCTTAAGTTGCTCTACAAGACCGTTGGCCGCGGTACCGCGCAATTGAACCGCCTGACGCCCGGCGACACGCTACAGGTGATCGGTCCGCTCGGCAAGGGCTTTCCGCTCGCGCCGCAAGGCGTGCCGCTGCTGGTGGCCGGCGGGTACGGGGTCGCACCGCTTAGCTTTCTGGCCCGACGTCTGCCGGTTAGGGGTGTCACGCTGATTGGCGGACGTACCTCCGACGATGTGTTGGCTGCCGAGGATTTCGAGCGGTTGGGCTGGACGGTTCGCGTGACGACTCAGGACGGCTCGCAGGGCGAAACGGGTTTGGTTACGCTGCCGTTGGACCGTGAATTGGCGCATCTGCGCGGGTCCGGGGAAATGCCGGAGCTGTATGCCTGCGGCCCGGATGGTTTATTGCGTGCTGTGGGCGAACGCGCCATCCAGGCCGGATGCCGCGGTTGGCTTTCGCTGGACAAACACATGGTGTGCGGAGTCGGAGCCTGCCTGGCCTGCGTGCAGGCGTTGCGCCGCGAGGACGGCACGGAGTGGATCGGGCGCGTCTGCCGTGACGGCCCTGTTTTTGAGGCGCGCGAAATCGTGTGGTAGGGCGTGGTTGTGCAGACGCGGCAAGGGATGACAACATGAGCGACGTGGATATGCGTGTCGATTTGGGCGGCATCCGGATGAAGAATCCGGTGACCGTCGCGTCCGGCACGTTTGGATACGGCAAGGAATACGCCGAACTGATCGACGTAACCCGCTTGGGTGCGATCACCGTCAAGGGAATCCGCTTGCAGGCCTGGCCTGGCAACCCGCTGCCGCGGCATGCCGAGGTGCCAGGCGGCATGGTCAATGCCATCGGATTACAGGGCCCCGGCGTGGCGGGGTTCGTCCGCGACTACATGCCGTTCTTGCGTGAGACTGGCGTGCCGGTGATCGTCAACATCTGGGGAACCCGCGAAGAGGAGTATGCCGAAGTCGCGCGCCGTCTGAGTGAGGTTGAAGGCGTCTCCGGCCTTGAACTGAACATCTCCTGCCCGAACGTCAAAGAGGGCGGGCACGCCTTCGGCACCGATCCGCGGGCCGTCTCCTCGCTGGTCGCAGCCGTGCGGCGTGCCACGCGCTTGCCGCTCATGCCCAAACTCGCGCCAAACGTGCCGGACATCCGGGTCTTTGTGCGTGCGGCCCAGGAGGCCGGTGCCGATGCGCTGGCCTTGATTAACACGTTGCCGGCGATGGTGATCGATATCGAGACGCGGCGTCCGGTGTTGGCGAACAAAGTCGGCGGGCTTTCAGGGCCTGCGATCCATCCGGTCGCGGTCAAGCTGGTGTGGGAGGCTGCGCAGGTGGCCCGTGTGCCGCTGCTGGCCATGGGTGGCATTGTCGGCCCCGAGCAGGCGATTGAATTTCTGATCGCGGGTGCCACCGCCGTTGCGGTGGGAACCGCGAATTTTATTGATCCGGCCACACCGCTCCGCGTGCTGGAGGGCATCGAGGCGTATTTGCGCCGTCATGACATGAACACAGTCGCGGCTCTGACAGGTTCGCTTCGTGCCGAGTGAAGAGGGTAGGGGGGCATATGGAAAAAGTCTGGTACTACGCGGAGGCGGGTATGCAGCAGGGGCCTGTCGGATTCGATGAGCTGCGAGCGCGCGCAGCCTCGGGCGCCTTGCGGCCGTCCGATCTGGTGTGGCAACCGGCCTTCGGTAACGCTTGGCGTCCGGCCGGTGAAATCCCTGAACTCTTCGCGCCCGTGCTCGCGGAAACACCGTCCCTGCCGGAGCATGCCACACTTGTGGATGTTCCGCTGACCGGCGTGACCGGCGCACGGCCCTCAGGCATCACGGCGGTTACGCAGGCGTTTGCGGGCATGACGACAGTGCTTTTCCGCACGTTCGACATCACGCGCTGGTTCAGCATTGGTTTTTGTGCTTGGCTCGCTTATATCGGAACCCAGTCCTCAATGCCCAATTTCAACCGGGCCGGGTCGGCGTCAGCGGGGTCGCTCAAACAACAGATTGACAGTGCACTACGTCAGAGCGTTTCGGTGTTGGACGATACCCCAAAACTGGTTTTCGGTGCCGCGATCATGCTGACTGCCCTGGCGTTGGCCCTGCTCTTCTGCCGCCTGCGTTCGCGCGGCGATTTCATGTTTTTGCATCGTTGGTACCGTCCTGATGCACCGATCAGCCAGTGCTGGTGGGCCTCGCGCGCCGCCGGGCGCGAACTGTTTGTCTGGCGCGTCTATTTCTTCCTGATCGCCGTGCTGCTTTTCGCATTGACGGCGGCGTTCGGTTGCGGCACGGTGGTACGCCCGTATGTTGCGGCCGGTTACCAATGGCATGCGGCGTTGATCAAACCGGCCATCCTGTGCGTGACGGTCTCCGCGTTGCTCGGCATCGCCGTGCAGGTGATCGCACATCTGGCCAAGGCCTTCGTGGTGCCCATTATGTATTGGCATGGTGTTTCGGCCTCACGCGCGTGGCTGGCGGTTTTCTCGCTCTGCAACCAATATCCCTTCGCCGTGCTGGGTTACCTTTGTTGCGGCATGGCTTGCGCGGTCTTCGCTGTCTTGGTCATCTTGGGGGTCGGCCTGTTGACCTGCTGTGTCGGTCTCATCCCGCTGTTGTTGCCCTTTCTGAATGCGGTGGCCCTGTTGCCGTACACTTTTTTTTTCAGGGGTTACGCCGTTTGTTTTCTCAGTCAGTGGCGGCCTGACCTAGTGCCGGCCTCGGCGTGAGGAGGGGAGCCGTTTCATGATTGCACGCGAGCTGATTCAGGCGGTTCCCAAAAGCGATCTGCATGTCCACCTCGACGGTTCGATGCGCGTTCCGACGCTCATCGAGCTGGCGCGCGAACAGGGTGTCGCATTGCCGTCGTATGAGGTCGAGGGCCTCAACGAGCTGGTGTTCAAGCCGGTCTATCGCGATCTGCCCGAGTACCTCGCCGGCTTTCGGTACACCTGTGCAGTGCTGCGTTCGTTTGGGGCGATGGAGCGCACGGCGTTCGAACTGGCTGAGGATGCGGTGGCGCAAGGCGTCCGTTACATCGAGGTTCGTTTCGCCCCGCAGTTGCTGGTGCCGACCGGAGAGGCCTGCGTGCGCGCGCTCAGAGCGGTGGGTGACGGTCTGGCCCGCGCCGCGCGCCAGCATAACGCCTCGCCTGCGGTGCAGCAGAACGAGGACATTCCTTTCGAGTGGTCGATCACCTGCTGCGCGATGCGCAACTTCACGCGCGGTATGGGCGTGTATTTCGACAGCCTGCTGGATTTGTTGCCGGGTATGGCGCACAAGGATCTGGTCTCAACGGCGTCGCTGGAGGCTGTGCACGCCGCGGTGGTGGCACGCGACCGGCATGGCGTGCCGGTCACCGGTTTCGATCTGGCTGGCGAGGAGGCCGGATACCCGGCGGGTCACCACGATGCCGCCTATGAAGAGGCGCACCGCCATTTCCTGCGCAAGACGGTCCATGCCGGCGAGGCGTATGGGCCGGAATCGATTTATGGCGCGATCGTCCGCTGTCATGCCGAGCGTATCGGGCATGGCACTTTTATTTTCGACGCCGGCCGCGTGCATGGACGCAGTGTGGAAGACAAGGCGGCCTATACCGATGCGCTGGCCGAATACATCGCCACTATGCGGATCACCATCGAAGTTTGCCTCACCAGTAACCTGCAGACGATTCCGGAGCTGGCGGGCGACATCCATAATCACCCAGTCGGTCGCATGATCGACTATGGCATGGCCGTGGCCGTCGCGACCGATAACACCTTGGTCTCGCACACTGATCTAAATCGTGAGTTGGCGCTGGTGAGCGACGCTTGCGCACTGGATTTGGCGGGCTTTAAGCGCCTGGTGCTGGCCGGCTTCAAGGGTGCGTTCTACCCTGGGCGCTACAAGGACAAGCGCCTGTTCGTGCGGCGTGCGGCTGAGCGTTTTGAACGCATAGCCGCACGTTTTGGGCGAACGGCGTCCAATGGCAACGGAGGGGCCTCATGCGTTTCCTGACTGTCGAACAGATGCGCGCGGCAGATCGAGCGGCCGTCGCGGAAGCACGTATCCCGGAAATCCTGTTGATGACGCGTGCGGGGACGGCCTTGGCTCGCGTAGCCGCGCGCGTGGCGGCACGGCGTGGCTCGCGCAGCGCGGTGCTGATTGCCGGACACGGTAACAACGGGGGCGATGCCTGCGTGGCGGCGCGCTGCCTGTTTGAAGAGGGGTTCCGCGTGCAGGTGCTCATGACCTGCGTGCCCGCTACGCTTAAGGGTGCGGCGCGCGAGGCATGGGATGAGATGCGCACGGCCGGCGTGCCGTACGTGGTGCTGGCCTCGCCCCAAAGTTGGCAGGAGGATCTGGCCGTGTGTTCCGGCACCGTCTTGCGCGACGGCGTGATCGTGGATGGCGTACTGGGGACCGGGTGTCATGGCGCCCCGGCCGGCGCGGCGGAACAGGCGATTCTCTGGATCAACCGCATGCGGCCCTTCGCCGCAGTGGTTGCCGCCGATCTGCCTTCCGGCATGAATGGCGACACCGGCGAGACGCCCGGCGCGGCGGTTCACGCCGATGCCACCGTGACCTTTGCACGGCCCAAGCGCTGTTTTTTGAATGACGCTCAGGCGTGGCGGGTTGGACATTTGACGGTGGCGGACATCGGCATCCCGGATGAACTGTGCGACCGCGAAGCGGCAGAAGAACCCTGTCGGCTGATCGCTCAGCCCACGCTGGCGCGTAGCTTTGTGACGCGCGCTTGGGACGCGCATAAGGGGCGGTTCGGACATCTCTGTGTCGTCGGCGGATCCGAAGGACTGGCGCATGCGCCGGTGCTGGCGGCGTTCGGTGCGTTGCGCAGCGGAGCGGGGTTGGTGACGTTGGCGATCCCGGCGGGCGGTGCGACGGCGGCGGCCGTGTGGACGCCGGAGGCGATGGTGCGCCCGTTACCGACTGAGGGCGGCGCGTTGTCGGGCCCGGCGCTGGCTGAGTGGGGCGGCGATTTTTCGCGGTTCGACGGCGTGGTTGCCGGGCCCGGTTTGGGCACTTTTGCGGCGGCCCGTCATATTGTCGCGCATCTGCTCGATACGGTGCCGAAGCGGCTGGTGCTTGATGCCGACGCGCTGACGCTGCTGGCCGTATTACAGGCTGAAGGCGCATGGCAGCCGCGTCAGGGACAGGAACGTCTGCTGACGCCGCATCCGGGCGAGGCCGCGCGACTGTTAGGGAGCACGACTGCGGAGGTGCAGGCGGACCGGTTGAGTGCGGTGCAACGCCTCGCTGAACGCTATCGCGCGACAGTCGCACTCAAGGGCGCGGGCACACTGGTGTGCTCACCTGGCGGTGTGCCGCGGCTCAATCGCACCGGCAACCCGGGCATGGCCTGCGGCGGCATGGGCGATGTGCTGGCCGGTATGGCCGGGGCGCTCTGGGTGCAGGGGCTCGAAGCGGAGGCGGCAGCCGCGACCGCCGTGTGGGCACATGGCGCCGCCGGCGATGAAGTGGCCTGGGCTGAAGGACAGTCCGCGCTTGTCGCAACAGTGCTTGCGCGCCGTTTGGGAGCGGTCTACCGGTTGCTGGAACGGCAGTAGTCGGCAAGCCGGGAGCGTAGACCCTTTTTGGAGCGGCCCCCGCTTTGGAAAGCGGGAGCAGGCTCTCTCTCCATACCGTCTGTCCCGATGGCTTCTGACGCATGGCGCGTGGTGCGGCCGTCCCGGCTGCCGCCCTATCTCAGCAAACGGTTTTACGGCGCAATCTGTTGCGGCTGCTGCGACTCATATTTTCGGCGCAACCGTACGAACCAGATGCCGCACACCGGGATCGAGGCGAGATAAAGGATGCCGATCACGCCCAGCGTCAGCCAAAACTGCGAGACCAGCATGCCGATGACGAATATGACGAAAAGCAGAACCGGCACCATGCGTTTCGCCGGCACGCGAATGTGTTTTGCCGAAATGGTTGGAACGCGACACGCCATGAGAACGCCGCAAATCATCAGCATCGTACAGCCGACCCAAGGCGATTGAAGGGCGGCGCACTCGGTGTGCAGTTGCCAGATGACAGGCGTCATCAGAATGCCTGCGCCGCCAGGGGCTGGCAGGCCCATGAAAAAGTGTTTCCAATAGGGCTGTGTGGGCCCGTCATCCAGCATAATGTTGAACCGGGCCAGGCGAAACGCGCAACACATCGCATGGAACAGAGCCAAGGCCCAGAACAGTCCACGGAAAGCATAAGCCGTGCTTTCGTGCGGAGCGGCCTGCATGATCCAGAAATACATCAGCAACGCTGGTGCCACGCCGAAGTTGACGAAATCGGCCAGCGAATCCAATTGCTCGCCCAACTTGGATGTGACGCGCAGCAGCCGGGCGACACGCCCGTCGAGTCCATCCAACACACAGGCAACGAGGATCGCGATGACCGCCGACCGCCAGTGCCCCTGACAACTGTAGCGGATCGACGTGACGCCGCTGGCGGCAGCCAGGAGCGTCATCAGATTCGGGATCATCGAACGGATCGGAATCTCGCGCTGGACACGCGGCTTGTGTTTGCGTTTACGGAACCTGAATTTTCCCATAACGGCATTCTCGGAAAAAGGTTTAGAGTCGCGCGATCGGTGTTTCACCCGCAACCATGGTCTGACCGATCTGCACGCAGGGTTCTACGCCGGGAGGCAGGTAGACATCCACACGGCTACCGAACCGGATCAGCCCAAACCGCTCACCGGCGGTCAGGGTCTGGCCCTCTTTAACAAAACTGACAATGCGGCGCGCGATGAGCCCCGCGATTTGGACGAAGGCGAGCGTCTGGCCGGCAGGCGTCCGCGTCAGGTAGAGCATCCGCTCATTGTCCTCGCTGGCCTTGTCCAGGGAAGCGTTCAAGAATTTCCCGGGAAGGTAGTGCGTTTTCACGATCGTGCCGCTGGTCGGCATTCGATTGACATGGACATCCAGCACGCTCATAAAAACGCTGACACGCCAGACAGGGCGGTCTCCCGCCTCCAAGACAGCAGGAACCGGAACCTCCATCAACATGCAGACGATACCGTCAGCAGGGCTGAAGACCGTCTGCGGGTCGTCGGGTGTGCCCCGTTCCGGATCCCTGAAAAACAGAAAAACGCCATAAGTCAGGAGCAGGCCTGCCAACAGCAGCGGCGTCCAGACTAGGCCGGCCAACAAGGCGCACACGCCTGCGATCCATACAAAGCGCAGCCCTTCCCGGTGCATGGGCGGTAACAAGAAACGTCGAGCTGAAAGGTCTGGCACGGACATATGGATTATGCTTCACGTTTACGGCGACGGGCGGAACGGCGTGGGAGCGCGACCGCCACATGCGGCTCAAAAGGCTTCACAAAAACTTCGTTGAAACTGAAGACCTGCTTAAAATCGTCCCGTCTGTCGGTTTCTGTCTTGCCCAGCCTGCCCGCATCCACCAGGTTGAAAACGATTTCACCGAAATCCTCCGTCGCATGGATACCCCACTCGGCGAACACCGTGAACGCCATGGGGCCGAATTCATCCAGCGCAAACTCCTTGATACCCTCCAGCAACTCCTTGCCGGTGACATGACGGGGGTGATCCGGTTGACGCTTATGGATTTCCTTGACGGTTACGTCCAGCGCTTCGATCAAAAACTCGTAGGCATCAGGATGGTAACGCGCATCTTTCTTGCAAATGGTGCGGACAGTCTCTTGAAACGAAGGATTCATGAGGTGCGTAGAGTAAGGGGAAATCAGGGTGCGGTCAACCGCTGTTGCAGTTCCGCCAGTTCCTGCTCGGGATTGTCATACTTGCCCGGGATCCAGTTGATGGGCTTACCGTTCCAGCGGGGGACGACATGCATGTGGACGTGCGGCACGACCTGGGTGGCGCACACACCGTTGTTTTGCACCAGGTTGAAGCCGTCGCATGGCAGTTTCGCAAGCAGCAAGGCGGCAACACGCTGCACGGTCCGACACAAGCCGAAAAGCGATGCCTCCGGCAGGTCGGTCAAGAACACGGCATGATGCTTGCTGACCACCAATACATGCCCTTTCTCAAAAGGGGCAATATCCAGAAAAGCGAGCGCGTGCTCGTCTTCATAGATGGTGTAGGCCGGTATCTGTCCGGCAATGATTTTACAGAAAACGCATCCGGGATCCGTCATGACTGCTCCGTGATCGGTTTGCCGTCGTCAAAACACCTGCTATTTACCATATATCGAGAGGTGGAATAAAGGACGGAGTTTGTTGGTGGCGTCCATGCGTCCATGACACGGGTCAATCATGTCCCAAGAATCTGACAGCAATCCCCCTGGAATCCGTGGATCACGGGTAGACGGCGTTGTCTTCGCTTCTCTTGGGATCCGAATCCCGATCCCGATAGCGATTTCGATAGCGATGCCCCAACATGCGTTCGGGCGGAATCCTCCCGCCCGGGCCAACCCTGCTGGTTCTCCGGTCTCACCCCGGCCCACGGAAACGCACGATCTTTGCGTACCGCCACTTGACGTTGACGGCAAGTGAACTGGGGATGCGCCTCGTCCTTTTCGTCCTTTCGCCTCGGGAAGCGTGCTTGCGGGTGGGTGCCAAAAAAGATATAGTTCAAGTCACCCATTTTTTGAGCAAGGTAGGCTGTTGTGATTGAATTCGATGCTGTGAAAGAACGTCTGGCGGCGGTGCATGAAGGTCTTGCGGAAATGCGCGGGTACCTGGATATCGATAACCGCCGCAAGATTCTCGGGGATCTCGAAGAGCGTGCTGCCCGACCCGACTTTTGGAATGACCAGAACGCAGCCAAGGAGGTTATCGGCAAGACCAATGCCCAGCGCGCGTTTGTGAAGCCGTTCGACGAGTTGGTGCGCCTCATTGAGGACGGCGAGGTGATGCTTGAGCTGGCCGCGGCCGAAGAAGAGGACTCCCAACGCCAGCAGGCCCTGGCGGAACTGGTGCATACGCTTGACCGGTCCGACATCATGATGTCGAAGTTGCGCATGCAGTCCCTGCTCGGCGGCAAGCTGGATGCCTGCAACGCCTACCTCACGCTCCATTCCGGCGCGGGCGGCACGGAATCCTGCGACTGGGCCGACATGCTCTTCCGGATGTACCGGATGTACTGCGAAGACAACGGCTTTGAGATCGAGGTGCTCGACTCGCAGCCGGGTGAGGAGGCGGGGCTCAAGTCGGTCACGTTTCTGGTCACCGGTCCGTATGCCTACGGCTATCTGAAGGCGGAGCGCGGCGTGCACCGTCTGGTGCGCATCAGCCCGTTCGACGCCAACAAGCGGCGCCACACCTCGTTCTGTTCCTTGGATGTGGTCGCCGAACTGACGGACGAGATCGAGATCGAGATCAAGGATGAGGATCTGCGGATCGATACGTATCGGTCAGGTGGTGCGGGCGGCCAGCATGTGAACAAAACCGATTCGGCGGTGCGGTTGACCCATCTGGCGACCGGTATCGTTGTCGCCGTGCAGTCGGAGCGCTCGCAGCACAAGAACAAGGCCAAGGCCATGAGCATGCTGAAGGCCAAGCTGTACGAGTACTACGAGGACAAGAAACGTAAAGAGATGGAGCGCTTTTACGGTGAAAAGGGCGAGATCGCCTGGGGCAGTCAGATCCGCTCCTACGTGTTTCAGCCCTATACGATGGTGAAGGACCACCGTACGGATGAGCAGACGTCGAATGTGCAGGCGGTGATGGACGGCCACATCCAGCCGTTCATCGAGGCGTACCTCAGGCAGAATGCCTTGAAGGCCTAATGACATCATGATGGAAAGGTGATGGACGCGTGACAGTTGAACAGGCAAGAAAAGTGTTAGAAAAGGCCGGACAGGCGCATGTGTTGCGTTTCTGGGACACGCTCGGCGCTGCGGAGCGTGACGCGTTGCTGGCCCAGATCAGTGAGATCGATTTCGGTGAGGTCGCCCGCATGCAGCGTGTGCTGGCCGATAAGAACGTGACGGCTACCGTGACGCCGCGTCCGGCGCCGGTCGTGAAGTGGACCCGCCGCACATACGGCGAGGCTTTTGCGGCAGGCGAGGAGCAGTTGCGCAAGGGACGTGTGGCGGTGCTGCTGGTGGCGGGCGGACAGGGCTCGCGGCTGGGATACGAGGGCCCCAAGGGCGCGTACGGCATCGGCCCGGTCTCCGGGATGCCGCTTTTCTATTTTCACGCGCGCAAGATCGTCCGGCTCGCCCGCCTGTACGGCCGGCCCGTGCCGTTCTATGTCATGACGAGTGAGGTGAACGATGCCGCAACGCGTGCCTGTTTCGAGGACCACGACTATTTCGGGCTGAATCCGGCCGATGTGATTTTTTTCAAGCAGGGGGTGTGGCCCGCGCTGGATGCCGCGGGACGGCTGATCCTCGAGGTGCCGGGACGGATCTTCGTCAGTCCGGACGGGCATGGCGGCACGCTGACCGCGCTCGCCAAGAACGGCTGTCTGGACGACATGACCGCGCGCGGCATCCGCAGCGTCTTTTATTTTCAGGTGGACAACCCGCTGGTCGATATCGCCGATCCCGCTTTCATCGGGATTCACGCGCTCTGCGGCGCCGAACTGTCGCTCAAGCTTTGCCTCAAGCGCACACCGACCGAAAAGATGGGCGCGGTATCGGTGCTCGACAACGGGCGCTATGGCATGATCGAGTACTCTGAGATGACGCCGAGGCAGGCCGCGCGCTTCAAGTACGGCAGCCCGGCGATCCATGTCTTTTCACTGGCGTTTCTCAAACGCGAGGCGCGCAAGGACATGCCGCTGCATCTGGCCCATAAGAAGATCGCCTGCGTGGATGACGCTGGGCGTCTGGTCAAGCCGGATGAACCGAACGGCTACAAATTCGAAAAGTTCATTTTTGATGTGTTGCCCGATGCCCGTACGGTGGTCAATCTGGCGTTCGACCGCGATGACGAATTCTCGCCGGTCAAGAACGCGACCGGCGAGGATTCGCCGGTGACGTGCCGCATGGCGTTGCAGGCGAAGTGGCGGCGCTGGCTCGCGGCCGCGGGCGTGACGATCCCGGAATCCATCCCGGTCGAGATCGACCCGGCCTCGGCCAATAGCGCAGAGGAGTTGAAACGGGGCTTGTTGCTGGGGTAGTGTGGTTGTGGACGCGACGATGCTTACATTGCCGAGAACGTTGGCGGCCTGATGCTGAAAAAGCATGAATATTCTCGGACCAGGATTTTAGAGGACTTTGGCGCACTTGAGTACAATTGGATGAATCCGTTTAAGAGAGAGGAAGGACATGAGACCCGTTGTTTTGATCATTCGTGACGGATGGGGGATCAACCCCCGTGAGGATGGAAATTCAGTGTTTGCCGCCCAGACGCCGGTCATCGACCGGCTGAAGGCCCGCTATCCGTGGACGCGCTTGGCGTGCAGCGGCGAGGCGGTGGGGCTGCCTGACGGCTATCAGGGATCCAGCGAGGTCGGCCACCTCAACATGGGCGCGGGCCGCGTGGTGATTCAGGAACTGAAGCGCATCGATGACGGCCTGAGCACCGGCGAACTGTTCACGTCGCCCAAGTGGCAGGGACTGATCGCGAACTGGAAACAGAACAGCAGCACACTGCATTTCATGGGCCTGCTGCAGGATGAAGGCGTTCACGCCCATCAGGAGCATCTGTTCAAGCTGATGCGGCGCGCGCGCAGTGAGTTTCCGGAGGGGCGCATCGTGATCCACCCGTTCCTGGATGGGCGCGACACGCCGCCGCGCAGCACGCTGGAGTACCTCGCGCGCTTGCAGAAAGAGATGGACGCGGTCGGCAACTGCGTCATCGGCACGCTTCAGGGGCGTTACTACGCCATGGACCGTTCCAAAAATTACGGGCTCACCGACATCGCGTACGCATGTGTCGTCGGAGCCGAAGGGCGTGCGGCCAAGAGTGCCGTCGAGGCGGTTCAGGAGTCGTATGACAAAGACCAGACGCCGGACAACACGCCGATGGTGGACGAGTACATCCCGCCGTATGTCATTGCCGGTTATGCGGGCATGCAGGACGGCGATTCGGTCATGCACTTTAACTACCGCCAGGACCGTGCGATCCAGTTGACCCAGGCGTTTGTCTGTGACGATTACAAAGGCGCGCGCAAGACCCGGCCTCGCGTCACCTATCTGGGGTTCACCCGTTACTGGGACGAGTTCACCGAGTATCTGCTGGGGGCCATGGGGGGCGACGGCGGGATGGACAACCTGCTGGGCGAGGTGATTTCCAAAGCGGGCTTGCGCCAGCTCCGGATCGCGGAGACGCAGAAGTTCCGTCACGTGACCAGCTTCTTCAACGGCAAGTCGACGCAGCCGTACGCGGGCGAGGATCAGGTGGACGTGCCGAGCCGCTTTGATCCGGCCACCTTTGCGAGCCACCCGGAAATGGAGGCTTACAACGTGACTGAGGCGCTGTTGAGCCGCCTGCAAGACAATCCATACGCATTTGTCGCGGTGAACTATGCCAACTGCGATATGGTCGGCCATACGGGCGATCCCGAGGCGGCGTGCCAGGCGGTCGAGGTCGTGGACACCTGCATCGGCAAGCTGCTGCCGCGTCTGTTCGAATTGGATGCGCATATCCTGATCACGGCCGACCACGGCAATGCGGAACAGATGAAAGACTACGCGACCGGCATGGTGAAGACCAGCCATACGCTGAATGAGGTGGAGTGCCTGTATGTCGCGAAGGATGCCGTCGGCGTGAAACTGCTGCCGTCCGGCAAACTGTGTGATGTCGCGCCGACCGTGTTGGCCCTGCTGGGGTTGCCGGTACCCAAAGAGATGACGGCAACCAATCTGATTGCGGGGCAACCGGATTGGAAGTTGTAATCTGTGCGACCCCGAGTCTGGGTCCGCAGAGTAGACCGCCTAACGGGAAAAGGGGGATGTACCGTGGTTAGACGGAGGGTGTTCGCCGCGTGGCTGGCCGGTTTTGCGCTGGTCTCGCCGCGGGCATGGGCTGTTGTGCAATTTGACAATCGGTACTACAGTCCGCGCAATCGCGAGCGGCCGGTGCGCAAGGCGACGTCGCTGATCATTCTGCATACCACGGAGGCGCCTGCGCGCAGTGCGTTGCAGAAGTTGAGTGACCTCGGCGAGTGCCACTACTGTATCGATGAGGGGGGGCGTGTCTATCGCATTATCGATCACAGGCGCGAGGCTTACCACGCGGGTCGCAGCATGTGGAACGGGCGCGCCAACGTGGACGAGTTCTCGGTCGGCATTGAGATGTGCGGGTACCACAACAAGCCGCTGACCGCCGCACAGTACCGGTCGCTGGCGGATTTGATCGGCGAACTCAAACACATTTACAAGATCCCTGACCACAACGTGATTTCGCACGCGCATGTCGCGTATGGCGCACCGAACAAGTGGCATAAACGTAGCCATCGGGGACGCAAACGCTGCGGCATGATGTTCGCGCTGCCGTCCGTGCGCAGTCGTCTGAATCTGAAGTCGCGCCCGGCTGTCGACCCGGATGTCAAGGCGCGCCGGCTGGTTGTCGGGGATGCTTATCTGGCGCAGGTGCTCTATGGGAAAGGGCCTGCGGCGGTGACAACAGGGCCTGCCGCCATCGCCAAGGCAGATGACAACGTGATCAGCAAAGGCCGCAGCGCGTGGGATATCGCGCGGGATGCTTACAACGATAAGACCACGCTCTACACGTTTCCGGACGGCACTAAGAAGTACGGCCACCAGATTGCGAATTTCAAGCAGTTGCCGGCGGGCACGCGGGTCACGGTGCGCGCAGATGTGCGTGAAAACCGGCCGGAGACCTATCAAGTCATCGGCGTCAATGGCAAAGCGCAGGATATTGCCGGGGATGAGGTCAGGCATTTCTCGACGATCTATGTCCGTCCGGATGGCAAATACGTGCGCGGTAGCCAGCTCAGCCCAAACGAGGTGCTGAAACTGCCTTATGGCACCAAGGTGCTGGTCGGTTATTCGGTGGGCGGCCCGATCACGCCGAACCGCTTGGCGACCGCGATCTGCGGCAACCGCTGGCGGTCTGCGGACACGTTCTTCCTGATTGAGGGCGTGCTTGTGCCGGGGAACAAAGTCGACGACGCCAAGATTCCCGTCGGCACGATGGTTTTCTTTAAGAGCTGACGGTGTGGCATGGGCATCCTGCCCATGATTTTCACGGTCGAGACGCCCGTGTCGCTAAACGAGTGCCCCGCCGTCGGTCAGCAGCCGCTGCATGACAGCATCATAGACGCTCTGCAGCTCTGCCATACGCCCTTTGCCAGACGTGCCGCACGCCAGGTCGCCGGTGCCGGCATCGACAATTGTCGCGCCCCGTGACAGAAGCAGACTCACGTTCGCGCGGGTGGCGGGATGTTCCCACATGCCGGTGTTCATGGCCGGTGCGATCACGAGCGGCGCGCGCGTGGCCAGCGCGGTCGAGGTCAGGATATCGTCCGCCAGACCGTGTGCCAGCTTGGCGATCACGTTGGCGGTGCAGGGCGCGACCACCATCGCATCCGCACGTTCCGCCAGCGAGACGTGGCCGGGCACCCACTCCTCGGGATCATCGAACAGGCTGTCGGACACCGGATTGCGGGAGAGCGTCCGAAAGGTCAACGGCGACACAAACCGCTTGGCCGCGTCGGTCATGAGCACGTGCACGGCATGTCCGCCTTTGACGAACAGACGCGTCAGATCGCACGCCTTGTAGGCGGCGATCGACCCGGTGACTCCCAGCAGGATGGTGGACATGTTGCCTCCGGCGGTCAGAGCAGTTCGGCTTTGGTGTTGATGATGTCGCACAGGCGGCGAAACGCGGTGTCCAGATCGTCATTGGTGACGCGGTACATGTATTCACCGGACCGTGCCATCTCTTTTTCGGCATTATGAAGTCGCTTTTCGATCACCTCGCTGGAGTCGGTCGCGCGGCATTCCAACCTTTTTTTCAATTCCGCGACCGAGGGGGGGGAAATGAAAATGTCGATGAAACCTTCCTTTAGCGGATCACCATCCGGGAGCTTCCGCACTGCGTCGCGAATCTGCCTGGCGCCCTCGACGTCAATATCGAGCAGCATGCATTGGCCTTCGCTCAGCACATCATAAACGGGCTGTTTGAGCGTGCCATAATGGTTGTCGTGAACCAGAGCGTGCTCCAGGAACGCGCCTTCGTTGATCAGGCGTCGAAAGCTTTCCACCGGCAAGAAATGGTAATCCACGCCGTCTTCTTCATTCACGCGCGGTTCGCGCGTCGTGCAGGAAACGGAGTAGCAAAGTTCAGGATAATGTTGCAAGAGCAAATCACACAACGTGGTTTTTCCGGCACCCGACGGGGCGGAAAGCACGATGAACAACGGTTTCATGTCTTACCTATAACTTGAGCGTTGAGCGTTGAACGTTGAAAATGACCCCGACGATCATTCGCGGCACGGTCGCGTGACGGCCCCGCTTCCGAATCAGCGTGATCGGGGAGCGGCATCAGCCTTGAGATCGTCCAGCGTGAACTGGAGCCCGTCAAGAATGTGCCATAACGTCGCTTTGTTGAGGAAGGCCCGCTTGTCGTGCGCGAACGACGTGTAAAAAACGCGGCCTGCGCCATAGGGTCGGATCCAGCTTACGGCATAGTCGTTGTCGTCCCGTTTTCTGCCCTTGACGTTCGCGGTTGTTTCGTCGGAAAGGTCGAGCGACACCAGTACGCGCAGCTTGGAGCGGTCATAGAAGGGAGACTTTTGCTGATAGATTTCATCAGAAAAAGTGAAGTTCTGCCCGCCGAAGGCACGGTTGAGAGGATGTGCTGGCTCCTCCAGTTTGAAGGCCCACGTGCCTTTGGCCGTCCAAGGGTGGCCGTCAAACAACCCGCCGACCATTTCAGCCGCGTCAGGGCTGTCGTAGAAGTTATCCGCGCCTGCGTGAATCACACAGAGGCCGCGCCCGCTCTTCACAAATTCGATCAGGTTGGGCACAAGAGCAGGATGCTCCTTGGCCTTAAGGTGCGTGGTGTTATTCAGCACGACGGCATCATAGGTGAAGAGGGCCACCTTGTCGGTCAGGGCGGTGTAGTTAGTACTGAACGTCGCCGCGAACGCACCGGTCCGCGCCGCAATTTTCAGCACCTTGATCCCGTAGACGATCGCCTCGCCGTGCACAAATCCCTCACATCGGCTGAAGACCAGCACCTTGCGCGGCTGGATCGGCTTGGCCGTCAGTCCAGTTCCAATCAGGGCTTCAAGCTGGGCGATGTCTGCGGCGGGAACAACAGGCAGCGGTTTTGGGGCAGGTGTCTGTGTAAAACCCTGGCAGGCCGCCAAGAGAACCAGAACATTGATCATCCTACGCATGTTCATTCGTACTCCTTATTCAGATGTCGGACACAAGCCTGACGGCAAGAACCGGTGCCGTTTTTTTCGGACATCCCGGCTGAAAAGGCTGTACAGGACCGGAACCAAGATCAAGGTCACGACCGTTGAGAAAGAGAGCCCTCCGATCACGGTCACGCCCATAGGCTTCCAGGTCTCCGAACCTTCTCCACCCGCCAGCGCAAGAGGCATCATACCAAAAACGGTCGTGAGTGTGGTAATCAAGACTGGACGCAACCTTTGACGTCCGCTGTGCCGGATGGCATCGACCATCTTTTCGCCCCGCGCCCGCAGTGTGTTGATGTAGTCGACGAGCACGATACCGTTATTGACGCCCGTGCCGACCAGCAGAATGATACCGATGAAACTGAACATATTGAAGGTCATGCCGAAGACATAGAGTCCAAGCAATACCCCCGAGAACGCAAAGGGCAAGGCAAGAAAGATCACGAACGGATAGAGGAACGACTCGAATTGGCCCGCCATGACCATATAGACGAGCACGAGTCCCAGGATGGTCAAGCCGACCAGATCGGCGAACGCTTCGGCCTGTTCCTTGACCATCCCGCCATAGGTGATGTGTGTGGCTTCCGGCAAAACGATTTCTTTCGCAATGCCCTCCTTGATGCTGGCGACCACGTCACCAATGGAGCGCCCGAAATAGTCGACCTCAACTTTAACCATGCGTTCCTGGTCTTTGCGCTCGATATCGAGCGGGCCCAGATCCTGAACGACCTCGGCAATGGCGTCGATGCGCACGCGCCGGCCATTGGGCAGAACCACCTCAGAGTTCATAATGTCGGCAAGCTCGCTGCGGCGTGACTCCTTCAAACGCATGAAAATCCAGTATTCATTTTCACCTTCGCGGAAGTCAGAGGCCTCTTTGCCGTAGAAGAGGGTGCGAACCGTTTCAACCACGTCCGAAACATTCAAGCCAAGCGTCGCAATCTTGAGCCGATCTACCTTGACCAACAACTCAGGCTTGCCGTCATCCATACTGACGCTCGCGTCACGGGCACCTGGGGTACGGTCGCACAACGCCTTGATCTCCTCCGCAACGCGGCGCGTCTGCTCTAAGTCATGTCCCAAAATTTCAATCACGATCGGTTGCCCGCTACCGGTGAAACGGCCCATCTGACGATTGACGGTGCTCATGCTCGTTTTGACGAACTCCGGTTGCTCACGTAGTTTGTCGAGCAGGCGCCGTCCGGCCGAACGTACAGTGAAGTTCCGCTTGTCCATGGGGATCAATTTGAATTCCACACGCCCGATATGCGAGCCCTGACGGTTGGATCCGAATTTGGAGTCACCACACCGCCATCGCGAGTTGACGACGTATTCGGCACCGATCATGTCAACGCCGAGCCGACGTGTCTCTTCGCAAATACGTGCGGTCTCCTCGACACGCGTACCGAGTCCAAGCTCGAAATTGATCGTCAAATCCCCCGAATCGGTATCAGGCGAAAATTCGGAGCCAATCAAAGGGAAAAGTGCCAATGAGAAGCAAAACACGGCGAAAGCGGACATACAGACCAAACCGCGCCACCGCAGTGCCCAGCCCAACAGACGGGAGTAGGCATCTTCGACCCGTGTGAATAAGGCCTCACTCATGCGGTAGAGCACACGCCCGAGCGTCCCGCCTCCGATCTTATCACGGTCCTCTTTTAACAGAAACGAGGCCAGCATCGGTGTGAGCATCAGCGAACAAAACAGGCTCGCCATCAACGTGACCGTAATGATGCCGCCGAGCTGTCCAAAATAGATCCCGGACATACCGGTCACAAAGATCAGTGGCACAAAAACCGCTACGGTGGTCAAGGTGCTGGCGGACAGCGCAAGCCCCACTTCGCCGGTTGCGTACAAAGCAGCTTCCCGCAATTTGACGCCGCGGCGCGTGTAACTATCGATGTTTTCAAGGACAACCACGGCATTATCGACGACCATGCCGATGGAGACAGAGAGCGATGAAAGCGAGATGATGTTGATGGTCCAACCGCGGATGAACATGAAGAAAAACGCGATGATCAGCGAAAAGGGGATCGTCAACACGATGACCAAAGAAGCGCGGATCGTCCGTAAGAAGACGAATGTTGTGAGCGTCACGAAAAGACCGCCCCACATCAGCGTCTCGGTCACGTTGCGAAGCGACTGGCGGATAAAGTCGCTGGCGTTCATCAGGTTGACCACACGAATGTCTTGCGGCATGAACGACGCATACTCATCGACCGCAGCCAATACGGCCTGGCAAACGGCCAAAGTGTTGGCTCCGGAACGTTTCTGCACAACAAAAATCACGCTTTGCTCACCGTTCGCACCGGAAAGCCTCGTCGGCTCCTCGAAGCCGTCATACACGTCGGCGACATCGCGTAGATAGATGGCTCCGCCGTCCGCATTACGTTTCACCACGATATCACGGGCATCTTCCGGATCCTCAAACTCACCCGGCACGCGCACCGTATATTCGATCAGGCCATTTTTGATGGTGCCTGCAGGCAAGGTCAGATTTTCACGGGCGATGGTCTGCTCAATCTCGCTGAGTGTCAAACCGTAACCCGCCAGCTTCATCGGGTCGATGTCGATGTTAATCTGGCGATGAAGCCCGCCATATACGTTAATGGCACCGACACCCGGAAGACGCTTCAAGGCATCGCCCAAATCGTCCTCGATGATGTCATAGAGCTTTTCCCAAGATTCCCTCGCGGTGGCCGCAAAGGTCAGGATGGGCATCGAGGAGCTGTTGAATTTATAGATGATCGGTTCTTCAATGTCGTCGGGCAGATAGCGGCGTGACACGCTGATCCGGTCGCGAATATCATTCGAGGCCTCTTCGAGATCGGTGCCCCATTTGAACATGCAGGTGATGGCCGAGACGCCCTCACGTGTGCGGCTCGTCACTTCGTCCAGATTGTTGACAATACTGAGCTGGTTTTCGATGACACGCGTGACGCGGCCCTCGACATCTTCAACGCTGGCACCCGGCCACTGGGTGATAACCGTGACCGACGGCGTTTCGACTTCGGGGAACAGGTCGACGGGGAGCTTCACCAGAGAAACCAGGCCCATCACCAGAATGGCGATAAACACCATCAGCGTAAAGATCGGCCGTTTGACTCCGAGTTCGGGCAGACGCATGATTACTTCCTCTGTCCGTCACCGTGTTCGGCTGTCAGACGAACCGGAATGCCGTCTGTCAGGCGGTGCTGTCCCATGACCACAACCTGCTCGCCCGCCGAGAGCCCCTGCAGGATTTCCATCCGGTTGCCGTCGCGTACGCCGACCACCAATTCACGTGTCTGGGCCCTCCCGTCTTTGACCACAAAGGCAATGAACCTCGATCCGCGCCGCAGGGCCACGTCGGCGGGGAGCGTCAACACGTCGCGCCGGACGTCCAAAATGATGTGGCCTTCCGCATACAGACCGGGACGCAGCAGCCACTCCCCGGCGGCGTTACGCTCGTTCTTGAGCCGTACCTCCACCGTGGCGGTACGCGTGACAGGATCAACCGCAGGATGAATGTGGGCGATCAGTCCGATAAACACGCGGTCGGGAACGGCATCGGAGCGGACACTGACGGTCGTCTTTCCGGCTGTGAGCCAGTGCAGATAGGGGCCAGGAATGGCAATCATGAACTTCAGCTCATCCATGGGGATGACCTGGACGATCTTGGTGGAGGGACTTACCATGGCGCCGGGGTCGACATATTTCGCGCTGATGACGCCGTCCATCGGAGCGTGCAGGAATGCTTCGGTCAACGTCACCTCGATCACGCCGACCGCCGTCTGCGCGTGCACCAAGTTCGCCTCGGCCTGCGCAACCCCCGTGACGGCCTGTTCATAGGCGGTGACAGCGAGGTCGCGCTGCTGTTCAGTGGTGGAGCCCTCGGCAAACAACTTCTCCATACGTTTCCGCTCGCGGTCGCGGTCTTTGAGCACGACGTTGGCCGTCCCCACGGCGGTCTGCGCGGCGTCGACCGCCGCTTTGGCCTGTGCTAATTGGGCGCGGATATCACGATGATCGATGACAGCAAGCACTTGGTGATTGGTGACGGCAAGCCCTTCCCAGACCGGTGTGCCGTCGTCCAGAGCCAAACGTTCAAGTCGCCCGGAAATTTTCGGCACGACCTCCACGGTCCGGATGGCCTCCAGCGAGCCGGTCAGCCGGATGGCGTTGGTCACGCATCCGGTTTGAACCGGCATGACGCGGACCGGCACGGCATCGCGTCCCTTCACTGCGGCCGGTGGATGTGCTTTTGCTTGGGCACGGCGGTAGCCATAGTACGCGCCACCGACGATGGCCGTCATCAGCAGCAAGTACCAGAAGGCTTTCAAAACGGTCTTCATTTTTTCTCCAAGTTCTTACCCAAAAGGCCTGTTGCCTGTTCCAGCGAGAGGCGTGCCATGCTGTGATCGAACAGGGCACGGTAGTAATTGCCGCGCGCCTCGGTCAGCGACGAACGCGCGTCAACCACCTCGACTTCAGTGTTGACACCTTCGCGGTAGCCGGTCATGGCCAGCCGCAAACCCTCTTCGGCATGCTGCAGGTTGAGGCGCTGAGATTCGACGTATTCTTCGGCGTTCTTGAGATTCAACAACGCCTGCTGGACATCGAGAAAGACATCTTCCTCGACGCTTTCCAGCTCGATTTCCCGCTGGCGCAACCTGGCTCTGGCGGTGATCAGCTCGCCCTCTCTCCCGAACCCGTCAAAGAGCGGCCAGTTCAGCTCCAACGCCGCGCGTTGCGTACCGGCCCATTCGCCGTCACCGTCACGCGCTCGGTCACTGCCGGCGCTGAGGACGAAGTCGATTTCCGGCAGGTAGGTGCCTTGCAGCGCACGGACCTGTTCACGCTGCATGCGAATGTTCAGCTCAGCCATATAGAGATCAGGCCGGTTGGCATAGGCCGTTTTAATCGCCTCTTCCAGCGTCATTTGGACGGGCGTATGCTGCAACTGGTCGCTCAGCCGGATTGGCGCGTCGGTTGCCGTGCCGAGCGTACGCAGCAGACTGGTCTTGGCGAGCAGAAGATTGTTCTCCTGACGGATGAGTTCGGCCCGGAAATTGGCCACATCGACCTGTGCGCGCAACTCGTCGTACTTTGAGGCCACACCGTTGACACGCTTGATCCGGACGTCGTTCAGGTGGGCTTCGGCGGACACCACAGCGTCGCGGTTGACCTGGCAGAGATTGTCTGCCAACAAGGCTGCATAGTAATCAGCGGTGACCTGACGTATGACGTTTTGGACGGTGTTACGAACGCTTTCGTCCGACCAGAAGGCGAATAGTTTTGCGGCGCGCAGCCCCGCTGTGGCGCCGCCGCCGCGAAAGATCGGCTGCCGGAAAGAGAGGCTGGCGCTGTCCGCATCGCGGCTGCCGTATGCTGTCGAAGCCGTCGCATCGACACGGGGGAGCGCAAGCTGGTAGGCGGAGACCAACTGACCGCGCGCGATTTCACGTTCCTGAATTTTGGCTTGTAACGATTTGTTGTAGAGCAAGGCGATGCGAACCGCTTCATCCAGCGAGAGATTTTCGGAAGGGATCGGAATGTCCCCGTCTTCACGCATGCGCAGCCAAGCGTCATAGGCGGCGTCACGCGTTTCAAGCAGGTCATCATACAGCGCGTCGCGCGTGAGGCATCCGGCCAGACAAACCGTACACACCCCAGTTATGCAGACACGCCCCCACGTGCCGTGTCTTGTCATTCCTTTGTTCCCCAATGCGAATGTCTTCAATGCTGAGAGTTAATAACAACGAACCTATGATAACGCGGCACCGCGCTCTCTGTACACCATAAAGGGTGGGATTCAAGATAGTTGATGGTTAAGCGGCAGGGAGATGGGAGCGGAAGCGCGCGGCGAGCGCGCAGAGTGCGGCGGCGTTGTGGAAGCGCCAGTGCATGCCGGACTGCTTGCAGCGCCTGGC
>Ga0209407_1000658_pt1 | contig 42422 bp, 33 predicted proteins | sample AD_JPNHG3_MetaG_FD_184410 | JGI IMG/M metagenome (GOLD analysis project Ga0209407, IMG submission 184410) | Active sludge microbial communities of municipal wastewater-treating anaerobic digesters from Japan - AD_JPNHG3_MetaG (SPAdes) (version 2) | ecosystem: Engineered > Bioreactor > Anaerobic...
TCCTCTGCATTAAGGAGTCTTTCCAGCCTCCGAGGTACGCGCTCATGACCCCGTAGATCACGCCGATCGAGACCGATATGACCGCCGTGAGAAGCCCGATCAGCAGCGCCCATTTCACTCCGGCCAGCACCCCGCTCCAGATATCCCTCTTCGAGTTGTCTGTACCCAGTATGCCCTGAACCCTCCCTGCTACCTTCATCGAAGTCGAATCTATCCGGTCGCTCTCTTTCTGAAGGATCATGGAGACGAGAATTCTGTACTCCCCTTTCAGGGGATCGGGCGTGAAGGGAACGGAGTTCTCGATTTTCGAGAAAATTATATCGGTGGTTTTCAGAGTCTGAGTTGTAACACCGTTCAGGGCATTCAATTTTTTCAAGAAGTTCAGAACATCGTTTTTGGAAGTTTTGTCGATTGCTATGCGGAGTTCTTTGCCTTCTTGAATCTCCATGGGTTTTCTCATAAGGTCTATCTTCCGACCATCGGGTCTCTCTATTGACATTATCACAGTGACGTTCCCACTGCCTGAGGCCTTGAATATCAGGTCAGAGGGAGCCACATCGTACCGGTAATCGTACACGAAAGTCTCTTCAATTATCCTCACAGTTCCCGCATTTTTCTCATCTAGCCGTGATTCTTCAAGCTCTTGCGACACCGCGCGTTTCTTTGAAGTGAAGAGGTTGATCCACTCGGGAGCCGCGCTGGCCGGGTTGTCTTCCCAGTAAGTAATGTCTTTCCAGCGCGTGTTGGTTTCGGAAAAAGGTAATAGAATCGGTTCAAAGAAAAGTACGAACAGGAACAACCCGAGGAGGACCAATCCGATCAGCCCGGATTTAACTTTCCGAAACTCTTTCCAAAAATCTCTTATAGAATCCTTTATATCGGTCCACCTCATGCCTTACCACCAACCTTGATCCTGGGATCGAGAAGCCCGTATATGAGATCAAGAATGACCAGCCCGCCTATGTACAGCCCTGTAGTAACGGCGAGATTACCCATGAGTACCGGTACGTCGTTCTGCTGAAGGGCGAACCAGAAGAGGTTACCCATCCCCGGCCATGAGAAGATTCCCTCGAAGACTATGTTTCCGGAAACCGATGCCAGAAGCGCCAGAAGCGACATCGTGACTATGGGAGGGGCGGCCGTTCTCATCGTGTGACCGTAGAGGATCTTGCGTTCGGGTATGCCTCTGGCTCTGGCCGCCATTATGTAGTCTTCCTGGAGGATTCCCAGGACTATGTTTCTGGTGAGGAAGGCCCTTCCCCAGAAGCCTAGAACGACCAGCGTGAGGACGGGAAGCGCTAGGTGGTAAATGAGATCGAAGAAAAATGCGATCCCTTCCGGTGGAGGTGTCGAGTGAAAGTTACCCGAGGGGAATATCTTTACCGTATATGCGAAGAACATGATCAATATCATACCCAGCCACCACGAGGGCATGCCGAAGACGACCATTGTACCGACCGATGTACTCTTGTCGAGGACGCCACCGGCCTTTTGTGCTTTTTTTAGACCCAACCAGACACCGATAACAATATCAACTAACATCGCCGTGCTGAACAGTAGGAGGGTTCGCGGGATTTTCTCAGAAACGATCGCCCAGACGTCTCTATCGCCCGCGGCCGAACGTATCGCCGTAGATTTTCCTAAATTCAAGGTCAGGGTGGACCAGGTTCGCCATATTATTCTTTCGAATATAGGTTTATCAAGCCTGTATTGAGAATACTTCTCAAGGCGTCTGTTCTCTATAAAAGATTGTATCTGTTGTGTGCCTCTGCTGTCGAGTCCCATCATCTCGGCCCTTATTTCCTCTTCAATCTGGGCTCTCAATGTCTGTTCCATTACACTGTTGAAGAGCACCGAGAAGATGAAAACTAGGACTATGTAGATGAGGATTCCATAGAAGACCCTTTTAAGGATATACTTCCAGAACATTTGCCACCTCAACAATAAAAACGGCATCCCCGTTCGGGATGCCGTCGTGTATTATCAGTAGATTATGGTGGAAGTGACCGATGAAGCCGGCACAGCACCTTCCAGCGAAGCAATGGCGAGCACGTTGTAAGAACCGGCCTCGAGTCCTTCGAGCGATTCGGCCTTGATGACCGTCTCAAAGACGCCCTCTTCCTTCAGTTCGGCGTTGAAGTTGAGCTCCCCGTTCGGTGTGATGATCGTCACAACGACCGATCCTTTGGAGGCTTTGGAGACCTCTTCAGATGGATACGCGACTTCCGAAACGTTCACCAGAACGGTCGTGTCCATTCCCTTCATTATTATCGCTGGGATGTCTATGGAATCTATCGACAATCTCACGGTTCTCAGGTATTCCTTCCAGTAAGTGGATTCGTACGGGTACGAAGGATCCCTGAAGGCCCTACATTCAGCATAATTGGCCGTAGAATCGTATTTAGAAAGGTAGTACGGTCCGTTGCTTATATAGGCGTGGCCGTACTTGTCGATGAAGTCTATGGCTGCCTGGTATCTGGTCTTCGCTTCTTCGGCAGTTATGAGTCCCTTCAGAGAGTTGGGAATATGCCCCTTATCTCTGAGTTCAACCAGTTTTGCCCTTATATCCTTGACATGGTTCGGTACCAGTACATCGACTTCTGTTATCGCAGAGTCGTTCCTGAAGGCATAAACTGTTCCGGAACTGCTCCCATTGGCGACGATTTCCGCGAGAGCTTCGTAAATTTCCCAGGAAACGATTACGAACGGCTGTCTGTGAACGCCGAGCGATGGAGCGCCCCACTGAGCGGTTCTGTCCACGCTGGCCGGGAAGTTGTAATTGAAGTAGGTGGTGATAGTGTTGTCGTCATTCACAACCCAGCCAAGAATCGTATCTTGCCCGCTTCTCATATAGTTCTCATAGGATGCTTCGTAGTACTTGTCGTTTTCTCCGTCTTTGCTCATCCATTCGTCGGTGAATGCGTAAGCGTAGAGATAATCGTTCACGGTTATCGGCTGACCGTTGTGCATCTTTCCACCGAGCAGTGTGTACGTACCGGTCGACATCGCCTTCACGCCGGGACCGACTTCTTTCCACTGCTTTGTTGCACTGTCGAACCTTATGGCGTTTTCCGGAACGTCGATCGTCCCTACCACGATACCCTCGGCATTTCTTTCGACTTTCGTGATTATGTCTTCTGCTTTCCAGCTCACTCTGTATGGAGTATGGATCGCAGAGGCCGGGCTTTCGAAAGAACTCGGATCGGAGAGGATCGTGACTACGTTGGAAGTGTAAGTGTCGCTCATTCCGTCAGGACCGATCGGATCCCAGGAAGACATGAACAGAGAACCTATCGAGGAGAACTGTGTGACGAAGAGAACCCTATCCTGAGTAAGAGCGGTTTTAAGAGACCAGTCGTTAAGACCGTCGCCAAGACCGTAGGCGAATCTGTCGACCATTCTCGCTTTGTTGGCGGTGAAGTAGGCTTCCTGATAACAGACGTAAAGTCTTACGGCGTCTTTGAGACCCATCTCGACGGCTGTGAGGGAGAGATCCCAGTACTCCTCTTCTGTGAGGAAGTTGCCTGTATAAGCCTTTTCTATGAGGTCGTCTAGTTCGAAGTTGCTGAAATTCCAGAAATCGGCGTTTCCACGTCCGGGCATATAAGTTCCACCGGTGGAGTACATCTGTCTGGCTATGTGTTCCCAGAAGGCTCTCGTCGCGCCGGCCGACCATGCTTCGGTGTAGAGGTTCCACTGCATTTCGGCTGGATCTGTTCCGTAAACAGTGTTGCTAGCCTTTGTTCTTTCCCAGACAAGTCTTTCCACGGTAATTCCGGCCTTTTCAAGCTGCAGGGCGACGTATTCGCCAAGTTTGACCCTGACGTTGGGGTCGTCGGCCCTTATAACGAATTTCACAAGTACCGGCTCGTTGTCGAAGTACCACTTTCCATCTTTCCGGGTCAGTCTTCCCTGGTTCTCGGAAAGCTTCGAGGCATTCTCAAGAGCCTTGACGATGGCTTCCAGAGCCCTCGATTCGTTTCCCTCGAAACTTAATCCGAGCTTATTGGCTACCAGACCGTACCTGTAAGTGCCGGGTTGTCCTGGTGTAGCCATCGAGATCATTGGACCACCGGCTCCGCCGAGGATCTCGTCGACTATGTACTGTCTGTTGATCAGATCGTTGAGAGCGAATCTGATCTCGTTGATGGCCATAACGTTGAAGAAATCCTTACCCGCGATGTTAGCGAAGTAAGGGGCCTTGTTTGGGTACGGATTGATGAACAGGGAGTAGGTCAGCGAGGGAACGGCGTAGATATCGAGCTTCTCGCGTGTAGCCTGATCCATACCCATAAGCGTCGGAGCCGAGACGCCTTCCATGAAGATGTCCGTCAAGCCTTCGGAAACGTCCTTGAGGCCGAGTTCCTGAGACATCTTCACATTGAAGTAAATGATGTCGGCGATGGCACCTTTCTCGACGGCCAACAGCAGACCACCGAACGTCAAGGCGCTTGCAAGTAACAGTACCAGAAATTTCTTACTCAATTTGTTTCGCCCCCTTTTGCAGTTGGTTCTGTGTTCGTTCCACAGAACGTCTTAAATCGTGTTGATTTATTAAAAATAATTCTGATCACGAATTAGTTTTATCAATATTGACCTGCACTATTTGGGAATTATTTCTTTATCCCAAAATTATTTCCCCATTTCCGGGCATATACCAAATTAATATGAAGTTTATCACAATAATTCGAAGTAAGTCAAGCAAATAAATAAAGTATATCCCGATATACTTTTCAATTATTTTGATTACGCCTTCATTAGATTCGTAATTATGGCTATTTAGGAAGTAATATCAGGGTTTTTTTGGAAATTTCCGTGCTTATAGAACAATAGCTTCAATTTGCTTTTGTATGATTCATATTTTTTCTTTATTGTCCGCATGAATGTGAAAAATTTATTTGCCGTCCATGTGTTCCCGGCCAAAAACTGGTTCTTTTTTCTAGAAGTCGTTCAGTGCCTTACCAAAGAACGCTAAAAAAAAAGAAGCGACCGGGTTTCACTTCCGGTCGCTTCCAGTTTTATTATTCTTGAGAAAATCGGGCTGAAAGGTTAGAACTGTATTCCAACCTCGGCCATAACTTTGAACAATTCGCGGTCGAGACCCTCTATCTCTTCTCTCGTGGAAAGCTTTAGAGGCATCCTCACTCCGCCCATTCTCAAACCCCTCTTCTCAAGAACGGCTTTCATGTAAGGTATGTTGGCGCCGTTTCCAATGGCCATCGTGAGTTTGGTGAGGGATTTCTGCGCTTTGAAGGCCTCATCGTATTTGCCGGCCCTTACCGCATCACGAACTTTGACGAAGAACTCCGGAAAGACTGCTCCCGGACCGGATACGCAGGCTTTCCCTCCGTTCATTAGAACGGCCGAATAGGCAGCATCGCAACCGACGACCGTGTTGAACGTACCGGGGAGATTCTGGATCACTGACAATGCGTACACGAAGTCACCGCTGCTGTCCTTCACACCGACGACCCAGGGATGCTTCTGGTGAAGCCTCTTCAACACATCGACGCTTATCCAGTTTTTTGTGAGCGACGGTATGTTGTATATGTAGAGCGGATACTCCCCCATCTCCGTGGCGATGGCATCGTAGAAGGCGAAGAGCTCATCTTGACTGTGTTTGAAAAAGAATGGAGTCACAACGGCGGCAGCGTGAGCGCCACAGGCTTTGGAATGCTTAAGGAGGTCGATAATATCCTCGAAAACCGCCGCGCCGCAGTGGGATATTATAGTCACTCTATCGTCGTTGGCCTTTATGAAAGCCTCGAGCGCCTTCTTCCTTTCCGAAACGCAGAGAGAGGTTCCCTCGCCCGTGGTGCCAAGCACGAACATACCGTTCACGCCCTTCTCCACGAGAAAATCCACATAATTGGATATCGCACCGTACTCTATTTTCATTCCATCGGCCGACATTGGAGTCAGTGGAGCGACACCTACACCTTCTAAAAGTCTCATCGCAATAATCCTCCTTCTGCCAGCCTCCGGGCCGCCTCTTCCATGAGAGATGTTTCCTGCACCAGCCCCATTCTCACCCTGTGACTCCCATTGAGCCCGTACGCCGTTCCCGGCACAACTAGAATTCCGTATTCTTTGTATAATTTCTCGGTGAAGAACCAGGGATCTACGCCTTCAGGGGTTTCCACCCAGGTGTACATGGCACCTTGCGGTGGAGAGAATCTCAGACCTATATCGCTCAGTCCATGAACGAGTGCGTCGCGTCTTTGCTGATACATACCGCTCAGTTCTCTGTAAAAAGAATCGGGCGTCTCTTTCAAAGCCGTTACGGCCGCTTGTTGTATCGGATAGAAGACGTTAGAGTCGATTTTTGATTTATAAAGTTTTACCGCATCTACCAGCCTCTTGTCACCGACGATGGCGCCTACCCTCCAGCCGGCCATGTTGTAGGTCTTCGAAAAGGCGAAGTATTCGAATCCCAGTTCCAGGCCGGGACGGGCTTGCAGATAACTGTGGACCGTCAATCCGTCGAAGGCTATCTCCGAGTACGCCAGATCGCTCATCACGGCGAAGTCGTAGCGTGAGGCAATTTCCGAGAGACTCTTATAGAAATCCAGGCCGACGATTCTGCCCGTTGGGTTCGATGGGTAGTTCACGATGACGATCTTCGGCCCGTGAAGTCTGGCCTTGTGTTCGATCTCGCTCAGAACCTCGTCCGCCTCGGCATCGCTGTTGTAGGTCAACAACTTGCCTCCGGTGAAAAGAACGGCCTCGAAGTAGGTCGGATAGCCGGGATCGGGTACCATGACGACGTCTCCCGCATTGACCAGCGAGTGCAGTGCGTTGAATATGGCCTCCTTTATACCCACGGTGATGAGTACGTTGTCTTTGGGGTCTATCTCGACTCCAAAGCGTTTGCCATACCAGTAAGCCACCGCTTCGCAGAGCTCGGGAGCGCCGTGTTGGGGCGGATACGTATGATAAGCCGGATTGTCGAGATGCGTCTTCATGGCCTCGATTATCCAGGCGGGCGTGGGTCTGTTCGGAGCACCGATAGAAAGGTTGATCATGGGGTATTTGGATGGCTGTGTTTTCAACTTGTTTATGAAACCAAAAGCATCCGGCCTGAAGAACTCAAGCTTTGAGCACTCCAGTTGGTATCTCATCTGTTATTACCTCCCTCGAGTTTTTTCGAAACGATTATCAACGGATAGCATACGAGTATGAAGAAAGCCGATACGATAGAGAAAGCTATGAACGGATTCAACGTGAGCTGCATGATCTGACGGGACGTCCTGACTATCTCCACCATCCCTACCAGCGAGACGATAGACGTGTCCTTTATCGTCATAACTATCTGACCGACAATCGAGGGCATCGTCGTCTTGATTATCTGCGGCAGTATTATGAGAGTCACTTTCTGAAAGTAGCTCATGCCTAGCGCTTCGGCAGCTTCGAACTGCCCTTTGTCCATAGCTACAAGGCCGCTTCTGAAAACCTCGGAGAGGTAAGCGGTCGCCGTTATAGAAAGAACCACGATTCCTGTTTGGAAGGCTCCCAGTTCGATTCCGACATATGGCAGTGCGAAGTAAATGGCGTAAACGATTATCAGGAAGGGAGAGCCTCTGACTATCTCGACCAGTACGGCCAGGACTTGCGATAATACGGGTATTCTGTGAAACCTCACAAAGGCTATCACTATTCCCAGCACTATTCCTATGGCGAGAACGAAGGGCAGAAAGGCCAGGTTACTCAAAAAGGCTATGCCTAGCCTATAAACCTGCTGTATGAGCGATATATCCTGCATCATACCACCTTCCCGAAGCCGAACCAGCGCCTCGCGCTACGTGCTGGTTCTTTCTTGCCGCCGATAAGATGGCTCAAGAGCGCTAGTATAAGATAAATACCGAAGTACATTAGCATCGGTATCCCGAAAGACTCGAAGGGCATATAAGTTCTCGCCGCTATCTTCCTGGCCGTGTATGTGAGTTCCGGTATCACGAGGACCGCGGCCAGACTTGTATCCTTTATGAGATAAGAGAATTGACTTATCAACGGTGGTAGTATCTTCTTGAACACCTGGGGAAGGATTATCAACCTCATGGTTTGAAACCACGAAAGCCCCAGCGCCCTCGAAGCTTCAGACTGTCCTTTGTCCATTGAAGTCAGGCCACCCCTCACTATCTCGGATATGTACGCCCCGCTGTTGAGAGAGAATGCTATGATCGCGCTCTGAAACGAGGTCAACATGATACCGGTTATGGGAAGCCCGTAATGCACAAAATAGAGCTGAACGAGCAAAGGGGTGGATCTTATAAAACCCGTGTAAATCCCTACGGGGATAATTGCCAGCTTCGATTTCATCGTCGATATTATTCCTACGACGGTTCCGATTATCAAAGCAAAAACGCCGCTGAGTGCGGCTACCTTGAGAGTCTCAAACAACGCTTCGAAAAAATCCGGCAGATACTGTGATATCATTCTCATATCAAGCACGGTATCACCTACAGTATCTTGCTCAGGAATTCTTTGGTCCTTTCACTCCTGGGGTTTGTGAAGAACTCGTTCTTCGGTGTCAGTTCGATTATCTTTCCGTCGTCGAGAAAACCTACTTTGTTGGCCACTTCTCTTGCAAAGCCCATCTCGTGGCTGACTATTATCATAGTCATGCCGCCGAGCGCCAGCTTTATCATGACATCGAGAACTTCCTTTATCATCTCCGGGTCGAGAGCAGAAGTGGGTTCATCGAAAAGCATCAGTTTTGGATCCATGGCGAGAGCTCTTGCGATCGCCACTCTCTGTTTTTGACCGCCGGATAGTTGTCCCGGATACGCATCGTATTTAGCTGAAAGACCTACCTGGTCAAGTAAGCTCTTCGCCTTTTCGTAAGCTTGATCTTTCGGCATCTTTTTGACATGTATAGGTGCAAGAGCGACGTTGTCCATCACCGAAATGTGAGGAAAGAGATTGAAGTGTTGAAAGACCATGCCGGAGTTCTTCCTGACATAGCTGAGATTGGCGCGACTGGATTTGATGTCCTTTCCAAGTACCTCGATCGTTCCCTCGTGATAATGCTCGAGCATGTTTATGCATCTGAGCAGCGTACTCTTGCCCGCACCGCTCGGACCGCAGAGAACCAGCACGTCGCTTTCGTAAACATCGAGATCTATGTTTTTCAGCACATGGAGTTTTCCGAATGATTTATGTAAGCCTCTTATCCTTACAACACGTTCCATAGAATTCCCCTTTCAATTCCTGAAGTGGGATGGGGAAGGCCCCATCCCACAGAATAATGTTTGCAGAACGCTCAGTCAACTACGAACGACGGAACCCATTCCTTGCCGACATACTTTTCATAGATCTTTCCGTACTCACCTGTCAGCTTTTCCCACTTGATGAACCAGTTGAACCAGTTAACTAGCGAGTCGGAATCCTGGTCCTGTCTGAATGCCAGTCCATAAGTATCGGGTCTGACATAACCTTCTAGAATCTTCAAATCGGGATTCTTGTTCACAAGTTCGATACAGATCATCTCATCGTCCATGACCGAATCGATTCTGCCAAGCTTGAGATCGGTCATCCACTCGGCCAGGTTATCGTACAGAGAGGCCTTCTTTCCCCAGGTCTGTTCGATGAAATCGGCGTGGACCGACCCCATGGTCGCGCCCATCTTAACACTGGGAGCCGCGAGATCCTTCCAGCTGACCAGCGGAGAGTCCTTCCTTGCGATTGCCACTATTCCGGTCAAAAAGTACGGATCGGAAAAACGGATCGACTTCATTCTGGTGAGGGTCATCGACATATTCGCGGCGATCATATCGACTTTTCCCGAGAGGAGCGATGGAATAAGGCTTTCCCAAGCCATATCCTGCCATTCGATCTGGACTCCCATTTCCTTGGCGGCCAGTTCCATCAATTCAACAGTGAATCCGGTAGGCTTTCCGGTGGGATCTCTGTACTGCATAGGAACTGCTGTCATATCGGTTGCCACAACGATTTTTCCCTTCTTCACAATGTTCTCCAGCGTCGTGGCTACCAGCGTGGAACTCACGAGCAATAACGCAATAACTACAAAAACAAGCAACTTCTTCATTTTTTCTTCCCCTTTCGTCTTTTAGTATGCTTACCGTTACGGTAAGTGAAAACTCCTCACGGATTGAAAAATGTATGTGGATTAGCAGAATTAGTTCAATAATATAGAACACTATTCAACAATGTAGTAATTCATGTATTAACGATACCAGATTACTTCCGATAATACAAAAACATTCTGTTCTGATTTATGACGTTCTGAAACAATTAAAGGTCTTTACACCTGATTATGAAGTGCGATTTGACTTCACTGCCTTTGAATGAGTGCTTTTCTACCGTTAGCTTTATGAATCTCGAGTTTTGTGGGCAATCAGTTGGCGAAGTCTCTATAAAGATCGTTGAGAATCTTCATAGTTTTCAAGAAGGGTTCCTTGTAGGCTTCGATAGCTTCATCGGTCATTCTGTCAGCCGGACCGGCTATACTCACGGCATACCTGGCCACTCCGTGGTTATCCAGTATGGGAGCGGCGATGCATTTTATGCTCTCCTCCTGCTCGATCCTATCGTAGGCGTAACCGTTGCAGCGTATCGTATCGATCTCTTTCTTCAAAAGCTCCGGGTCCGTGATTGTGTTCGGCGTCCTCTTCACCAGCTTGACCCTTTCCAGATAGCCGTTTATGTATGAGTCGGTCTGGAAAGCCAGCAGGGCTTTTCCAACTCCGGTGCAGTAAAGCGAGGCGGTCACACCGACGGTCGAATGAGGCCTCAAAGCGTGGGTTGGATGGAGACATTCGATATATATCACCTGATCTCTGTAAAGCGATGTGAGGTGGATCGTTTCGTTTATCCTGTTCCTCAGCTCCTCAAGATGAGGAAGCGCGATCTCCCTGAATTCCATGTTTCTTCTCATAAGACCGCTGAGCTGCAGTATTCTGTTGCCGAGCATATAATTGTTACCGTCCCGGGCGAGGTAGTCCAGATTCGTCATCGCGGCCAGTATATTGTGAACGGTTGCCTTGGGATAGCCAAGCCTGGCAACTATATCGCTGAACCGCCATTTGCCTTTCTCGAAAAATAGTTCGAATATCTCATCGACCTTTTTGAACGCCTTGAAATGTTCCGTCATATTGCACTCCATTCAACATTGTCGTAAGTATTAATAGAATATCAGAAAAATTCGCGCTTTGCCCGGAACGGCAACTTAGGAATTCGTGGACAGAGATTTACTTTCTTTATACCGCCTCCACGAAATCTTTTTCAAACTGGCTTGTGTAGAGTTCTGCGTAGAAGCCGCCACGCGCTAGGAGTTCTTTGTGGGTTCCCTGTTCTACTATGTCGCCTTCGTTCATAACCAGTATTAGATCAGCGTCCCTTATGGTCGAAAGCCTGTGGGCTATTACGAAGCTTGTCCTGTCTTTCATCAGGTTTTTCATGGCCAGTTGTATGAGGGCCTCCGTTCTTGTATCGACCGAACTGGTGGCTTCGTCGAGTATGAGGACCTTCGGGTCTGCCAGGATTGCCCGGGCGATCGTTATGAGCTGCTTCTGCCCCTGGGAGATGTTGGTTTGCTCTTCGTTCAGCACCAAATCATACCCATCCGGGAGGGTGTGGATGAACGAGTCAACGTGAGCAGCCTTAGCCGCTGCGAGAATTTCTTCATCCGTGGCGTCGAGCCTTCCGTATCTGATGTTGTCACGGATGCTGGCGTTGTACAGCCAGGTGTCTTGAAGCACCATGCCGAAGTTTTCTCTCAGGTCGTGCCGGGTGTATTCCTTTATATTGTGGCCGTCAAGGAGTATCTCTCCTGAGTTGACATCGTAGAAGCGCATGAGGAGTTTGACGATGGTTGTCTTTCCCGCTCCGGTAGGCCCCACGATGGCTATGTTGTGTCCTTCGTCTACTTCGCAGGAGAAGTCTTTTATTATTATCTTCTCCGGGTCGTAGCCGAATCTGACGTTCTTGAACTCGACGTGGCCATGATGCTCGACTCCTTTTACAGGATTGTTGGTCTCGGTGATCTCTTCTTCCTCTTCCAGGAACTCAAACACCCTTTCCGCAGCCGCGGCCGTCTGCTGGAATATATTCATGATGTTCGCGATCTGGGCGATAGGCTGAGTGAAAGATCTCACATACTGGATGAAGGCCTGGATATCGCCGACTGTTATCATCTTTCTGACGGCGAACCAGCCGCCCATTATGGTTATGAGGACATATCCCAAGTTGCCTACGAAGGTCATGATGGGCATCATCATGCCTGAGAGAAACTGGGATTTCCAGGCGGAGTCGTACAGTTCGCCGTTGAGCCTGTCGAAGGTCTCTATGCTTTTGGCCTCTCCGTTGAAGGCCTTTACGACGACGTGGCCCCCGTACATCTCCTCTATATGGCCGTTAACCTTCCCGAGATACTCTTGCTGCTTTGCGAAGTATCTCTGGGATATCCTAACCACAAAGGCGATGAGTCCCATGGAGACAGGTAGTATGAGGAGGGCTATCAGTGTGAGCTGCCAGCTTATCGAGAACATCATTATGGTGACACCGATTACGGTCGTGATAGACGTTATAATCTGGCTAAGACTCTGGTTTAGCGTTCTGCTTATGGTATCGACGTCGTTGGTTACCCTCGACAGGACGTCTCCCTGGGAGGTCTTGTCGAAGTATTTGAGCGGGAGCCTATTTATCTTCCTGGAAATTTCCTGTCTGAACTTATACGTGATCTTCGCCGATATGCCGGACATGATCCAGCCCTGAATATATATGAACAGCGCGCTGAGTACATACAGTCCGAGGAGGATCAACATAGTCCTGGCAATGGAGTCGAAGTTTATGCCTTCGCCGGTCCCGGTGATTTTGGCCATGATACCTTCGAAGACTTCTGTCGTCACAGTCCCAAGTATCTTCGGCCCGATGATTGAAAACACGGCACCGGCAGCCGCGAAACAGAATACTATGAGTATCAGGATCTGATATTTCCTCAGGTATTGGACAAGTTTCCTTATGGTTCCTCTGAAATCTTTGGCCTTCTCGCCTCCGCGCATCATGCCCGGGCCCATCGGGCCGCCACCGCGATTTTGAGGACTTCTTTCGCTTTCTCTGTTCTGCCTGCTCATGCTAATTCCGCCTCTGAGAGCTGTGACAGCGCGATTTCCCTGTATGTCTGACAGCTTGCCATGAGTTCGTGGTGTTTGCCGATTCCAACCAGATTGCCCTCGTCAAGGACGAGTATCTGATCGGCGTTCTTTATCGTCGCTATTCTCTGGCCAACTATTATCATTGTGCAATCACCCGTTTCTTCTTTTAGTTTTCTTCTCAGCGCTGCATCGGTTTTGAAATCGAGAGCCGAAAAGCTGTCATCAAAGAGAAGTATTTTCGGTTTCTTCAAAAGCGCTCTGGCTATGGAAAGTCTCTGTTTCTGTCCACCAGATACGTTTGTTCCGCCCTGAGAGATAGGAGAGTTGTATCCTCCTTCTTTTGTGGTTATAAACTCAAGTGCCTGGGCAATTTTAGCAGCCCTCTCGACTTCTTCCTCGGAAGCCGTCTCGTCGGCGTATTTCAAGTTCGACTCTATCGTTCCACTGAAGAGGATGCCCTTCTGGGGAACATAGCCTATCTTCTCTCTCAGATCGTGCTGACTCACTTCCCGGATATCTATTCCGTCAACCAGGACCTGACCACCGCAGACATCGTAGAACCTCGGTATCATGTTCAATAGTGTCGATTTTCCCGAACCTGTGGAACCGATGATTGCCGTTGTTTGTCCCGGGAGTGCCGTGAAGCTTATGTTGTTCAGGATGTTTTTTTCAGCTCCGGGAAAGCGGTAGCAGACATTCTTGAACTGCACGATTCCTTTGAAATTCTTTCCGAACTTCTTTGGGTTCTTTGGGTCTTTTATCTGCGGATCGACTTCAAGTATTTCGGAGACTCTGGCTGCCGAAACGGAGGCTCTCGGGATCATTATAAACATCATGGTCAACATGAGGAAGGCGAAGATGATCAACATTGCGTACTGAATGTAGGCCATCATGTCTCCTACCTGCATGGTTGAGGCCTCTATCTGGTGGGCCCCCACCCAGACTATGAGGAGCATAGTTCCATTCATGACAAACATTATCGCCGGCATCAGAAAAACCATTACCCGATTTACGAAGAGCTCCGTCTTTGTGACATCCCTGTTTGCGGCGTCGAATCTCTCTTCTTCAAACTTCTGGGTGTTGAAGGCTCTGACGACCATTAAACCGGACAGGTGTTCCCTTATGACCAGATTCAGTCTGTCTATGAGTTTTTGTATCTTCTTGAATTTCGGCAGAGCTATGGCGAATACGATACCCACCATGCCGAGCAATATAATAACGGCGAGGGCGATGACCCAAGACATGGATGTGCTCTTCTCAAGCGCCCTTATTATTCCGCCGACACCTATGATTGGCGCGTAGAATACCATTCTTATTATGAGAACAACCACGAGCTGTATCTGGGTTATGTCGTTGGTCGTTCTGGTTATGAGCGAGGCCGTAGAAAACCTTGCGAATTCTGAGTTCGAGAAATTCTCGACCTTTTCGAAGACGTCTCTCCTCAGGGCTCTGGCCGAGGCGGCCGCTATCTTCGATGCGATCAAGGCGACCATTATAGTGCACAGTGCGCTCAGCAGGGTTACGAGAACCATTGTAAAACCTGTACGGAGAACGTAACCGCTCTGCAGCTTTTGGGTGTTCATACCAAGCTCTTCGTAGATCTCCTTCACGGCGAGGGCGGCCGATTGGTTGACTATGTTTTCGCCCATGACTTGGACCATGGTATCGACCTGATTGAGCATTTCCAGCCTCTGTGCTTCAGGCATCAGGCGCATCAGCAGGAAGACGTTCGCTCCTTCCGGTATGGTGAAACCGCTGGGAGCGGTGAAGTTCCCGTTTTCCCCGGCCATGGCGCTCTTGACTCCGGAATAGGCCATAAGCGCTTTGCCAAGAATCAGATTGAGTGAGTCGCGACTTTGAATGTCGTCGGACTTCAGAATATAGACTTCTTTACTCTCAAGTGCGGGATACTTCTTCAGGTTCTTTTCGTAATCGGCCGTGCTTTTGTTGACCAGAACGTAGTGTTCCAGAATTTGTTGCCTGTCTTCTCCGCTCATGAAAAGCGACACATTATCGAACGTTTCTTTGCTTATAGCCTCGGGTATGGCGTCTTCGATACCGCCCTGCTGAATACCGACGTTTACGATATTCGACATATAATCTGGGAGGGCGAGCTCGGACATGGCCTGGACGAAGAGCAGCGCTACCGCGACTATGATGAACACAGTGTAGGGTTTAAGGTACCTGATCAGCTTGAACATCAGTTTTGTCCTCTTTCTGTTGGATTGTGCGATTCTTCAAGTATTGTTCTAAGCTTTTCAAGCCCTTCCAGAATGAAGTCAAGATCTTCTTCAGTGGCGGTCGACAGTGCCCTTCTCATCTTCTGGGCAAAGGCAATGAGGTGTCTCTTGACGGGTTGTTGATACTCTTCCGCAAGGCTTATCATAACGATTCGCCTGTCTTTTTCGCTTCTCTTCCTTTCAACTATCTTCTTTTCGACGAGTCTGTCGATGATCCCTGACACCGTGCTATTTGAGAGATCGAGTTTCCTGCTTATATCGCTTACCTTCATATCGCCATAGTGATTCAGCACTCTCATGACAAGGATCTGTGACTGGGTAACATCCAATTTCTTAAGGTCGCTTTCGAAACTCTGCTTGATAAGCGACATTATCCTCTTGATCAGTGTCAACATTTCTTCTATTTTCGAACTCTCTTCCAACTAAACCACCTTCTGAGCAGATTATTGGACCTTTCGTAACCGAATAATCTGTAGTCGAATATTTCGCGTACGAAATATATTTTACAGCAATAAACCGGAAGTGTCAACGGAAAAATCAAAAAATCGGAACTCAATAAATTACGGGACTACGGTAAAGGAACTTCGCGATACAGTACGGAGGGAACTTCTCAGAGCTGTTTGCTCTCTTTCAAAGGGCGATTTTCTACACTTGACGTTCGATATTCATCGATACTTAACAATTATAGTTTGACAACTATCAAACCGGGTGATATGATCTAAATGTAAGAGATACATCGAACTTAGAGGAGGGAGCATAAATGAAATCTACAAAAGTCAGATCGGTGAAAGAAATCTTCGACCAGATAGAAAAAATCAAGGTAGACGCCCTCAAGTCCGGAGCCTTCTACCGCTTTTAAGAAGCGTGAAGATAGCATAACAGAGCCCCTTCAACATAGAGAAAGAAAGTCATTGGAGCCCCTAAAAAGGGGCTCGTTTTTTATAACCGGATATTTTTGAACAATTACAAGTACCGGTCAAAAGAAAAAAAGAAGGGTCTCGCTGGAGACCCAATGTCATCTTTCTTTCCGTGGGGGAAAAAGGGGGGTTGCTTTGTATGTTCGGTTCTACTGGTGTGCCTTTTAGTTAGAGAGCCAGAAAATTACCCAACCTTGCAGAATCCGATCTCGCTTTGTCTATGGCTTTCTGGATATCTCTAATTCTCGTGAAAGTCCTTATTCTCATGCTGATCCCTCCCGCAGGTTCGATATTTTTCTTACATAATGATCATATCACTTAGTTTGATAGTTGTCAAACCATAATTATTAAATATCGATGAACATCAAACTATGCTGGTATGAAGGCCATTCCGCTACTATTATTTGTTGATTCTAAAGACTTCGGACCATAGAACGGGTTATGAGCATACACCATCGACGAACAAACTGCCCTACTGTCAGTATTCACGGATATTTATATACTTTCCGTTCATTTCTTCTGCATCTTTTAGAATGAGTTCTAAACATATCGAACACCTTGTATGGTATAATTCTATTCATATCGAACCTGGAGTGTGGCTTCATTTGCGAATGGTTCCCGGATATGTTGAATTAGTTGAAATTCTCATGGCGTGCGCTTATGCCGACAAAGAGAGTTATTTTGATTCAGTCTCGGAGGATCTGGGCGTCGATTTTAAGCCGGGTGAAGAGCTGGAGCTTTTTCTCCGGTTCTTGAGAGGCGATTCGAACTGGTCGATAAAGGTGGCCGTGAACGTATTCTCCGAAATAAAGGATAGCGTGATCTTCTTCTGCGACATGCCCCCCTCTTCTGGAAAGATAGTGACTATCGAAGAGACTATGGAAAGCCTCAAGAACGATTTCAGAGGTAAGGCCAGATGCGTGGTCGAGAGCATCCTTCTGAACAACTTGAATTTCTCGAAGGAAGAGGTTGAAAGGGCACTGGGTGGTGATCTAAATATAGTTGCCGAAGCCGTCGATAGGGCTAGCGACCTTTCGGAGAACACGACCTGGTTCATTACCCAGCTGGTGAACTTCCCGCAACAATCTCAGGAGATTCTCATGTTTGCCCTGACAGTTCTGAAGAAGTATTACGAAGATTCGGGGCTCAGGAAGAAAAACCTTGGCTGTATAAACGAGACCATTGAATCCTTTGGTCAGGAGGAATACAAAGAAGTCGCCTCAGGGTTTCTGGAACTCTACGGAGTAACGGCCAGGGATGAGTCTCCTCTGTACCTACTTCTGCAGAACACGCTCCAGTATCCGGGCGTGAGATACGCCTACGCCTGCGACAAGCAGTTCGTCGTTCTCAACAATCAGCTCAAGCAACTCGAAGAAATCGTCAACCCTTATATCACCGACCACATTCTCAGACTCTTTCTCAAAAACTTCTCCGATCCTACGAAAATGCAGATCATGGTGGCCGTTTCTCAGGAACCCAGGTACGTTGACGAGCTGGCCAAACTTTTAGGGCTTTCCAAAGCGACCATCTCTTACCACCTCTCTTCGCTTGGAGAACTGGCGCTGGTCACCGGTAGAAAGGATCGCAGGAGGATATATTTCTCGCTCAACCGCAAACGGATCGAAAGCATTATCAAGAGGCTGGAAGTCTTTTACGAAGAGAGTGATGACTCTTGGAAATGATAGCGGGATACTTCGAGATCTACGATCTCACGATGGCCATACACTTCTCTCTCAACACCGGCCCGGTCGAAAAAGTCCTCAAAACACTCGGTGTCGATTACGAACCTACCAAAGAGTTGATCGACTTCCGGGATACGCTTCTGCAGGACAGCGAATGGACGACGAGGATGTACACCACATTCATGGACGAACTGGGCGTCATGGCTCCGATACTCTTTCCAATAAAGCAGAAGATGCTAGACGGGATGGTAGTAACGATAGAGGAGAGCCTAAATATCTCCGACGAGGGCCTCCAGATGATCAGAGACAGATTCATACAGGTTTTAGCCGACCGGCGGCTTAGGGTTTCGTACGAAACTCTCCTCAAGATGCTTCTCGAGCAGCCCTCAGAGGTGGCCCGGGCCATAGATACTATAGAGGGAATCAGCGCCGACACTATATGGTTCATAAACCAGTTATTATTCTTCCCCAAAACCGCGATGGACTTTCTGGTGGCCAACACTCTAAAGATACTTAAGCTATACGAAAAGAGCGGCTTGCGCGAACTCAATCTCAAAACCATAAGAAACTATTTCGAAAACCAGTCCTCTCAGAAGATAAAGGACGCCTTTTTAAACTATCTCGATTATTACGATATAGCTCCCGACGAGAGTAAACCGCTTTATATAGCGCTTCAGAACTCGGTGTCCCGTACCAATTCTGGCCTGATGACCTATCCTACCTTCCATCTCTTGATAATGGGGTTAGAAGAGGTGACACAGGACTTCTCCGGAAGGATTCCCAAAGAAGTGCGTCTTCAAAGCCTGTTGAAGGTACTCTCCGACGAAACGCGTTTCAGGATACTCAAGAGACTCAATTTTCAGCCTGTACCTCAGAAGCGTCTCGTAGAGTTCACTGGCCTTGCCAAATCGACCATCTCTTACCATATGGGCCTGCTTTTCAAGTCTTCGCTCATAGACATAGATCCCTTCAGCAATATAGTCTCTGTAAGGAAGGAGACTTTGAGAAAGGCGGCGGCCGATATCAGAAACCTTCTGGCGATAAAGGAGAAAAAGCAATGATCAAAGCTGTGATTTTCGACATGGACGGAGTGATGATAGATTCGGAAAGACTTTACAGGGAGGCCTGTACGGAAATAGTAAGCCGTTACGGCGGGACGGTAACGCCGGAACTCTTCGATAAACAGATGGGACTGAAAATGGAAGAGACGCAAAGAGTGGTCGTGGAAATAGCCAGACTTCCCCTAACACCCCAGGAGTTTGGAAGGATGTATATCGAGCGCTTCCTGGAGATCGCCAGAGAAAGGCTCGGTCCAAATCCCGGCCTTGTAGAGCTTCTGGAGTTTCTTTCTCCCCGTGTAAAGCTGGGCATTGCCTCTTCGACCGAGAAGAGCGTGATCATGGAGATCGTTGAACAGATAGGCGTTGGCCGGTACTTCCAGACGATAGTTGGGGGAGATGAAATCTCCAGATCCAAGCCAGATCCGGCGATTTACCTTCATGCTGCCAGTCTGCTGGGTTGCAATCCGGAAGAGTGTATAGTGATCGAAGATTCCCCGAACGGTATAAAGAGCGGCACGGCAGCCGGCATGGAGGTTTTTGCAGTTCTGCACGATGAGAACAGACACCTGGATCTCTCGGGTGCCGGCAAGGTATTCGAAAACTTGGTCGAAGTTGGAGAGTATCTGCGGCGAAGAGACGGACTGTCGAGTCGCAGATGCTAAACCTTCACCCTGTACCAGTACTGATAAGCCTCTTCGAAACCTAGCGACGAGTATAGCTTTATAGCTACGTCGTTCACTATATCCACCTGAAGATAGGCGATCCGGGCTCCTTCTCTCCCGGCGAGCGCCAACAATTTTTCGGTAAGTTCTTTGCCGTAACCCATTCTCCTGTACTCCTGACCGATCGTTATGCCGAAGAGACCGAAGTATTCGTCCTCCCTGACTGCCATGGCGCAGCCTACTGTCTCCTCGCTCTTCTTCAAGATTACGTAAAAAGCTTCTGGGACTATCGAATCGAGTATCCTCCCCAACCAGTATTCGTTTTCCGCGGCTTTTTTGCTCAACCTTGTGAAGGAACCCAGCCACTCTCTGGACGGAGTAGTGAAGATGTCGAGATCGGAGAGATCCCGTGTCGCTCCGGAGAGCTCCTTGGTCATGACTATCGCACGGTCTCTTTCGACGTACCCCTTGCTTTCAAGTGCCCTGTCCAGCTCGGACGGAAGAGATATGGACGTCATCTTGAAGATCGTTTGGAGTCCCCTGCTCGAGCAGAATAGTTCCGCGTCGTTTATCTTTCGCATCAGGTCCTCTCTCGATTCATAAAGAGGGAGTATGGAATTGGCTCTGTTGGTGTAACCTCCCGCACACCTCATTACCCAGCCGTCGTAGAATCTTACATACACACCCGGCCAGGCGTTCATAGATATCTCTTCGAGCTTGCGTATATCCGTCATCAAAGCCTCCATATCGTTCGCATCTTTGCAATATTATAGCCTTTCTTCGGCCTCTTTCTCTCGTCCCTCACTTTCTCCAATCGATGATAAAATAACTGCGTGACAAAGGGGGGTATGAAAGGTGGAAGAAAAGCGTCTAGACCAGAACCTGTACTCGACATATCTCTCGAGAATCAACTCAGTCCTCGACTACATAGAGCAGCATCTGGCCGAAACTTTGACACTCGAAGAACTTTCCGATGTAGCCAATTTTTCGAGATTCCACTTTCACAGGATCTTCTTCGTATTCATGGGAGAAACGCTTTCGCATTTCATCTGGCGTCTCCGTCTGGAGAAAGCCGCCGTTCTTCTGGTTAACGACTCGAAAAAAACCGTCTCGGAAATCGCCCTGGACTGTGGATTTTCAAGCCCCTCCTCATTCAGCCGGAGCTTCAAGAAGTATTTCGAACTCACTCCTCTTGAATGGAGGAAGGAAAAACTCGCACAGAGCAATCTCGATCAAGAGGAAGGCAACTTCGATCATACACAGAGCAACGAGAGAAAGGCATCTTTTCCCGCTCCTATCTACAATCGTAGTGTGGAAATCATGATGAGGAGGATGAATATGGAAAAGATGGGCAAAAGCGTCACCATCAAGCAGTTACCGGAAACTGACGTGGCTTATGTGCGTTACATCGGACCTTACGCGGGCGACGAGAAGCTCTTCGAAACTCTTTTCAACAAGCTTTGTGCCTGGGCAGGGCCAAGGGGACTTCTCCAGAGACCCGATGCGCAGTACCTGATTATCTACCACGACAACCCCGATGTCACCGAAGAAGATAAGTTGAGGTTGAGCGTCTGCGTGACGGTACCGAAAAATACACGTGTCGAAGGCGAGATCGGAAAGATGACCATCATGGCGGGAGAGTACGCAGTGGCACGTTTCGAACTGGATTCCAGCGAGTACGGAAAGGCCTGGGACTGGCTTTACGGACAATGGTTGCCGCAGAGCGGGTACCTCCCCGACGACAGGCTGCCCTTCGAACTGTACCCGACGGACGTAAAAAGTGAGTGCGAAGAAAAGAAAGTGGTGGACATCTATCTGCCGGTCAAGAAGATTTGAAGTGTGGCGGGGAGTTTAGCTCCCCGCTTTTATTTAGGTTCTCCGACCACGTTGCGCACGAACCAGTCCATCGAGAGAAGCTCCTCATCCGAAGGTCTTTCTCCAGCCGCGTATCTCATATTGCCGCTTTGATCGTAAAGGGGTCCTTCGAAGGGGTGAAGATCGCTGGAGATTATCTTCTCCCTTTCGGCTACGACTATATCGGCTATTGTCTGGGGTACAAGCGAACTCATCGATATGTCCACGATCTTGTCTTTTATTCCGCCCCAATACTGGTAGCTCTTCCATTTCTTATCCATAACCTCCCTCACGACCCTCTCGTAAAAGACACCCCAGTTCCACACCGGAGAGGCTAGAAAGGTCTTAGGCGAGAACGCGCTCATGTCGGTGTTATAACCTATCGCATAGATTCCCCTGTTTCCAGCCGCCTGAACGGCCGCCGGGGAGTCCTGACTCTGGGCTATGATGTCGGCGCCGATGTCCATGAGTGCGATCGCCGCTTCTTCCTCTTCGGAAGGATCGAACCACGTCTCGGTCCAGATAACGTGAATACGGGCGTCGGGATTGACCTTCTCCACCCCTATTGCGAAGGCGTTTATTCCCCTTATCACCTCGGGTATCTTGAAAGTTGCCACATAGCCTATTATGTTACTCTTTGTAAGACTGCCGGCTATCAGACCGGTAAGGTAACCCGGTTCGTATATCCTGCCAAAATAAGTTCCGAGGTTCTCAGAGGTTTTGTAGCCGGAGCAATGCATGAAAATGGTTTTTGGATAATTCGCCGCGATCTCCACTACATCGTCCATGAACCCGAAGCTCGTACTGAAGACGATGTCGAAGCCGTGCTCGGCGAAACTTCTCATGATTTCAAGGTCCTGCTCGCCTTCGACCACGTTTTCTGCATATTCGGTCTCGATCTCATGACCAAAAACCTTTTCCAGATAGAGTCGCCCTTCGTCGTGCTTTTGAGACCAGCCACCGTCGTCGGTGGGCCCCACATACACAAAACCGACCCGAAGAGGCATCGCCTGGATCGATAACGCTAACAACACAAACATCACAAACACCAATCTTACTTTCAAGTTGATACCCCCTTTTATCCTCTGCCTTTTGAAACAAACCTTATTGCCCGCAACTTCAAACTCTGCTTGTTAACGCCTGGAATTATAACAAAGATTGGCCATAGCGGGATATCTTTTTAAACACTCTCTATGACTGAAAGCGCGCGGTGGAAGCCGTTCTTGGGAAGAACGAAATGAGCCGTTCCCCATTGTCCGGCCAACGTTTGCTGAAAGAGAAAAATAGTATTAAAAGAACGCTTCCGACGCTGCGCAGAAAGAACCGTCCTCCGAGAAGAGCGGGATTTTGATCTTCTTACCTCTAACCTCTGTTTAGAGACGAACGAGAAGAGCGAGAAGAGCCGGAACGAGAAGAGGAGAGAGGGCGAGACACGAGCAGCGGGTCTCGGGTTTCGGGTCTAGGGTCTAGAACGCGAAAAACGCGGTTTTTCGCGGTCTTTGCTCCTTTTCGTCATGCCGGACTCACTTGATGTCATTCTGAGCTTGACTCAGAATCTGCTCTTTCAACCGTAAGGAGCGAGATCCCGTATAGGAGTCCTGAATTTGATCCCTGAATAAGAGCATTTCAGGGCAGGCTCTTCAGGACAGGCTATTACGGGATGACACGAGTGTGGCGTTAACGGGATGACCTTGAATAAGAGCATTTCAGGTCAGGCTCTCCCCTCAGGTCATCCTGACGTGCTCCTGGTCAGGATCTCACCCTTTCCTCCCTTCCCGTCATGCCGGACCCATTTTATGTCATTCTGAGCTTGACTCAGAATCACGGTTTTCTAAGGAGTGGATCCCGGATCGGGGTCCGGGATGGCGATATAGAAGCATTATAGGATGACGGTCTTGCCGGAAACCCGTCGGTCCCTGTTTTCGCCAGGAGCTTTGTTCTTAGTTCGGGAGAGCCTAGGCTGAAGAGAGATTAGCCCCCGTCGTTATGGAATTCCAGGTGTTTTTACTGAAGCAACATATCTATGTACGCGGCGTGTGACCAGAGTAGGGGCGAGGCGATTTCTCCCCATTTCTCGACCCAGGGAGCATACATTCTCTCTTCGAGCAGGTTTTCCGGAACTTGCTCGGGCAGAAAACCGTTGAGGTCGGCCTTTCTCTCTATCCATGCTTCGATTTCTTCTGAAATATCCCTTTCGCCGTTCGATTTCAGATGACCGGCTAGATAGGCACTCAGCAGTACCCAGCTCCCGCCACCGTAATAGGTATCTTTTTTGTACCTCTTGAGGCCTCCGTCGAAGTAGAGCTCGCTCATCACGGTTCGTGCCGTCTTTTTAATGAGTAATGAATCGCCGTCAAGAAGTCCATAAGGGTAAGATGCCCAGATAAGGCTCGAATCGACTTCATCGGCAGTGTTAGATTTCTTGAGCCGGCCATCGCTAGTCAATTCCTTCAGTATAAAATCCATGATGTCTCTCCAGACGGTCTTTCTGTTTATAATACCTTCGATCGCCTTCAATCCAGCGGCTATGGAGAGTAGTGTAGAGGTATGTACCATGTTGGGAGATTCTTCCCAGACATCGTAGCACGGGACTTTCCACACTCGTTCAAGATATTTCGCAGTCATATCACAGATTTCGCAATCGCTCTGATCCAGAAGCTCCGGCCTCTGTGCAGCGACCCATAGAAAGGTGCCGTAGCCGTCGCTCTGGGCGTTGGTCCAGTTATCTTCGCTGTAAAATCCCTCCATGGTGTATCTCGTCGGTAGAAAGTTGTCCAGTGTAACGTTCCCCGCGGTAGCCTTTTGAAGAGAGTCGCGATATCTTTTAAGAACGTTCAGGCCCCACCTTATGAACCGTGCAGAGCTCTCTTCCCTTCCGGCTTTTTCCATAGCATGGGCCACGAAGGAGCCGTCTCTGAACCAGCAGTAACCGTACTGCGAGAAGTTAGGCGAGGCTATGTAACTTCCGTGTTTGCTCTGATTAGCTTCAATTATCTCTATCGATCTTTCGAGTAAGTTCATTATTCAATCTCTCTCCACTCTATTTTTATTATTCCCGATTCAACACCGGATATTCTTGCCAGCCGTCTCGCCGGGCTGCTCGGTAGCACTTCGAGGTTTTCTGGAAATTCACTTCCCACAAATAACAGTCCCGTCTCTTCCTGCGACCAGTTCGTTCCGAAGAGAGTGCCCTCGGGTGGGATGCTGAGAGGTATTAACGCTCCCTTTCTTAGAAAGACTTCCGTTCTATCTCCCTCTATTACGATCTGTTCCGAGTGAGTTCGACCGTTCCAGAGATTCACCCATTGACCTTCAGGAAGAAAGACTCTTCTCTCTTTCATCTCTTCGTCAACTGCTGGCGAGACAACCATATCTCTTCCAAATAGATACGCAAGTCCTTCAGGATCGTTATCTTTCTCTATCAGAAAAAGCGGCAGCGTTAAAGGAAGGCTTGCCTGTGCAGCGTGGAGAGACTCTCTGTAGATATACGGCGAGAGCGTCATTCTCAGGGAGGCGAAGTTTCTGTAATAATCGATGATACTTTCGTCTTTCCAGGCCTTTGCAAGGTTCCATGGAGTCCTCTCGGAAGAGGGCGAAGGGTCTCCTGAATCCTCCGAGTGGAGCTGAAAGATAGGCGTGAAGACGGCCAGCTCTATCGATCTTCTGTACAGTTCCATAGTAGGAACCTCTCCGCTGAAACCGGCTATATCCCATCCCCAGAAGGGGTTGCCTGAAATAGAGACGTTGAGTCCGGCCGTTATGTTGTCGCGAAGAGCCTCCCAGGTCGAATCTTCGTCGCCTACCCAGAAAAGAGTATGCGCCGGGGATCTGGTGTAGCCGGCGCGGCTGAAGAGAATCCCTTCCTCTCTCAGTATGCCGGAGACAGTTTCGAAGTATCTTTCAGGATAGGTGTTTCTTACCTTCGCAGCGCTTCCGGCGGCCGTAAGAGTATCCCTCCCCCACAGATGCTCGCCGCCGTCGGTCTTGAAGCCATCGACTCCTAGTTCTTCCACGAGGTACTCCCTCTTGGAGGCCCACCATTTAGCCGCTTCTTCGTTGTAGAAATCAACCACTACATTGCCTTCGTGCCAGCGGGCCGCGGGAATCCTGTAATCGGAACCGTCTCTTGTCCTTGCGAAGTATCCCCTCGAACTACCGTAGCGGATATCTATTGCCGGCTGAGGCGTCGATTCGTCGAAAGATTTGATAACGGGGATCTGCCAGAGTACCAGCCTTATGCCTCTCTCGTGAAGCTTGTTGATCATCTCCACGGGATCGGGCCACGGTTCACGAAATCTGAAGTCTTTCAGACTGAACTTGTCGTCGCCGGAAACGGGATCGTACTCGGCTCCGTTGAAAATATAGAAAGTCTGCTCATCGGCCCAGGCTTCAATAACTAGCGTGGTTGCAGGAAGATCTCTCTGGACCGTTTCCCTGAGAACTTCCATGACTTTTTTCTGGCTGTTCCACTGATTGGCAGATAGCCAGGGGCCGAGCGCCCAGAGAGGTGGCGGGCAGGGTCTGGCGATTTTATGAATCTTTTCGATCGCTTTCAGAGGGGAGTCTTCTTTCCAGAACTGAATTTCCGTACCTTCAATCGAACAGCCCTTTGTATAAACACTCAGTGTTATCTTCGAACCATCTATTTTGAACGAAGAGAGAAAGCCCGTGTCTATAAGAATCGCCCTTCCCCTGTCTGAAAGAATAAAAGGTACCGGAGCGTATCCTCTGGATCTCTGGACCTTGTACTGGTCGTAAACGTGGATATACCTCTCCTCGCCTTCGGGTATGGTTATAGCATCGAAGTGTTCTCCAAGACCGTAGAAGCGTTCTCCTTCTTCTCTTTCAAGAATGATTTTCAGGTCGTAAAGTTCCTTCCCGTCTGTTAAGAGATATGCCTCTTTAAGGCAGTCACAGCTGGTGGCATCACTTCGATTTACCGTCAGCCTGTTGTTTTTTAGGGAGAGGAATCTCTTTGCTTCTATCCACTTGCAAACGGTGTACTCGTACCACTCTGAAGTAACGTAAGTGGAGGGTCCGCGACCGGCGATGAATCTGTACCTGACAGTTACTCCCGCGCTCTCACCGTCTATATTTACTTCCCAGTGAGCCTTGCCGCCATGATTAAGCTGATACTGGGCGCGCCTTTTGTATCTCTTGCCATCGCTCTGGACTTCGATCCATGCCCTCTGACCGACTACCATGGGGTCGGTCACGAAGCTGACCTTCACACGATCACCCTCCAGAGGCTCACGCGGTTCTCTTTCGTATCCTTGAACTATGAAATACGGGTCGTCTATCCCGAACGGTGTGTGAATTATCTCCATGTTTCACTCCTTTTATTTGCCAACAGTGAAGAGCTCGCTCTCTATAACCCTATAAATACAACCCAGAGTCCAGGCTTTCTCGCCGATTCTGTCAGTATCAAACTTCACAGCGTCGGCCAGACTGGAGAAGGCGTTTTCCTTTGCATAATCTATTGATTTCTCAAGAAAAAGTGCCGAAAACTCCAGGGCCTCCCCGCCTATAAGCACATAGTCGGGAGCGAATATATTCACAAGATTCTTCAGGGCGATTCCGATGTCGGTCGCGTATTGGTCGAATACGCTTTCGGCGCTTGCCCTGTCGATCTCCAGAGCCCGTTTCAAAAAATGGATTTCCGAAGTTTCCGTTGCCCTTACAGAACTGTACAGCTCTTTTAGCTCATTGGAAGCGGTTATTGAGAACAGTTTTCGCGCAAGAGCTTCGAAAGAGGCATGAGCCTCCAGGCAGCCACGACTGCCACACGTGCAGAGGTTACCGTTGTGTTCGATCGTCATGTGGCCGAATTCGCCGCTTCCGGCACCTGTCAGGTGAAGCTTTCCGTCGATCGCCACGGCACCGCCTATGCCGATCCCCAAAGTGATGAAAACACAGTTCTTGTGATTGTCGACATTCCCCTTCCAGAAATGGGCCAGCGCGAAGGAATCGACATCGTTCATAACGAAGGTTTTGGCGGCATAGCCCGCTGAAATCATTCTGGCTATGGGTACATCCTTCCAGTCGAGCAGGAAGGAGTTCTTCACGACTCCTCTTAGAGAATCTACAATACCCGAAACGGCGATCCCGATTCCCAGAAGTCTCTCGCCTATGAGATCGCTCCATTTTGCCAGAATTTCACCCGTTGCCGATACGACCTCTTCGGGCACCGTATTCTCCATGAGTTTTCTCTCGCTAGCCAGAACAGAGCCCGAAAGATCGGTCAGCGAATAATCGAGATATCCAACGCCTATTTTTAGGCCCAGTACACACGATTTTCCCGGTCGCACATTCAGGAGAATGGGTTTTCTCCCTCCCGTAGAGTCGGCGACACCGGTTTCCTCTACCAGACCAATCTCTATTAAGTCTCCCACTACTTTGGTCACCGTGGCCGGGCTCAGACCCGTCATCTTTGCCAGGCTAGCCCTGTCGATACCGTCACTTTCGTAAATAGCTCTCAGGAGCAGTTTTTCGTTTATCTCTTTCATTATCTCTTTGCTGGCTTTGCTCGCCACGACAAAAACCTCCATAGAGGGGGCCGGGTAACCCCGGCCCTGATTCAATTAATCGTTATTTCAACTTGATAGCTCTTTCGAGTTCGGCCTGGGCATCATCGAGAGCTTTTTGCGGAGTCTTATCTCCATAACGAGCAGCCTCAAGATGTCTATTGACTATGTCGGCCATTTCGTTGAATTGTTCAATGACAGGCGGTGTCACCAGATAATCCAGCGATTTGAAGACAACTTCCTTGCTTGCTGGAGGCGTGGTCCGCTTATATAGCTCAACTATCTCGGGATAGGTTACGGCCGGCAATTCCCAGCCTGCCTCTATCCTGATTTTGGCCACTTCTTTGCTTCCGGATAGGAAGCTGATCCACCTGAAAGCTGCTTCGACGTTCTTGGAATCCTTACTTATAGCCAGTCCGTTGGCGAAAAAGTGTGTTGCCTTGCCAGTATTTCCCGGCTCGATGGCTATATCCCATTCAAAGTCGCAGTCTTCCTTGAATGTGGAAAAGGACCAGGTGCCAGTTACGATCATACCTATTCGCTCTACCGCGAAGAGGTCCCAGTCACCCATTCCGGCCATCTGAGCGTCATTAGGCATGACATTGTACTTGAGAATCCTATCCACCATGAACTGCAGGGTTTCGACGTTTTGCGGAGTGTTCAGGGTGAAGGCCGTTTTGTCTTCGTTGAGAATGCTTCCGCCATTTTGCTGAACCATCTTGTAGAATTCCCAGAACTGGATCGGCTGGTTAATACCGAATATCATGGGGCCGAGCGCCCTGATCTTTTTGGCGGCCTCGAGTTCGTCGGCCCATGTCCAATCGTCGGTTGGATATTCTACGCCGGCTTTGTCGAAGAGATCTTTGTTGTAAATCAGAACAACGTTAGAAAAGCTGAACGGCAGTCCATACTGTACTCCGCCTTCAGAAAAGGCGTTAAGAGCCTTTTCGTTCAAAACGCTGGTGTCGAAACCGGAAGTCTCCACCAGGTTGTTGAGATTCAACAATATACCCTTTTTGGCATAAGTGTAGAAGTTTTCGTAGTTCAGTTCGAACGCGTCCGGCGCGTTTCCGCCAGCAACTATCGTCATGAGTTTGGTGAAATAGTCTCCGTAACCTACCGTCTCAATATTCACCTTGATATCCGGGTTCTGTTCTTCGAAGACCCTTTTCATCTCTTCAAGGTACTTTGCGTTTGCGTCTGCAGAAGAGAAGTTCATGAACTTGATGGTCGTAACGCCTAGAGAGGTTGCCAATGCCATTGAAACGATCGCGAAAATTACCAGAAGCCTTTTCATTCGATCACACTCCTTTTAGCCTTTTATACCACCTACACTGAGCCCCTGTTCGAAGTACCTCTGAGCGAACGTGTAGATCAGCAGTATTGGAATCATGGATATCAATGCGCCGGCCATAAGCATGTTGTAATCGCTCTGGTGCTGACCGTTGAGCAGGCTTAGACCGACAGGGAGAGTCATCTTGTTCTTGTCGGTGAGAACTATCAGTGGCCACAGGTAATCGTTCCACGCCCCCATGAACGTGATGACCGTCAATGTTGCTATGGCCGGTTTGGAGAGGGGAAGTATCATTTTGAAGAATATTCTCAGTTGAGAGGCCCCGTCCAAAACTGCCGCTTCAACGAAATCATCGGGAATCGTTCTCATGTACTGCCTTATCATGAAGGTTCCGAAAGCGTTGAAAAGCGAGGGTAGCATTATACCCACATAACTGTTGAGTAACGAAAGATGCTTGAGGGTGAGGTAGTTGGGTATCATCGTGATGTTCGCAGGGATCATCATCGTGGCGATATATATACCGAACAAGACTTCTCTGCCTTTGAAGTTAATCTTCGAGAAGACATAGGCGGCCATGCTTGCTGACATGACCGTAACAAACGTGATCAGTACGGATATGAATATGCTGTTGAATATGGCCTTGTCAAACGGGAATATATCGAAGATCTTAACGAATCCATCGAAGCTTATCTCATCGGGAAACCACTGGATGGGTAACACAGTAAGGGCCTTGGTCTTCTTGAGCGATGTGGATACCATCCAGAAAAACGGTAGCAGTGTGAAAAAGGAGAATATCAGCATCACCAGATAATAAGCGGTTCGCCTTGAAATTTTCTTAAGATTCATAATGTACCCACTTCCTTTGCATCTTCCACTGGATAAGAGTTACGGTGAGGATGAAGCAGAAAAGTATCCAGGAAAGGGCGGTTGCGTAGCCCATCTTGTAATAAGTGAAAGCGTAGTTGTATATCCTTTCCATCATCGCCTGAGTAGATCCATGCGGTCCCCCTCTGGTCATAACCATTACCTGAGGGAAAAGTTGGAAAGAATTTATTATGGACATGATGAGTACAAAAAACATCGTCGGTGAAATAAGAGGCAGAGTTATAAATCTGAACTTCTGCCATCTTTTTGCGCCGTCTATCGACGCCACTTCGTAATATGAAGGATCAATGGCCTGCAGGCCGGCCAGAAAAATCAGCCCGAAGAAGCCCATATCCTTCCAGACACTCGCCAGAACTATACCGGGCATCGCCCAGACTTTATCGTAAAGCCAGGAAGGCCCCTGCAAACCGAAGACACCAAGAATCGAGTTTATCGGACCGTAGTAGGGGCTCAACAGCCAACGCCAAAGCATCGCCGCGGCAACCCAGGAACTCAAAACGGGAATATAGAATATTGTTCTAAATACACCTGTAAATCTCGTTTTTATGTTTAGAAGCATAGCAAGGGACAGCGAAGAGATTATCATGAGTGGTATGTAAAGTACTATATAATAGAGAGTGTTTCTCAGTACCCTCCAGAACTCTTCGCTCGCGAATATCGTTTTGTAGTTCTCGAAACCTATGAAATTGGCCTTGCGCAAAACATCCCAGTCCGTAAGGCTCAGAACAAAGGAATACACTATTGGAAAGACCTGAAAGAAGATGAACCCGCAGATGCTGGGCAAAAGGAACATTAAAATAACTAGCCTCTTTCTTGCCTTCTTCTTCATTAACCGGTCCTCCCTGAAAGATACTTCCTTCACTGAATAAACTAAGTTGATTATACTTCTTACTCACACCTTTACAAACTCCAAAGAGGGGCAATCAAGAACATTCCTGCCCGGTGATTGGCGTTTACTGTTCGTAATCTTCTAATTCCTACGGGAATCGACCCTCATTGTAAAAGCCACGATTAAAAAAGTACGCTATGTGGATACTCCTTTCCGTGATGTTGAAATCCGATCCGTCATCCAGGTCTTTCCTCGGAAAGAACGAGAACGAAATAGCCTATGAGAGCATTACGGGATGACAGTCCAATTTGAGCTACTGGCGTCGCTAAGTATTCAAGGGCGATTTTTGAGAGACTTATCTGTAAGTATTGCAGGGATGTACTTTGTAGGGTTATACTATCACCAGTGATAGTAACTATCAGGGGTGATAGTATGTATTTCGATCCCAGACCAAAGACTTCAAGAAAAGATCTGTTTTTGAGAGACAGAGAGCTAGAAGAGCTAAGTAATCTCGATGTGCCTCTCACTCTTGTGCTGGGGCCAAGGCGTCTTGGAAAGACTTCGCTCCTAAGAGTTTTCATGGATGAGAGCGAAATGCCTTTCATATTCACAGACTGCAGGTCTCTTGTGGCAAGCGGAACATCTGTGAGCAACTATCATCGATTGTTAATGGAACAGCTCAACGATCTTGCAAAGAGCAAGAGCAGCGTTCTGGAAGCTGTGAAACGGATTAAAGGGCTAAATTTGTTTGGAGTCGAACTGGAGCTCGATAACAAAAGAAGCGACTCGTTTCTGGTTGAGTCATTCAACGCGTTAGACAGATGGGCTTTGAAGGAAAACAGGATCCTGTATCTTGTATTCGATGAAGCCCAGCTTCTCAGGCACTTCAAAAGAAATGGCGGTCTGGATTTCAACGAATTGTTTTCGTACATCTATGACAATCTCACCGGCTTGCGAATTATACTGACGGGTTCTGAAGTGGGTGTTCTCGAGGATTTCATAGGGCTCGATGATTCTTCCTCGCCTCTGTATGGAAGATACGCAAAGAAACTATACCTTTCCAGGTTCACGAGAAAAGAGAGCGAAGAGTTTCTTGAGAAGGGTTTTGATGAGGTTAGAATGGAGGCTCCAGCAGAGGCGATCAGGGAAGCCGTTGATACACTGGACGGAATAGTCGGATGGCTGGTTTTTTTCGGGAGGGTATGTATCGATGCCAAAGGAGTCGACAGAAAATCGATTGAACTGACGCTGGAAAAGGCCGAGATCATATTGAACGACGAACTATCGAATCTGAAGCGTAACAGTACCAGGTATATCTCCATTTTGAAGGCTATAGCCTTTGGATCAAAAGGCTGGAAAGAGATCAAGACGGCGACAGAAATCATAGAAAATAATAACCTCACGGATACGGCCTTCAATAGAATTTTGAATAGGTTGATCGAGCTCAGTTATGTCGATATCGAGATTGGCATAGAAGGGAAAACATATAAGCTCGTGGATCCGGTCATTGCAAGCGTAGTCAGAAAGTTTGGCTAAGAGGGGAAAAGCGGGAAGAGCGGGATTTTGATCTTCTTACCTCTTACCTCTGTTTAGAAACGAACGAGAAGAGCGAGATCCCGTATAGGAGTCCTGAATTTGATCCCTGAATAAGATCATTTCAGGGCAGGCTCTTCAGGACAGGCTATTACGGGATGACAGGATTGGTGCACTACGGGATGACAGCCCCTTCCCGTCATTCTGAGCTTGACTCAGAATCACGGTTTTCTAAGGAGTGGATCCCGGATCGGGGTCCGGGATGGCGATATAGAAGCATTATAGGATGACGGTCTTGCCGGAAACCCGTCGGTCCCTGTTTTCGCCAGGAGCTTTGTTCTTAGTTCGGGAGAGCCTAGGCTGAAGAGGGATTAGCCCCCGTCGTTATGGAATTCCAGAATATCCCTTTCTTTGTTCGATTTCAGATGACCGGCTAGATAAGCGCTCCGCAGTACCAAGCTCCCGCCACAGCTTCTGCTATTGCATCTCGGTTCTTCAAAGGAACGGAAAGAACTTTTTATCGGTTTTCCTTAAACTTTTTTATTCCCACAAAATCCCATATTCCTGCCAAATTTCTCCCAAGAAGAGATCTTAAAATTACGTTGAAGAAGACGATGAGAATATTGTCTGACATAGATGAGAGCGAACACGAATCTAGAAGTCATCACCCAGAATTTTACCTAACCCTGAAAGAGGCCGATCGAGAGAGCGGTAACACCGGACCGTATAGGCAGCAAACAATAAGTTAGGCGGTCCGGTTTTTTAGATTCGAAAAGATAGAATATACTTTAAGTGAGATTTTCTGTCGATACAGAGGTGGTAACCATGTCCATAAGGATAAACCTTGTGGAAGACGAAAAGAGTTTGAACAACGTGTTGACTTCCTACCTTCAGAGGGAGGGGTGGGAAGTCAAATCCTTTTACAACGGGAGCGACGCGTTTAAGGAGATAGACGACAGACCGGATCTGTGGATACTGGACATCATGCTTCCGGGCGTTGACGGATTCGAGTTGTTGAGAGAGATCCGTAGCAGAAATCCGACTATGCCGGTGATCTTCATCTCGGCCAGAGATAAAGATATAGACAGGGTTATAGGCCTTGAAATGGGAAGCGACGACTATATGCCCAAGCCCTTTCTACCGCGCGAGCTGGTCATAAGGGTTAAAAAGATACTCGAACGTGTACAGACCGCAGGAGAGCCGGTATCGATACCTCCCTACACGATAGATGAGAGCAAGCGAAAGGTCACTGTAGATGCTGCATCGGGAACTCGGGTCGAGATCGAGCTGACGTCGATGGAGTTCGATCTTCTCATGCTATTCGTCAAAGGAAGGGGGAAGCCCTTTTCACGTGATCAGATACTTGACAAGATCTGGGGTTACGATCATTACGGAAGCGACAGGGCAGTGGATGATCTGGTCAGGAGATTGAGACGAAAAATGCCAGACTTCAAGATCGAGACCATCTACGGCTTCGGTTACAAAGGCGTAGATATATGAAAAAGTTCGGCCTTTCCAGCCAGATATGGCTTCTCTTCGGTCTGGTCATGCTCTTCTTATGTGTGATACTGGCTGTGGTCTTCAGGTGGTCCATAAGGGATTTCTTCACGACAGAGGCTTACATGACGATAGAATCGGCCCAGGAAATGAAGTTGCTCGAATTACAGGGTGGGCTGGTTCCGGGTAGCAATATTTATATGGGCGATCTTAAAAATATAAGAGACGTGGGCCACATAATCGTCTTAAATAAAGAATACGGTCTTCTTGAGGAGTATCTCGAAGGCTGGAGGTTGAAAATCGGCCCCGACGTAAAGGACGACTTAAAAACGGGTTCCGGCCAGTCCTTAAATCTCGAGATCTCTAGCATAATGATTTGGGGGACCATCTCCCCGGATATACTTCCCCTTCTTGGTAAGATAAGAGAAAACGCCGAGCTACAAAAGTCAAAATCCGGCCGTTATGAAACTGAAATTGGGAACAGGAAACTCTTCTATGTCATAAGATCGGAAGAGCTTCTCGACAGAAACATCACTTTCATCTCATATATGTGGGACACATACAAGAATACGCTCTCCAGCACGCTTTTCTCGCGTCTGTTTTTCGTTATTGCAATCGTTGTGATTCTTAGTCTGATAATCGCCATACTCTTTTCGAGATATCTAACGCGACCGCTGAAAAGACTCTCCGAAGATGTCAAAGCCATAGCCGCGAGGAACTGGGACAAACCCATCTCTATAAACCGCAAAGACGAGATAGGCGAACTGGCCGATTCGATGGAGATGATGAGAGCCAGCCTGAGCGAACAGGACAGAGAGCAGCAGGCGATGCTTCAGTTCATTTCTCATGAGCTAAAAACACCGGTTATGGTTATCAGAAGCTATGCCCAGGCCATAAAGGATGGCATCTATCCCGGTGGAGACCTCGATAGCGCCATAGATGTTATAGACAAAGAAATACAAAGAATGGATATGAGAGTGAAGGATCTGCTTTTCATCACGCGTCTCGAATACCTATCCAGACACAACCTGCAACTCGAGAAGATAGAACTTTCCGAGCTCATAGAGAGTGTCGCCGGAAGGTTCTACTACCAGAGAGGCGATATAGAATGGGATCTGAGGCTGGAGAAAATTCAGGCGTCGGTCAACGAAGAACAGTTCTCGATAGTTATCGAGAACATCCTCACCAACCAGCTGCGTTATGCCAGGCAGAAAATCGAGATCGAACTCAAGACTATCCAGAAGGACTCAAAAATACTCATCACTTTCAAGAACGACGGAGAGGCCATAGAAGAAAAAAGATTACAGCAACTCTTCAAACCCTTCAACAAAGGCGCTGGAGGCGAACACGGGCTTGGGCTGAACATAGTGAAGAGAATAGTCGAACTCCACAACGGCAGGGTATGGATCGAAAATGAAGATGACGGAGTCTCGACACATATAGAACTGCCCGTTTGAAGACCTGGCAGCCTAAAGGTACTGGAGCTTATTGCATTTGACGTCGCGAACTTCGTGGCGATGCTCCGGTCTTTTCAACCCAGAGGCGATTCCGCTTCTAAATCTAGAGTTGCAGATACTCTGCGAATGCTGGAGAGATCCGGATGGATAAATAAAGAGCATGGGAAATATTCGATCACTTACTGCGTGCATGCGGAATTAAATAGGAAACCACGGATTCTAATAAAGCACTCTTCCATAAACTGCTATTGTACTGAAAGCCGGCACTAATTCGGGGAAAACACGACTCTTCCAGCTCCTCTAAGCAGACGAAGGGGAGTTTCTAATGCTCTTTTTGCTCTTCTGACTTCATTAATTAAGCTTCTGACCTCAGATCTTCCAGGAACGACTCGATACTTCAACTTGGAAATACTCTCTACAGATATCTTTTTATTGTGATCGCTCACAATACTTAGATAATAGCGAGACTACTGACAATGCTAGTTCATAACAAATGAAGATATATATTTCTATAATTGTCTTTAATAGTAGCAAACAGAAAATAGTTCACTCGAGTCTAAGAATTGACTTTTACTGATCGGTTATGTTATAGTATTGTGAGCCCTCACAATATTCAAATTATGTTTCTCAGCAAGGAGTGAGATTATGAAACCGATAACGATAGAAGATGTCGCCAGACTCAGCGGCGTATCGCGAGGAACGGTATCGAGGGTAATCAACGGAAGTCAGAATGTTAACAGCGAAACTAGAAAGAAAGTGCTCGAAGTAATAGAAAAACTCGGTTACCGCCCAAACCAGAGCGCCCGGAGAACGGCCGGTGGAAGATCCTCCACAATCGGCATAGTGATTCCTATGATCGGTACGGAATTCTATGAAAGACTCATCAAGAGCATGGAAGAGAAGCTCAGAGCGCAGTGGTACACCATGATGCTCTTCCCCGTTCTCAAAAGGGACTGGCTCTCGAAAGTCATGATGCACGACATCCCCAATTCAGACGCGGCTGGAATGTTTCTTTGTTCGTTCGATATCGAGCGTCTCTTTTCATCTTTCCGTAAACCCTTCGAAGGGCCAACGGTCCTGGTTGACAGCTACTCACCCCTGTACGACTCGATCTATATAGACAACGAGCTCGGAGGATACCTCGTAGGAAGAAAGTTCTCGCATCTAGAAGGGAGCACGCATGTCATAATGATGCAAGAATACATAGATTCGGGCTTCTGGCCCGTCTTTAATTCAAGATTCAAAGGTTTTCAGAAAGCGCTCCTCGAAAACGGGAAAAGCCTTCCGCATAGAAACGTTCACTCCTACGACTTCAGCTGGAGCGCTGGAGCCCTCGCAGCCCGCGATATCTTCGACAACGACCGGCCTCCCTTCAACATCTTTGCTATGAGTGATCTTTACGCATTTGGAGTTATGCGCGAGGCACAGCTCAGAGGCCTTCGCATCGGTCGGGATGTGAAGCTGGTCGGTTACGACGATCAATCGGTCGCCAGAGACTGGGGGATTACCACGGTAAGGCAGCCTATAGAGGAGATGGGAGAGAAAGCCGTAGATTTGATGTTCAAGCGCCTCGAGAGACCGGGAAAGGAAGTCGAAAGTCTGTGTTTGAAACCTGAAATTGTGGAACGTGAATCCGCTTAAGCCTGGAATAATTCCAGGATACAGAAAGGAGGAGAATATGAGAAGAAAGGTTCTGATCGTTCTTGCGGTTTCGATGTTATTTCTGAGTTCGGTGATAACTGCCACGGTCGATGGAAAGCTAATAATCTGGGCAGATGACACGAGAACTCCGATCTTCAAGGAACTGGCCAGAGAGTACACCGAAATGACCGGTATAATCGTGACGGTCTACGAAATGACCATGGATGCGATTGCCGAGCAGGTTGTTACGGCCTCTCCGGCAGGCGAGGGCCCCGATCTAATCGTCGGAGCTCACGATTGGATAGGAAGACTGGTCCGCAACGGTACCATCGCCTCTATCGATCTTCCCGAAGATCTACTCTTGCAGTTCGATCCCGTGACTATTGCTGCCATGTCCTTCGAAGGAAAGCTTTACGGTGTCCCTTACAGCAGGGAGGGAGTCGCACTGCTGTACAACAAAGATCTCGTTCCTGAACCTCCTCAGACCTGGGATGAGTTGATCGATATCACAAGAGAGATTACCAACCCCGCTATCGGACAGTACGGATTCATCGTCGAACTCCCCTTCCCTTACAACAGCTTCCCTGTGCTTTCGGCCCTTGGAGGATATATATTCGGGCAGCGTTCGGACGGAACGCTTTTGATGGACGATATCGGTCTTGACTCCGTAGGCATGATTCTAGGAGCTACTCTTATAGACTGGCTTATCGAGGAAGGTCTCATGCCGGGAGAGATACCCTGGGAAACTATGACGGGACTTCTCTCCGAAGGAAAGGCAGGAATGGTAATTACCGGACCCTGGAGTATCCCCATCGCAGAAAGCGGAGGAGTAAACGTTGGAGTTGCACCCATACCGACAATATGCGGGCAACGGCCACGGCCTTTCGTAGGAGTGTCGGGCATCATGGTCAACGCGTACTCCCCCAACAAAGCAATTATACAGGACTTCATCGAGAACCAATATGCAACCAAAGAGTCGATGTTGAAGATCTTCGAAATGGACCCGAGACCGTCGGCGTTCATACCGGCCTTTGAAGAGACCAGGGACGATCCCGTCATGAATGCCTTCGCAGAATCGATCTCTTTCGGTATGCCACTTCCAAATGTTCCGGAAATGAACACGGTCTGGTCTGTCTGGACGGACGCGATGACTTTGATATGCAACCAGACGCTTTCTCCTCATGAAGCTCTAAGGCAGGCTGCAAAAGTGCTCGAAGATACCTTTTCCAACTGACGAATGCAAGTAGACCTGTATCCCCCGGCACTGGATACAGAAAGCGTACTCAATGGAAAAGAGATCTGAGCTGAGTATTCCGGGGGATACAGTTTATGGAGAAAGTAATGGAGAGACGTTTGCTGCGATTTCTTGTGAAAATAACCTTAATATCTCTGTTCAATGCGCTCGCCATTTTTGCGTGCGTGTTTTTTGCGATCTCAGGCGATCTGTACCTTTCGACAGCCGGAGTCGTGATGCTGGTAGCGGTAAATTCAATTGCCTTCAAAAAGAAGAGTTACCCTTTAAAATACTTACTACCCGGACTCTTCTTCTTGACGGCCATGGTCGTTATTCCAATCTTTTACAACGTGTATCTCTCACTAACTAACTACTCTACAGGTCACGTCATAGGGAAGAATGACGCGATAAATCTCTTTCTCAACCGCGAATATCTGAGGCCCGACGCCAAAAAATACAGTTTCAAGGCGTACGGAAACGATTCGGATATCGTGCTTCTCCTGCTGAAATCCGATGAAGAGCTTCTTGTGGATATGAATGGGGAGATTCACGATCCCGTTGAATTTGATATCGTTGACTGCGATCTTGACGGAACGCCCGATAAGATTGGTCAATGGAAAGCTATGGAGGCGTCAAAAATCGTTTCAAAGATCTCTCTATTGCAGAAATTAAGAATACCCTATGGCAATGGGTGGCTGAGGCTAAGTACCCTGCGCGAGTTCAGACAGTACGAGCATCAATACGTATACGACGAAGCGACTGACACGCTGACCGATCTCAAAACCGGGAAGACTTACAGACCCGAAAAGGCCCGATTCATCTCTAGCGATGGTGATGTCCTGGATCCTGGCTGGACGGAATATGTCGGTCTTCAAAACTATCTAAGAATAATAAACACCGAAAAATACAGGAAGCCCTTCTTCGGGGTCTTCATTTGGACCATCGAATGGTCGCTTTTTACGGTTCTTATCAGCTTTGCCATCGGTCTGTTTCTGGCCATTATGCTGAATGACAGTAAACTCAGGTTTAGAAAACTCTACAGATCTCTTCTGATCGTTCCGTACGCGATGCCGTCATTCATCTCTCTGCTGGTCTGGCGGTACGGTTTTTACAGCGGCGAGTTCGGCTTTTTCAACAGGATGCTCAAAAACCTTGCCGGCATATCCATACCCTGGCTGGACACGGTCTTCTGGGCGAGGTTCTCGGTGCTGCTCACCAATATCTGGCTTACATTTCCCTACATGATGCTGGTTTCGTTAGGGGCTTTACAGGCAATTCCGCCCCATCTTCTTGAAGCCGCGAAGATCGACGGCGCTGGAAGCTGGCAAAAGTTCAGGAAGGTGACCTTTCCGCTGGTGATCGTGACGCTGGCTCCGCTTCTAATAGGTTCATTTGCGACGACTTTCAACAATTTCACCGTGATCTGGTTACTAACCGAGGGCCGTCCGGTTACGGGAATCGGAGATGTAGCCGGCGCAACGGATATCCTTATCTCTTACGCCTATAAACTGGCCTTCTCGGGAAGAGAGGGAAGCGAAATGGCCCTCTCGGCCGCGGTATCTGTGGTGATCTTCGCGATCGTGGTTACTATATCGATTATCAGTTTTAGAAGAACCAGAGTGCTTGAGGATGTTGCCAATGAGATATAAAATGACCGCCAGATATTTTGGTAGGATAATTCGACACGGGGTAATCTGGGTTGCGATCGTGTTTGCAGTCTTTCCGGCGCTTTTCATAATAGGCACCTCTTTCAATCCGGCCAATTCGATCAACTCGACGGGAATATTCCCGGCCAAACCGACGCTCGATAATTACACAAGCCTTCTCTTTGGAGCCAACAGAGTGTTTACGATGTGGATGTGGAACACCCTGAAAATCTGTTTCGTGACCTCGTCTATAAGCGTATTTCTGTGCGCGCTGGGTGCGTACGCCTTTTCCCGGTTCAGCTTTAGTGGAAGGAGAGCGGGATTGTTGATGATTCTCCTGGTTCAAATGTTTCCACAGACACTGGGAATGACCGCGATCTTCCTGATTATGGCGTGGTTCAATAAGAACCTTCCCCTGCTCGGTCTCAACACTCACGCAGGGCTGATCTTCGTCTATCTGGGAGGCGCCATAGGCTTCAACACATGGCTCATGAAAGGATATTTCGACAGTATTCCCCGTTCGCTTGAGGAGGCGGCCTTCGTCGACGGAGCCACCCCCTTCAAAACTTTTTTGAGCATTGTGCTGCCACTGGCCAAACCCATTCTTGTTGTAGTCTTCATCATTCAATTCATCGCCACTTATTCCGAATACATGATCGCGAGCACCCTGCTCAAGGGTGACAATATGTACACACTGGCCGTAGGATTGCGTCTGTTTGTCGGTCAACATTACGACGACAGATGGGGACCCTTCGCCGCGGCCGGTGTCCTTGGTTCTCTGGTTATAGTGGCAATCTTCTATTCGTTGCAGGGTCAAATCGTCTCCGGTTTGACGGGCGGAGCGGTCAAAGAATAAAAAAGGAGGATATGAATGCAGCTCAAACCACCGGAATGGACAAGCGACGCCATCATTTATCAGATATTTCCCGACTCTTTCTTCAACGGTGAAACGTACAACGATCCTCCGGAAACCCTTAACTGGGGGGCCTCGCCCGAGAGAAATCGCTTCTATGGAGGAGACTTGCAAGGAATCATCTATAAGCTTGATTATTTGCGGAAACTTGGAGTCAACTGCATCTACCTGACTCCCATCTTCGATGCGCCTTCGAACCACAAGTACGATACTCGCAATTACTTCAAAGTAGACGACGCTCTGGGCGGGGATGAGGCACTCATGGAACTGGTAGAACAGGTTCATGCGAGAGAGATGAGGATCTTGCTCGATGGTGTTTTCAACCACTGCGGTGTTGAACACCCGTTCTTTATCGATGCAACGAGCAGGGGCAAAGAGTCCCGCTACTGGAACTGGTTTCACATCGATTCTATACCGGTTACCGAAAGCCCCGAACCGAACTATCGTTGTTTTGCCGGCTACGGAAAGATGCCCGAGTTCGATCTTTCCAACCCTCAGGTAAGGGAGTATTTGCTTGGAGTGGTCCGATACTGGTTCGAGAAGGCCGATATCGATGGCTGGCGGCTCGACACTGTGGAATACCTGCATCCCGATTTCGTTCGTGCTGTCCGAGAGACATCCAAAGAGATGAAGCCGGAGGCTTACGTTCTAGGCGAGCTTCTCCATCTTGGAACTTCCTGGTTCAAGGGAGGTTATCTGGATGGAGCGATGAACTACAGATTGAGAAAGTATCTTCTCTCTTTTTTCGTCTTCAACAACATAGATGCGAAGACCTTTGGAGAAAAGCTCTATGTCTTGCGACGTAGCTACCCCGACTGGGCCAATTATGCTATGTACAACATGATTGACAGCCACGATCGCCCCAGAATCACCACACTCTGCAACGGTAAGAAGGAGATAGTCAGACTCATTCTGTTGTTCTTATTCGCCTACCCGGGCGTTCCCGCGATCTATTACGGTGACGAGATAGGCATCGAAGGCGGTAGTGATCCGGACTGCCGAAGATCGATGATATGGGACGAGAAACTCTGGGACCGGGAACTTCTTGAGTTCTACAAAAAGCTCATAGAGCTTCGAAAAACCAGTCAGGCTCTGAGAAAGGGAGTTTTCATACCCGGTACAGCCGACAATGGACTTTTCACGTTCGAGAGAGGGTACGGGAATGAACGGGTTGTGGTGTGTTTGAATAACTCACCTGTCGCCGTAGAATACGAAATCGGGAAACCCTACGATATTCTGCTTTCACGATCTGCCAGGATCGATACATGTACTCTTCTGCTAGATCCATACGCTTTTGCCGTATTGAGAAAGACCACGGAAAACGTCTGATCGAAATCGCACAAAAAAACCGGCAGTCAAGGATGGCTGCCGGTTCTAGTTACTGAACTCATTTCAACTCTATTCTGACAAACCCTTTCGTTTCTCCCCTTTCCGATAC